>FZPS01000018.1_pt261 | contig 10448 bp, 9 predicted proteins | sample 1817821 | NCBI WGS metagenome assembly FZPS01 (sample SAMEA104158645, study PRJEB21678) | metagenome | place: Germany | collected 2015-04-21 | reverse complement strand
GTTAATAAATGCCAGACATCCTTTACTTGATCCAAACAAAGTAGTCCCACTTAATTTATCACTAGATAAAAATAAACCCATCATTTTAATTACAGGACCAAACACTGGAGGTAAAACCGTTGTTTTTCTCCAAGCTGGGTTCGGGTCTTGTTTTCGGTTCGGAGCTCAAGGCGATACTAAAGCATCCCGGCATCCCTCCACGCGTTGATTTAAACGGAATATCGGAAATTCTGTTATTAGGACCGGGGCGTACTCCGGGCTGCGGTGTATTCAAGAATATCGAGGAGCTTGAGCCGGGACAATATGCCGTTTTTTCAAGAGAAGGAATGGCGATAAAAACATACTGGATTCTGTGCGACCGCGAAAACAACGACACATTTGAACAGACGGTTGAAAGGGTGCGCTGGCTGGTAACAGACTCTATTGAGCGGCAGACTGTCTCAGACGTGCCGATTGCCGCATTTTTATCAGGCGGACTGGATTCCGCTGCCCTGCACAAACCCAAAAGGTTCTTCGGCAGCGCCCGGAATATTGAAGAAGGCGGCAGCCTCACCATAATTGCCACAGCCCTGGTTGAGACCGGCAGCCGTATGGACGATGTCATATACGAGGAATTCAAGGGAACAGGCAACATGGAAATCCACCTGGACAGAAAGCTGTCCGAGAAAAGGATTTTCCCTGCCGTCGACCTTTACAAATCCGGTACCCGCCGGGAGGATTTGCTCATGAATCAAAAGGAATTGGAAGGCGTGTGGGCTATCCGCAAAAACCTCAGCGAGGGACGGCCTGATCAGATTATGGAAATAATCATAAACGACCTGATGCGTACAAACTCCAATAATGAATTCATTGATCTGATGATGGAACACTTTGCGATTGCGGAAAAGGAAGGTTACATCAATGACCGGAGCGACCGCAGCGATCGTTATGAGCGCAGCAGCTATTCCGGCTACCGTTAAAATCATAAGCATTGAATGTCAGGGTGTAACATATGACCTGGTTGAATTTGAATGAAAAACACAAAAGAATTGCAATAAAAACAGTACAGATTGCTTTCGTATTGGTTGTCCTGTATCTGATCCTTACAAAAATGCTGCTTTTTTTCGCACCCTTCCTGGCGGCACTGATCATTGCCCTTATCATTGAACGCCCGGTCTCTTTTATGCAAAAAAAGTTTCGATTCAGCCGGGGAGCTGCATCGGCGGTATCGCTGTTCTTGTTTGTTATACTGGCCGGCGGGCTGGTGGGTTTTCTATTCTACCGGCTTTTCATGGAGGTTTGGGATCTGACCGGCAGCAGCGGAGGTCTGCAGCATGTCCTGCCCCGGATCCGGGAGCTGATAGATTTGGGCGGGGCCTGGTATTCAGCCCTGCCTGCAGAAATTGTCGGAGCCATAGAATCCAACCTTGAGGGCATACTGGCCAAGGCAAGCAATGCCATTACACAGGGGATAAATGATTTGCTTAATGCCATGGTGACAATCATAACATCTCTGCCCCAGGCTCTTTTATATACGGTTATAACGCTGGTAGGTGCATTTTTCATCAGCAGGGACAAGGAACGCATCGGCCGGTTTGTATACAGCCAAATGCCTGATGATTGGAGTCGTAAGATAAAAACCGTCAAGGATGATGCCCTGCTTGCATTGGCCGGCTATATCAGGGCACTTTTGATTCTGGTCACCATAAGTTTTTTTGAAGTATTGACCGGCTACATCATTCTGGGTGTCCGCTATTCCTTCTTTCTGGCTGTTCTGACTGCCGTAGCAGACTTGCTGCCCGTACTTGGGCCCGGAACAATTCTTATTCCCGGGGCACTCCTGCATTTAATAAGCGGAAACTATTTCCTGGCTGCTGGATTCTTGATTCTATATATAATAGTTACCGTGGTCAGACAGTTTCTCGAACCCAGGATTGTGGGCGGAAACATCGGGCTGCACCCTCTGGTTACCCTGATTTTTATCTATCTGGGATACCGGTTATTCGGCATAAAAGGGCTTATACTGGGTCCGGTTTTTGCTGTATTGCTGAAGTCCTTCCAGAAAGCAGGTATTCTGCCCTCCTGGAAGTCTGCTGAAACCATCTGAGAAAATGGAAGGTACACTTTATACAGGAGCCTAGACTGATGTCAGAAATTAATAAATGGCTTTAGATTAAGTTAATTCGGCTGTTGCAGAAATGCAGCAGCTTTTTGTCTTTTTAGTGATGGAAATGATCTCAATAGGGTAGTGTTCAATTTTTCATGTATAAGTCATCAATTTTGTGCTGTTGTTATATTTTTTTCACTTCTTTATAATAAATATAGCTAAAAAACATGAATGGATTTTATTATTTATAGAAACACATATTGTGTTATCTGTGATTTGTGCAGAAGGGGTTTGACAAACAGGATGGAAAAACTATCGACACTGGATACAAAGCACAGGAAAAAGCGGTTTGTTGGATTTAGTTATTTCCTATGGTATTACCGTTTTTAATACTGGTATTTGTTTTTTCATATATGCCGATTCGGCGAAGACCTGTGCCACATTCCCCTCTAAACTACCCCCGAAACTACACCTCTCAGAATTCTTTCAGCATCATATTTCTCATGCTGTTCAGTTACAGGCTCTTCTCTTGCAGCATCTTCGCTGGCATGGAGAGTGAATCAACGAAGTCCGGAAGCGCTGTACAACTGCTAATATCGATAATTCGGTTCCTGGAATTGGCAAAATAGTCAGGAGCCCGGCTTACTACATACACGATGATGCTTCCTCTGAGAACTATATATGCATCTTTTATCGGAGGCGCTGATACCATCAACAAGAAGACCGCACTTAATAATGATTCTTCTGGCTGACATTTCATCTCATCCCTAAATTTGATAGTTATTTGATGAAAACCTATGCAAATTCCTGTAATCTTTTTCTGAAATGAATATAGTTTTCAAAGCTCACTTCTGCAGGTACGCCGTGGTCGCAGGTGGGAATGTAGCCTCCTCTTTTTTTCATAACCGGCAGAATACTATCAATATGTCTGTCGATAGCTTCTTTGCCTTCTGCCAGTATGCGCTTATCAATACCGCCTGAAATAAGCAGATCAGGATACTCTTTCCCGGTACGGACAACATCACAGCCTGAAGCAACTTCAAACGGGCTCATATAGTCCATTCCCAACTCTCTGTAGAGGGGTATGACTGGATCTGCAAAACCATCTGTGTCCACATGAAAATACAGGCGGCGAGTCTTATCAATCTGCCTGGCTTTGACATTGGTAATTAATTGCTGATAATAAGGGATAAGAAATTCCCTGATCATATCAGGTGAAATAAGAGAGCCGTGATTATAGCAAATATCCTCTGCTATAAAGAGTTCATCAAGCGTTACATACTGCTGATGTTTTGCTATAACTGTATCAGCTAGATTAAACCATGCTTCCATACAGTCATGTATGAGTTCCTTATCATCATAGAACTTATATAATAAGTCAACAGGACCTATAAGGCTTCTGAGATACATATAGCCACCTATCAGACCTTGAATGATAACCTCACCTCTTCCTGCTCTTTTCTTTGCACGAAGCATAACGTCTTCGAGGTTTTCGTATCTTCCAGCGGAATTCGGATCAAGACGCCACTTGCAATTTTCCTCCCATGTCTTCATATCCTTTACCGGATGATCCATATACTCAGGCATAAATCCGTCTCTACGGTCTTTAAAATACAACACATGGCGTCCTGCATGATCTCTGACAACTTCATGGTCTCCCCTGTCCTCAATAATCTCCACCTCAAAATAAGGATAAAAAGCAGCTTCGCACCAGCCAAGCCCTCCTAGACTGAAAGTACCCCGCTCATCAAATCCGAAGATATCTGATAGATTGGTATCGTCATTGATGTGCCCCTCATTTTTCCACCGTTCCAGGGAGTAAAAGCCAAACTCTGTCTGGTAGATAGGAGCATCGGGTTTCATGTCATAGAAATCCCGCATCCGTTTAGCACCTTTGCTCATCTTTTCCCTTGGAACCATCCCATGTATTCCATCATTCAGGTTATTTATCACTCGAGTCCCCCCTAAAAGATAATGCTGAATAACTCATGTATTATAAATATATAATATAAAAATAAAAAGTAAATGCAGAATTCAGACAAGTTTATATACAATTCGGCAATAATTGTGTATAATACTTCATATAAGCTTTTAGCATCCTAACGGGAAGTAGCACTGAATACACAATTGAGCGAATTTCATATTCTACAAGCCAGTAAAACAGCGGATTACAGAAAGGAAGAAAACTGTTTTACCCCTGAAAATAGAAAACGCTTACTGTTTAAAGGAAAAACCCCTGCACGTGTCGAAGTTTTAAGTACCACCAAAAAACCAAACACGGAGGGGTGATACTAATTTATATTCGACAACAATGTCTGTTTTCCTTTGAAGAATTAATAAATTTTCAACCTGAAACAAAACTATCAATGGTTTTTAAGACTCTGGACTTATTAAAAGTAGTCGATGTATTACAGAAGTCCAAATATAGCTCTAAAGGCTATGACTAGAAAAACATGCTTTTGGTACTGCTACTTTCTCTAATGCTGTATTGCGTTGGTTGTATTTGAGGATATGCTTATTTGTATCACTGCAAAAAGTGTAGTAATGAAATTTGCCAGTTAAGATAACCGTAGGATGCCGTAGGAAGTGAGGGGTTATATGAAGTTTGATTTTTCTTATACTAAAAGTCCATTGACAACACCTCCTGTTGCATTGACAACAGTCTATTTTATTCAGGCCAATTCTACCTACGATGTTTGGAAATATGAACTGGATCATAAAGGCCTTGTAGCACTAAGAACAATTAGCGGCAGAGGATATATAAATATTGAAGGTATGGAGGAAATAATAGTCGGCCCGGGAACACTGCTTTTATTCGAGAATAGAATGATAAGACATTACTATTGCAAAGACACATGGGACTTCTGGTGGTTTGGTTTTATTACTGATAATTGTATCAGCCTTCCATTTGATAAAGTGCTTTCTATTGATATGGTTGATAGGGAAACCGCTGATTGTAATGCCTGTTTGAATCTGCTCAAGGAAAATGATTCGATGTCCAGGTACCTCGCTTCTGCAACATTAAACCTGCTTATAAACAAGTGGATGTATTATTTAGACAAAAAGGAACCAAGGAATCCGCATAAACCTGCAATTGACAAGGTCTTAAGCTATATCAATTCTAACATGTCTAACTATGTTACAATAAAAGAAATGGCATCGGTTGCAGGCTTAAGTGAACGTAGATATCGTGAGGTTTTCTGCGAAATTATGGGCATGCCTCCCAAGAGGTATTATGATGCGCTGCGAATAGACACAGCTAAGGAATTGCTGCGAAATACTCCGCTTACCATTTCCCAGATTGCTTTCAGACTGGGGTACTCAAGCCAGTTCCATTTTGCCAGGGCTTTTCAGAATGAGTGCGGGATCTCCCCGTCTCATTTCAGAAAACTAATTTGAGTATAACCTCCCTGTATTCAAGAGCAAAAACAGAGAAAACATTCTTGTTTTATGATTCTCCTTGTGTTATACTATAAAAGTTAAAGAAGGCCATGTTTTTATGCAGGCAATCTGCCTTTGATACAGAATATGACTGCACAAGATCACGAAAGAGGTGAAAGAGTTGAAACCAAATATACATCCGCAGTATGGTGAAGCAGTGGTCAGGTGTGCATGTGGGGAAACTTTTACAACCGGCTCCACCAAGAAAGAGATTAGGGTTGAAATATGCTCCAAGTGCCATCCATTCTTTACCGGCAAGCAAAAACTGGTTGACACCGGCGGCCGTGTTGAACGGTTCCGGAAGAGATATGGGATGGCCGACGGAAATTAACATTTACTGACCGGAAATACAGATTAGGGCAGGTTTCCCTGGTCTGTATTTTTTTAGGAGGAGAAATAATGAAAAAGTGTGTCATCGGCGGTCAGGCTGTCATGGAAGGAGTCATGATGAAGGCACCGAAAACCATGGCCATTGCAGTAAGGCGATGGGACGGCAGCATTGAGGTGATCAGGCAGACTCTGACCACCGTTAAGGACAGGGTTCCCATATTGAAGCTGCCCGTTTTAAGGGGGATTGTAACCTTTGGGGAAACCCTGGTGCTGGGCTTCAGGTCCCTTATGGCCTCAGCTGAATTGTTCGGAGACGAGGATGAAAGCATCAAGCCTTCAAAATTTGAAGCCTTTCTTGCCGACAAGCTGGGAAAAAAGACGGAGGATGTATTGCTCTATTCTGCCCTTGTATTGGCTGTAGCCTTTGCAATCGGCCTGTTTATTCTGCTTCCTGCCCTGCTTTCCGGTCTGCTCCGTTCTCTTGTTCACAGCAATATTGTCATCAATTTGATTGAAGGTGTAATCCGGCTGGGTATATTCTTGATATACCTTGTGCTGGTATCGCGAATGAAGGATATACGCAGGGTCTTTGAATATCACGGCGCTGAACATAAGACCATTCACTGCTATGAACATGATGAAGAGCTGACGGTGGAAAATGCCAGAAAATATACCACTCTGCATCCCCGGTGCGGAACCGCCTTTCTGCTCATTGTCATGGTTATCAGCATTGTCATATTTTCCTTCCTGGGATGGCAGAATATTTTCATACGTGTATTGGGACGTCTGCTTCTTTTGCCCCTGGTAGCGGGTTTGGCTTATGAAGTTACCCGGTTTGCAGGAAAAAGCGACGCTCCTTTCATACGGGCAATCATGTATCCGGGAATGATGCTTCAGAAGCTGACCACCCGCGAACCCAGCGATGAGCAGCTGGAAGTGGCCATTCGGGCATTTGTGGAGGCTGCCGGCGACATAATTGAGAATGAAGGGGGCTCCAGGGGTGCAGAAGTCACTGAAGGATGCATTGACTGCGGGGCAGCAGTTACTGCACAGGCAGGGGAAGGAATCAGCAAGGCTTGAATGTGAAATGCTTCTTTCTCATATTTTGGGATGGGAAAGGCATCAGCTGTATCTAAGAGGTGATGAACTGCTGTCTGCCGGGCAGCTTTATGCATTTGAAAGCATGCTGCAAAGGCGGCTGAAAGGTGAGCCTGTCCAATATATTCTGGAAACAAAAGAGTTTATGGGGCTGTCCTTTAAAGTGGACAGGAGGGTACTGATTCCCAGGTGGGAAACTGAGCTGCTTGTGGAATATGTGCTGAGCGCAGCTGAAAAAAGGGAAGAGCCTCTTTCCATTCTGGACCTGGGGACCGGGAGCGGTGTCCTTGCTGTCAGTCTGGCAGTGTATCTTCCGAAGGCCGAGGTAACTGCCATCGACATACGGGAAGAGGCCCTGCAGGTGGCTGCGGAAAATGCCAAAAACTATAATGTGTCCGACCGTGTTGCTTTCCTGTCCGGTGATTTGTTTACACCCCTTGACGGTACAGGTGTCCATGCCTGCTTTGACATAATTGTATCCAATCCTCCCTATATTCCTACGGAAGAAATTCAGGGCCTGATGCCGGAGGTCAGGGAATATGAGCCGGTGTCCGCACTTGACGGCGGGCGGGACGGTCTGGATTTTTACCGAAGAATAGCCCAGCAGGCCTGGAAGTATTTGAAGGAGGATGGGTTCATTGCGCTGGAAATCGGATATAATCAGGGCATGTCCGTACAGAAGCTGTTTCTGGAAACCGAAGCATATAAAAGAGGAGAAATACACAAGGATTTAGCCGGCAGGGATCGACTGGCGGTTTTCCATAAAAGACAGGGAGTAGAAAGATGCTGGAAAAATTAGCTTTGATAGAAAACCGATATGAGGAACTGGAAGGGATGATTGCCGACCCGGAGGTAATAAACCGGCAGGAGGAATGGCGGCAGCTGGTTAAGGAACATGCCTCCTTAGAGGAAATTGTGGCCCGCTATCGGGAAATAAAAAAGATAGAGGAAGAAGTAAAAGGGGCCGGCGAGCTTCTGCAGGAAACCGAAGACAGGGAATTCCGGCTTATGATAGAACAGGAACTGGATGAGCTTAATCTCAGGCAGGAAGCCCTGCTGCAGGAGCTGAAGCTGCTTCTGCTGCCTAAGGACCCAATGGATGAAAAGAATGTGGTAATGGAAATAAGAAGCGGGGCCGGAGGCGAAGAAGCAGCCTTGTTCGGAGCGGTACTATTCCGCATGTACAGCAGATATGCTGAAAGGCAGGGCTGGAAAATAGATGTTATGAACTCCAATTTCACAGAGCTGGGCGGAGTCAAGGAATTGATCTTCACCATAGAGGGACAGGGCGCATACAGCCGCCTGAAGTATGAAAGCGGTGTTCACAGGGTGCAGCGGGTGCCCACTACCGAATCCGGAGGGAGAATTCATACCTCCACTGCAACGGTGGCAGTCCTTCCCGAAGCAGAGGATGTGGACGTTGAGTTAAACCCCAATGATTTGCGCATTGATGTATTCCGTTCTTCCGGCCATGGGGGTCAGAGTGTCAACACAACGGATTCGGCTGTCCGCGTAACCCATCTGCCTACGGGTATGGTGGTTTCCTGTCAGGATGAAAAATCTCAGCTGAAAAACAAGGAGAAGGCCATTAAGATTCTGAAATCCAGGCTGCTTGATATGGCCCGCCGGGAAAAGGAAATGGAATATGCCCAGAATCGAAGAAGCCAGGTGGGCACAGGAGACCGGAGCGAGCGGATTAGAACCTACAACTATCCCCAGGGTCGGGTTACCGATCATCGGATAGGACTTACCATTCACCAATTAGAGGACTTCCTGGACGGCAATCTGGATGAAGTGCTGGATGCACTGGCTCATGCGGAACAGGCGGAAAAGCTGCAGGCTGCTGAAGGCTGAAATTGGAATCCTGCAGCAGGCAGAGCCTGCAGCCGGACAGCTCCTTAAACACCGGCATAGGGGCTGTATCTTTGGAATACAATTATAAGAGCCATTTGCATCGGAGGTATCATATTGGAGAATGTAATACTTGGCATGGCGGCAGGCACTGCAGCAGGTATAATCGGTACCGGATTGGGCGGAGCCTTTGCCTTTTTACTTAAAAATCCCAGCAGACGCTGGCTCAGTGCCATACTCAGCATGTCGGCAGGTCTGATGATTGCAGTGGTCTGCTTTGACCTTCTGCCCCGTTCCTTTGAGCTGGGCGGCTTTGGCACAGGCCTGGCAGGCACGGCAGCAGGGGTTATTGCTATTGCTGCCCTGCAGGAACTGCTTTTTTACAGGAAAAGCGGGAAGGTAAAGGGCAGTCCCGGTAAGAACTATCTGCGCACAGGCATCCTGATAGGAACAGGGATAGCCCTGCACAATTTTCCCGAAGGCCTGGCCATCGGAGCAGGCTTCGCATCCTATCAGACCTTTGGGGTTGGTCTGAGTATCATTATAGCCCTGCATGACCTTCCGGAGGGAATTGTTATGGCGGCCCCCATGCGGATGGCAGGCATACACCCTGCAAAGATTGTTCTGGCAGCCCTGCTGGCCGGAGTTCCAACGGGCATTGGCGCCCTGATCGGCGCTTTGGCAGGTGAGATTTCCACGGAGTTCATCGGCTTGTGCCTGGGATTCGCCGGAGGGGCCATGTTATATATTACCTGCAGCGAACTGATACCCGAATCCAGGGATCTTTACCGGGGGAGAATCTCCGGCCTGGGTTTGATACTGGGAATTTTGATTGGCATTATCATGTCTCGTTTTATATAGGAAGCCGGAGGGAGACAAAGAGATGATAACCAGGGTCGTTTCCATTACCGACCTTAAAAAGCAGCAAGATGAGATGAGGGAAGCTGCCCGATTGATACGACTGGGAGAAGTTGTCGCTTTTCCGACGGAAACCGTATATGGTCTGGGGGCTGATGCCCTGGATGCTGGTGCAGTCAGGAAAATTTTCAGGGCAAAGGGCCGGCCGGCCGACAATCCGCTTATCATACATATTCATGATACTGGCCAGTGGCAGAAGTTAGTGGAGGAGATACCGGACTCAGCTTATCTCTTGGCTGAGAAGTTTTGGCCCGGGCCTCTTACCATGATTCTTAACAAGTCCGGAGAGGTACCTGCAGAGGTTACAGCCGGGCTTAATACTGTGGCCGTGCGTGTACCCGCTCATCCCGTAGCCCTAAGCCTGATTTCCCTGTCCGGGGTGCCCATAGCCGCACCCAGTGCCAACAGGTCAGGGCGGCCCAGCCCCACGGCAGCGCAGCATGTCCTTAAGGACATGGCAGGCCGCATTCCCCTTATTCTGGACGGCGGCAGAACGGATGTGGGTGTGGAATCCACCGTGCTGGACCTGACAAAAAGCCCGCCCGTCATATTAAGACCGGGGGGAGTGACGGTGGAAATGCTGGAATCCGTCATTGGGCAGGTTGCCATTCATCCCAGTGTCATGCAGCCTGTGCAGAAGGATGAGGCTGCCCACTCGCCGGGAATGAAATATGTTCATTATGCTCCAAAGGCACCTGTTGTCCTTATCAGAGGCAGCCTGCCA
>FZPS01000059.1_pt411 | contig 10449 bp, 12 predicted proteins | sample 1817821 | NCBI WGS metagenome assembly FZPS01 (sample SAMEA104158645, study PRJEB21678) | metagenome | place: Germany | collected 2015-04-21 | reverse complement strand
GAGTAGAAGAGGAAGACCTTAAAGGAATGACGGTTACCATCAACGGGATGAACACCGAAAACACGTTTGACCTTTCAACCGGCACACTCGGCACTCCCGCCACGCCGGCAGCGATTACCCCACGCACGGTTACGGACGGTAAGGAATACGATGCCATCATCCTGCCGGGCAAGTACTCGGACGGTGCAGTAACCGTTGAATTTACGATTAATCCGAATACCAAGCCCGAAACTTTCACATGGAATGCCGGGGATATAGATTTTACGGGTGGCAAACAGTATACCTACGAGGTGAAACTCACACGTACAGGCGTACAGGTTACCGGTACCATCGCGGAATGGAAAGTTGAAGACAAAGGTGATGTAACGGCTGATTAAGTGTAATAGGGATAATTGTTACGCTCTCCAAGGAGGCAGAACCTCCTTGGGGATAAAACGTTCAACCACCGGCGGTGGAGCAATAAACCGCATTTCGCATCCGTCCTGATATGCATCGGGGCGGATGCGTTAATTATAAAAGTCGTTAGCCAACGTGATGCAAAGCAGAAATACAAGATAAACAGGTGCTTATGAAGGCTTTTAAGACGCAGGAATAGCGAGCTATTTTAAAGATGGAACATCGAAATCAGTGACTTTTCTTGAAGCAATTTTTACTTTGGAATAGATATCTAACGACTTTGCGGCGATCTACAATTGATTGAAGATAGTCATTCAGGTTTTGTTCCTTATTTAACCCCAGTTTGGTACGCAGGCGGTTACGATGTGCTGCAACACTATTGTGATATATCTCCCGTAGTAAGGCAATTTCTCCGGATTTCCCATACTGATGACAGCAATGACGTAGCATACGTTAACCCCTACGGTTATCACGATAGGTACCAGCGATAGCGTGTCATCCCCAACAGAATAGCCGAATAATGCAGACACACATACATTCTCCCACGTGCATGGGAGAGCCGTTAGCTACCAAAGAAAACAGCTTCGTGCATAACTTCAAGGCACAAATTCAGGGTAATGACAACAATATGAACTAAGAAAACGGAAGAAACGCTCGCTATTTCTATTTTATAGAATAGAAACATAGTGATTAAAAGCGCAAGACTGATGCCATTAATCCATAAAAGAAGGTGCTGTTTTACCAGGATGTAATCTACCGAACTAAAAATATAACCCGGCAAGTAGAAAAGAGTTAATATCTTGAGCGATACATCAAAACAGGGATTGCCACCTTTAATTCATTAATAACTAAACCTTTACCTACATCCCATTTAGTAAATGCCGTATTATGACGTTACGTATTATTCTAAAAAAAGAGTATGGCGTATTATGCAGTCATAATAATACTTAAATTTTTCTTTTTTTCGTATAAAAAAATGTTTTATATTGATTCATAGCTACGATTTTCGACGAACATTTACAAAAGTAGGGTAGTTTATTACAAATACTCTTTTTACGGAAAGTTTTGCAATCTATCAAACAATATAATAACCAAATGATGAAGAATTTGATCCAATTACGCAGGACAATACTTTTTGCCACTATTGGCATCACCCATGTTTTTGCCCAGCCTGCCATTGGACAAACAGTGAAAAAGGTAGTAACCTTTAAGTTCATTCCCGGCAAGGATCTGTTCTATATCCTCTGGGGAGGTAACGATGCAGAGCTGAATCGTCTTTATTCGTTGGTCGATACCGTACGGAAATCACCTCCGGCACGATGCCGATCTATATAGATGCTTACTATGCTTCGTTACGACAGATAAAGAGAATCTCAATGGGCCTTTTGTCCGGGATAACATCTATAAAAAATAGATGATATGAGAAAAAGACTTTATATACTCCTGCTTTCCCTACGGCTGCTTCTGCCGATGGAGTGTAGCAAGGAGGACGAGGTGTCTTCCAGTGGCAAGCAGCCTGTTACGTTCTCCGGAACCATTAGCGAAGAGGTCGTTACACAGCCCAAAATGCCCGGCAGCAACCGGAAGACAGGCGATGCCATCGGTGTATATATGAAAAAGGCAAGGGAAGGCATAGAAGTAACAGCAGGAGCTATCTCCAACTGGGATAAAAACGACCAGGGTGAGCAAGAGGAATATAAGCCCCTTTATGCAATTGGAGACTTTTATCCCAATGAAGAAAACCCGAAAGGCATTGTATTTTGGATAGACCGTAATAAAACGGGAGGAAAAGTCGTCTCTTTAGCTGAAACCTCAACTAGCTGGGGAGTCAAAGTAGATACAAAAGCTGACCATTTTGATAATGGCCGGGTAAATATGCAGGCCATCAAAAAACTGATTGACAATGAGGCCGACCAATCTTGGGCTGACTTTCCTGCTTTTGAATGGATACACCTAATGAATCCGCCAGGTACAGATTACAGCAACCCGTATGTCAAGGGCATTTGGTACCTTCCTGCAGAGAGAGAATTGGAAATGATTTATGAAGTATGGAATCGCCGGAAAAAGGATTGGGAAACGATGATGATAGAGTCCGGATATGCACCTATGAAAAGGTACCCTTATCTGTCTTCGTCAGAAAAAAGCCTTCCCCACGCGTGGGTTGTTCATTTTTCTGGCGGCATTCGGTACAGCAAATACAAAAACAACTTCACTCGTGTCCGTGCTGTCTTAGCTTTTTAATGAACCCTTGCTCAGATTATCCCAGCAAACGAAAGAAGAAAAGAATAGATTGCAAAGAGAACAAGCAAAATATCGCCAGCACTTTTAATATCACTCCAAAGCAATGGGAATTGACCTCTTCAAAGCGTATAGAACGAATGATTTTTCTCATTCATAATACTCTATGATTCTACGGACATACTGTTGTCCATAGAAGGGAACACCATGGTTGTTCGTGTAAATTGCCTCTGTTGTTAGATAATAATTGTATTTCGAGTTACCCTTCGCTGTTCGTTCTATCCAATTTCCTTGGCTGTCGTAAATTAGGGTTATCGTATCTGCAACAAGACCGGGGTTTCTGGTATCAATGATGCTGATAACATCCGCAAATTCATTGTATTCATATTTTTTAGGAGCTAATTCATAAGGTGGCATAACCTCTATTTCATCCGGAAGAGAGTTACCTTTTGAATCTGTAATGCCGAAATATCTCACCTCGGTTTCCTTATCCTCAAAATACCACTCTTCCGTTACTTGTCCTTTAGAATTGAATCTCTGTCGACTTTTCAGGACTTTTGAATATCTCTCTATACGGTTACCCGTTGCATCGTACTTATAGGTCGTTAAGTTGTAATCGTTGTTAGGGTTCATCGCAATGAGTTGACCCAAAGAATTGTATTCAAAGGTTACTTGTCCAACATGAAGGGGATCCATTTTCTCAAACTCTCTGGTAATATCGAAGGATTGTAACTTTCCCTCCTCGTATATATAGTTGTCGTAAACTTCTCCACAGATCCCTCCTGACAAGAAAACATTCTTTTGGCCTACCAGCCTACCCTCTTTATCGAAATGCAGTGTATGATTTTTTTCACCGTACTCATAAGTAACCGATTTAACCTTTCCTTTGAGATTGAATTCCTCGAGCATAGTTTTTGCCTTTGTTCTTACTTGCCCATTACTTGGGGTTATTGAAATTAACAAACCTATAATCAGTATTATTTTCCTCATCTTTATTTTATGTTCATTAATGGTCACTCTTCTTTTATTGTTTGCACTACCAGCTTAAAAGAGTCATACTAAATTCCAACCATCGTTTGCCTCTATATCTTCAAGCTAAAGTTCATCATTGCAGCTTTAGCGTATTGACATTACATCCATAAAAATAAGACATTCTATTCAGAGTAAACTGAATAGAAGGCAAATTTATAATCAACAGGATGAGTCTAAATATTAATAAAAACCTTATTCTTGTCTATTTTTTCGTAAATTCAAACCCTATGAATATTTTAACCTGAACGAACTACTAAATAACTTGTAGATGAAAAAGGAGAAGCGTAAGGGGGCGAGAACCCAAAAAGACATACCCTCTGAGATCTTAGAGCAATTAAACCAAGGTTTAATTGAATCGGCTAATTTGACAGAATGGCTTTCTGTTCATCATAAAGATTTAATAGAAAATGTACTTTCCATTGAATATCAAACGGTCTGTATTTCCAATATTGAGAAATTACAATCAAAATCCACGATGTCAATGGTAAGATCCATTGGAGAATCTTTGTATAATGAAATCATGCGACAGAAGGATTACTCTTTATTGGAGGAATTAAAAAACCATAAGTCAGATAGCGTACGATGTTGGGCGGCATATATTGTTGGTTTCGATTCCAGATTATCCATTCAGCAAAAATTAGAACAAATCCAAGAATTTGCTGCTGACTCTCACTTTGGTGTTAGAGAAATATCCTGGATGGCTGTTCGTGAAGATATTACCCAAAACTTGGACGAATCCATCATCATCCTTACCGATTGGACCAGACACTTAGACCCTAATATCAGGCGATTTGCCTCAGAAGCAATACGCCCTAATGGCGTTTGGACTAAAAAGATTGAGAGATTAAAATCGAATCCTGAAATAGCACTGCCAATACTTGAAAACCTAAAATCCGATCCCTCAAAATATGTGCAAGATAGCGTTGCAAACTGGTTAAATGATGCCAGCAAAACTTGTCCCGACTTTGTTATCGACTTGTGTGACAGATGGGAAAAGGAAAGTCCCACCAAACAGACAAGCTATATTGTTAAGCGAGCATTGAGAACCATTAAAAAATAAGAACTCCTATCATTCAGAGCTTTTGGGAAAAGCCTGATTAAAAGCTTTATACAGTCAGCTAAGGCTAACTGTCTAAGGGGGTGCCTCCATATATGCTCAAAGGATTATTTATTTCATCAGATTTTTAGAGGTCTCAGTCCGCAGATTGATGCATACCATTCTCTTGATTGATCTTTGCATAGATTTCAGCATCTACAAACCTTCCTTTTTCGAAAAAGTAATCACGCAAGACTCCTTCGCTTTGCATTCCTACTTTCTCCAGTATTTTACCGGATGATTCATTGATTGGATCAATGAAAGCTTCTATACGTCTCAACCTTAAGGCATCTCTCCCGTATTGCACAATGGAGTCAATCGCCTCAGTCATCAAGCCTTTTCCCCAATAGTCAGGATGTAGCTCGTAACCGATCTCTGCCCTATTATGTTCTTTCGACCACGAATGATAGCCACAGGTGCCGATTAAACGATTCTGAGAATCCTTCAACACGATGCCCCAACGAATGCCTTCATCTTGATAAAATCGGTTGATCCAAAGCTGGAGTAAATCAGAAGCTTGCTGCACCTCTGTGAAAGTATATAGATCATAGAATCGGGTAACCTCATCCTTTGAGAAATAAGAATAGATATCCATTGCATCCTCCTCTCGAAGTTCTCGAAGAAGAAGCCTGTCGGTCTTTATAATGGGGAATGATTTCATGTTTTTATTTTTATAATCTAAAGATAAGACTTTCATAGGGATCGTGAAATCTCTTTTTATGTTTTACGGATTCATCTTGCTTTCCGCCAAAAAACAGTACCTTTGTTACTCCTACAAAATACGACCCAAAAGAAGACTCATCAATTTCATGGTCTTTCAATCTTTGAGCTTCTGTTATTCCAATGACCTGCCATCCTTGCATCCTTGCTTTCTTTTCCTTGATCTAAGATTCGTTTCAGATCATCCCACAAAATCAAAGAATAGTATTCGTTTACCAATTAAAAACAAGTGAAATGAAAAATAATTTCTTTATCCTGACAGGAGGCCCCGGCTCCGGAAAGACAAGCCTCATCAATCAATTAGCTGATATGGGCTATGTCTGTATCCCGGAAGTCGGCAGAAAGATAATAAAGGAACAAATCATAAATGGAGGTAATGCTCTTCCATGGGGTGATACTAAGAAATATTCGGAATTGATGCTCATTAAATCAATTCAGGACTATACCACCTTTCAAAATAGTGAAAACCTATGCTTTTTTGACCGGGGCATACCCGATGTATTAGGCTATATAAACCTCGTTAAGATAACCCAAAAGCAGAAATACATGGATGTCGTAAAGAAATACAGATACAATTCCACAGTATATATCCTCCCACCTTGGAAAGAAATATACCAAAATGACAAGGAACGTAAGCAAGATTTTAAGGAAGCTGTAGCGACTTACTCGATGATGAAAGAAGTTTATACAGCCGCAGGATACCTATTGCAAGAAATACCCCACGGAACGGTCGAGGAACGGACAAGTTACCTCCTCGCTGACCTGGCAAATAAAGCAATATAGTTTCTCTGTCAATTATTTTCCCTATCTTTGTCAGATCAATCTCTAAAATTAAAAATGAAGAAAACCATAAAAGTGTATAATCCTGCATTCTGGTAAGGTTCTTACTTACTCTTAAGCTCAAATAAGTTAAGCTATACATTTAAGGAAATGTACATAGCTTGTTAATTATATACATTTAATAAACAATAAAATGAATCTTCATATTGAATTAGATTCCAGCCATCCGGCATACGAATGGTTGGAAAAACAAGCCGATAAGATCGGAGCAAAAGGTCACTTCGGCACACATATAGATTGTTATACCTCCACACCACCACAAAGCAGATATCAACTTCCGGTATATTGGTTAAACTGTAACCCTTCAATGCCCACTTTAGAGGAGGTCACTCTACTCCCCTCTCTAAAAGGACAGGCATTAATCCTGTATACAGGAAATATGTACCGGAACGATTATGGTGCAACCTCCTATTTTGAAGTAGATACAGTTTTATCTGATGAAGTCCTTTTTGCCCTACTGGAGCGTGGCCCTTCCCTGATACTAATCGATTCGTATGGCATCGGACAACATGGAAAAGATCATATCCGTAAGGATATGAAATGCGAGTCTGCTGGCTGTTATGTAATAGAGAATATTTGCATCACTCCCGAGGAGGTAGGTCAGATAAAAACCATCCAAGTTGAATTTGACCTGAATTATCCGTCAACGGGTAAACCGTGTAAGGTAACCTATTGATCTTTGATTAAAGAAAGCCCTAAAAGGGCTTTCTTTCGCTACATTACCCTAAAGAATAGGATATCTTTTTCTCATAAGCCCTTTGTCATTGCTTGCCTTTGGCTATGACTTTTGAATACTCCATTCTTCCTTCGTAAGCCGACTGATATGTTCTGTACGTATGTCATTTGTCAATGCAAAGAATTGATTCTCTTCGGTGTGGTGATGCAGAAAGCCACATTTTTCCTGTACCCGTTTAGATTGCTCATTCCCCTCAAAATATCCACACCATAGCGTGGTGAGTTGCAATGTTTCAAACCCATAATGTATCATTTCTTGTATTGCTTCCGGTATTAATCCTTGTCCCCAAAAGGGTACTCCAATCCAATAAGAGATCTCCCCCTCACATTCACTGATCGGGAAGTTACTCCTTGAACCCACAATCAGTCCCACACAACCTATTGCAGTATCATCCCCTTTCAAGGTAACAGCATATACCCCCTCTTGGGAAAAGACTGTTCTTATGACCTCTGTGCTTTCCTCCACACTCTTATGAGGTGGCCAACCGGCAATAGGACCTACTCGCTTATCTTTTGCATAGTTGTATAAATCTTTGGCGTCCGTAACTCTCCACGGACGTAAAATCATTTTTTCTGTTTCTATGTTCATTTTATTTTTCTGTAATAGCAATGTTATTATAATGTAAGTCGACTTATTGATGACACAAAGGTAGAGCTTTTGCTAAGTCTTATGACTAACAAAATTTGCGCAGAATAGGTACTTTTCAAAACTAAATAGACTTATACTAAATATTATTGCTAATTTTATTGTAATAATAGAAACAGTTATGTTAAAATCAGCAACAGAAATAGCTTGGGGAGAGAGTGAAATGGCCGACCATAAAGGCTATCCGTTAAAGCTTCCTTATTTATCGGTTTTCATTTGCCTGGAAGGAAAAGCCGTAGTCCAAGTGAATTTTAAAAACCACCTATTGACACACAACAGAATCCTAGTCGTTTCAGAAGATTCTATTACCACTTTTTTGCGTACATCTCCGGATTTCAAACTATACTACTTTTTGATTGACAAAGAGCTGGCTTCAGAAATAGCCTATCGTCTTCCCAATCAGTTGTTCCAATTTCTGTGGGAGTATCCTCTCTGCATCCCGGAAAAAGCAGAGGATACATTATTGGAGATGTGGCTTAAACTAACTCAACAGATTATACAAAACCAGACGACCTATCGCCGCATCCTCCTTTGTAACCATTTTCAGAATTTCTTCTTAAGAATAGCTGAAAAATTCGAAGAAAAGCCGACAGACAAGGTTGGCAAGCATAAGCATAGCCGAAAGGAAATGTTAGGTTGGAGATTTTGGAACCTGATAGGAGAAAACTGCAAACAACATCGCGACGTAGCTTTTTACGCTAATAAACTCTGTATTACTCCTTTCTATCTTTCACAAATAACAAAGCATTTCATGAATGACTCCCCAAAAGGACTTATTGATCGGCAAGTCATTCTGGAAATGAAAGCACTGCTGGGTTACTCCCAATTATCAGTCAAAGAAATAGCCAAACGCCTCAATTTTGAAGATACATCGTATATGTGTCGATTCTTCAAACGACGCACGGGAATGTCTTTCTCTGAATATAGAAATGCAAAAAAGAATCATGCATTCAGTATCTCTACACCTCCTGATCTTACAACCGAAAAACAGTAAACAAATAAGAAAAGTAAGTGTTATAATAAAGATTAATAATTGTTTATATTTTACGAGATTAATTATCCATAGAATAAGAGCATTATCTTGTTTACCTATTTAATAGACTAAACGCAGTTAATTCTTCATTCATCCAAAGAGAATTTTTAGATTAATTATTTATTTACAAATCAGCTATGCGTATTTACTACTTTATTTTAATAGCTTTGCAGCCAATAATTTCAGTTATTTATTTTTAGTTTGTCATTATATGTTCAATTTAAGGTCTTTGATTACAACCCTGGGGTTATTTTTCATTATCCAATTATTTTCTCAAACAACAGAAATTGATAGATTAGAGCAAATGATAAAAAACAGTAAAGGTGAAAAAAAACTGGAATTGCTGTTTAATTTGACGAATTACTATCAAATCGGCCCTGAACTTATTGATGTAAGTGAACGGGTCAAGAAGGAGGCAATCAAACAAAATAACAAGCGATATTTAGCAGCAAGCTATGGCCTGAAAGCCAGATATTTTACAAGTAGGAACAATCTTGATAGTACAATCTTTTATGCCGAGCTGGCTAATAATTTATATGAAAAATATGATATTGAGAATCCTAATCAGACCTATTATTATATTGCAACAGTATATATCAATCACGGTTACTACGAATTGGGCATATTCAATATAAAGAAATATTTAGAGGTTAACAAAAACATTGATTCCTATATAGCTTTAGCAAGTGCATATCTCTCCACAGGGAGGTATGATTTAGCAAAACAAACCATTCAGGATATAATTACAAATGGACTTCATTTATTAAAAAATAAGACTTCACATTTAGAGCTCATACTCTATAATATACTTACAATAGCGAACATCTATAATCAAGAATATGAAGAAGCTATTGAAACTTGCTCAATGATGGAATATTACTTAAATCAAAAAGAAGAACAAATCCACCCAGACCTGGCAACTTATTATAAATATCACATCTACAATCTATACGCTAACATTTATATAAAAGAAGGAGATCAGTTAGAAAAAGCAAAGAAATATTTGGAACTAGCTCAACAGATCCCGGATAGTGAATATGCTCTTAACATTAGAAACGAGACTTTTTCAACCTTAGGAGAATACTATTTGCTTATAAAAGAATATAATAAGGCCATAAACTTTATAGATATTGCTTTAGACTATTATACCAAGGAGCTTCCCACTAATAATGTAGTGACTGAGCTTATCGATTTGAAAGTAAAGGCTTTTGAGTCTTTAGGAAAACACAATGAAGCTTTGCAGATACAGAAAGCAATTTCACAATATAGAGACTCTATTTACAAGATAAATGTGCCGTTACAGCTGCTGGCAATATCGAAGGACTATGAGGCAAGACTATTTGACTTGGAGCGAGAGAAGAGTGAAAACCTACAGGCCAAAAGCAAATTCATCATTACTGTTCTAATAGTTATCTGTTTACTTTTATTTTTGGTTCTTTATATAATACACAAAAACAGTAGAGAGCAAAAAAAGAAGAATGCGGTATTGCTTAAAAAGTACACGGAAATTGATCATTATGCCTATCTAAAAGAGAACTATTTGAAAATGAAGGGTGATGACATTATCACTACAACCAGCCAGGATCCTTTATTTCAAGAGATAGAAAAATACATGAAAGATGAAAAAGCATATAAAAAAGAGGATCTGACAAGGGAAGATATAGCCAGAGATTTAAAAACTAATTATAAATATGTAATAGAGGTAATTAAAAC
>FZPS01000059.1_pt820 | contig 10454 bp, 7 predicted proteins | sample 1817821 | NCBI WGS metagenome assembly FZPS01 (sample SAMEA104158645, study PRJEB21678) | metagenome | place: Germany | collected 2015-04-21 | reverse complement strand
TATATGTAAATGGTTATAATTTATTAACAATAACAGGATTTAAATGGGCTGATCCGGAATCTCGTCAGAGTGATCGTCCAAATTATCCTTTAACTCGTGTTTTTAATATTGGTTTAAAACTTGGATTCTAATATATATACATTATGAAACATTTATCTAAATGGATTATAACAATATGTACAGGAGTAGTAATACTTTCTGTTTCATGTGTTGATCAAATAAAATTCGGAGATAGTTTTCTCGAAAAAGCACCTGGTGCCGGAGATATGACTCAGGATACAATATTTAATAAAGCTGAATATGCTCGAGCTTTTTTATGGAATACATACAGTAAACTTTATTATGGATTAGCAACAAACTGGAATCAAGTTGATGGGAAAATGAATACCGGAATGTTTGAAGTACTTTCAGATTGTTGGCATAGTCATAATTCATGGGATGGGTTAAACCGAAAATATTATTCCGGTGCCTATAAAGCGAGTGACGAAGATAATGCAGATGATACTCGTTTTGGTTATACTAAAGAAAATTGTTGGCAAGCTATTCGTGCTTCATGGTTATTTATTGAAAATATAGATCGTGTTCCTGATATGGATGAAGCGGAAAAAGAACGATTGGCCGGTGAAGCAAAAGTGATTATTGCTTCCCGTTATTTCGATCTGTTTCGTCACTTAGGAGGGCTTCCATTAATAGAAAGTGCCTACGGTGTTCAAGGAACTTATGAGTTACCTAGAGCTACTGCAGAAGCCACAGTGAATTTTATGGTTGACTTATTAGATCAAGCGGCAGAAGTACTACCCTGGAGTTTAGGTGCAGATGATGCGAATTGGCAAGGTCGTTTTACTAAAGCTGCTGCTATGGGATTGAAATGTAAGGTACTTTTATTTGCAGCTAGTCCTTTATTTAATGATAATCAGCCTTATTGTACTGAACCTCCTCAAACTGCTGTAGAAAATCATCAGGTATGGTATGGAGGATATAATGCAGATTGGTGGGATCGTTGTTGGCAAGCTTGTTCCGACTTTTTTAAAGAATTAGAAAAAGAAGGTTATTATGCTCTAATACAAGCTAATGGTTCAACATCTAGAGATTATCGTGATGCTTATAATAAAGCTTATTTTATTCGTGAAAATAATACTGAATTACTTATTTCAACTCGTATTATTGGTAAATATAACTGGGATTGGTGGTATTATTGGGGTGAATGGGTAGGTTTTGGAGGCTATACACCTACTTTAGAGTATATGGAAATGTTCCCTATGGCTGATGGAAAACCATTTACTGAGAAATATTTAGTAGATGGAGCTCAACCATTCTTTACTGATAATGATTACAATAAACCCATTCGTGATCCCCGTCTGTATGAAACCATGCTAGTGAATGGAGCTTCATATGGTGATCATGCTGCAGAGTTGTGGCTTGGGGGACGTGAGAATATAAGTGATACTGAAAAGGAAACCGGACAAACTGCTACAGGTTTTCGTCTTTATAAATTCTTTAAAGAAGGAAAAGGTAGTTTAGCTGGAAATTATCTCTTCTGGCCATATTTACGACTATCTGAAATACACCTGATTTATGCAGAAGCTTGGTTAAAAGCTAAAAACAATCTTACAGAAGCGATTAAACAAGTTGATATAGTGCGAGATCGAGTGGGATTAGGAGGTCTTGTGGAAAGTAATCCTAATAAAAACCTAACTGCAAATACAGATGCTTTATTAGAAGAAATCCTTCGCGAACGTGCTTGTGAACTAGGATTAGAAGATGTTAGATTATTTGATATGATTCGTTATAAGCGTGCAGATTTATTTAAGAAACAATTACACGGCTTGAAAATTTATCGGAACGATGGAGGGGGGAATAATCCTTGGTCAGGAACATCTGGTAATGCTAACAAATTCCCTAATAAACCTACTCAATTTAAATATGAAGCATTTCCTTTAACTAATAGTTCACGTTCCTGGTGGACAAATTTTAGTCCAAAATGGTATTTATCAGCTTTTCCTCCTTCTGAAGTTAATAAACATTATGGATTAACTCAAAATCCGGGTTGGAACTAATGAGGTGGCTATTTCAATTAATAATCTTGAGAAATATGAAAAAATATAAAATAATTGCTTTAATAATAATAGCTTGTGTAAGTTTAAAAAGCTGGGCACAAAATGAAAATGGTGTGACTGGTAGGGTTGTCGACAAAAGAGGAAACCCTATAGAAGGTGCTTTGGTTACTGTTCAAAATAATTTGCTGCAACAAACTGCAACAGATAAGAACGGGTATTTTAAAATCATTGCAACAAAAGAAAATTCTCTAAAAATACAGACTGCAGATGATGCACTAAAGATTGTACCTGTCATTGAAAATGAAACGATGACTATTATTATGGATTTTTCGAGTAATCATGTTAATTATGGGTTTGATTTACAGCAAACAAATGCTGAATCAACGGGTGCAGTATCTACTGTTTATTCTGATCAAATTGATACTCGATCAGCTTTCACTATCGGTAATTCCCTATATGGCAATGTATTGGGGTTGACTACTATGCAAAAAACCGGAACAGTTTGGGATCAAATACCCTCAATGTATATCCGTGGACAAAAAACGTTGAACGGAAATAATGGGATTTTGCTAGTTATTGATGGTTTAGAAAGAGATAATAACTGGAATGCTTTGAATTATATTACCCCTGAAGAGGTGGAGTCTGTGAGTGTTCTTCGTGACGCAGCAGCTATTGCATTGTATGGCTATCAAGGAATAAATGGTGTGCTAAACATTGTAACAAAGCGTGGTAAATATAAAACTCGTGAAATAAATTTTTCTTATGATCATTCATTCAACTTCCAAACTCGAATACCAAATATGGCTGATGCATTTACCTATGCATCTGCATTAAATGAAGCCTTAGCTAATGATGGGAAAGCTCCTCGTTATACCCAAAATGAGTTAAATGCATTTCAAAGTGGTAAATATCCTTATTATTATCCTAATGTAGATTGGTTTAATGAGGTTTTTCGTGATCGGGGAGCATCGGATATCGCTACATTAACATTTCGTGGAGGATCTACAAAAATGCGTTATTTTACAATGTTAAACTTGCAAAATAATAGAGGTTTCATAGATCATGTGAATGAAAACGATGGTTATTCTACCCAAGATAAATATTCTAAAGGAAATTTCCGTACTAACTTAGATATTGACTTAACCCCTAAAACCTTAATGCGCGCAAACATTATGGGGGTTTTAAGCGAATTTAGCCGACCAACAACAGCCGGTAATGATTTAATGGGAAAACTTTTCAGACTCCCATCTGCTGCATTTCCTGTAAAAACTGAAGATGGACTTTGGGGAGGTAATGAAACATGGGGAGCAAATGAGAATCCTGCAGCATTAACACGAGGAAGTGGCTATTCTAAAGGACATACACGTGCATTATATGCTGATATGTTGTTACGTCAGGATTTATCAGCTGTAACTCAGGGGTTAGGAGCTTCCGTTCGAATAGGTTATGATAATATTGCATCGTATTGGGAAGATTATACATTAAAGTATAAGTATGGTATGAAATCTGTTGTTGCTTGGAAAGATGGAGAGCCTTCTGAATTTAAGGAGTTTACCGGAGGAGAAGTCAGTAAAGTATCTGGTGATAATGCTAAGCTAGACTGGCAACACCGTTCTTTTAATTTTCATTTCAACATTGATTGGAAACGTCAATTTGGCCTTCATGACATTTATTCCATGTTGCTATATACGTACAAGTACGATAATAAGAATGGAAATAATAATACACTCTATCATCAGAATATTGGTTGGTATACTCATTATGGATTTAAGAATCGATACATTGCAGATTTTACATTAATGACATCAGCTTCTAATCTTTTAGCCCCGGATCATCGATGGAATGTATCTCCTACATTAGGGCTTGCTTGGGTAATTAGCAATGAGGATTTCATGAAAAATCAGCAAATCATTGATTTTATGAAATTACGAGCATCTTTCGGTTTACAACATACCGATAACTTTCCAGCTCTTGGTTATTGGAATACAACCGTAGGGGGAGCAGGAGGTTATCCTATCAATCAAAACTTTGGAGGTGATGGTGGATGGGCAGAAGGACGTCTACCTTCATTAAAAGGAGCTGCAGAAAAAGCTTATAAGTATAATGGAGGATTAGATATTTCAATGTTTAAAGGTTTGACTTTATCTGTTGATGGATTTTATGAAAGGAGATCAGATATTTGGGTAAGTGCTTCAGGTCAAAATTCTGCTGTATTAGGTATATCTAGTCCATATGTTAATGGAGGAATTGTTGATAGCTGGGGTACAGAGATAGGTGTTGATTATTCAAAGAAAATAGGTGATTTTAGAATAATGGCAGGAGGTACATTTACTTACAACCGAAATAAAATAATAGAAATGTTAGAAGAACCCAAAGCTTATGATTATTTGCGTAGTACAGGACAATCAGTTGGGCAAATTTTTGGTTTGCAAGCAATAGGGTACTTTATTGATGATGCAGATATTGCTAATAGTATTCCTCAACAGTTTGGTCCAGTTAAACCAGGTGATATTAAGTATAAAGATTTAAATGGCGATAATGTAATTAATGAGAATGATAAGATGCCCATAGGGTATAATTCTACTTGTCCAGAAATTTACTATTCATTTAATGTAGGATTAGAGTGGAAAGGCATAGGTTTCAATGCATATTTCCAAGGAGTTGGTAACTATACAGCTTATTTAAATAATCCTTTTTATCAACCTTTAATAAATAATACAACTATTTCTCAATATGCGTATGACAATCGTTGGACACCGGCTACACCGAATGCTCGTTTTCCTCGTTTAACTACAGAAACAATGGATAACAATGTACAAACCAGTTCAGTTTGGTTAGCTGATCGTTCTTTTTTAAAGTTGAGAAATTGTGAGGTTTATTATAATTTTCCTTCAGCTTTAATTAGTAAAATACGAATGAAAAAGGCTAAATTATATGTAAGAGGTGTAGACTTATTTAGTATTGATAGTATTGACCAAACAGATCCAGAAGCACTGGCTGGCTCTTATCCAACTACACGCTCAGTTCATATAGGGTTATCAGTAGGTTTTTAAGGTTTACTTTTGTTAATTAAAAAAATAGAAAAAATGAAATTAAGAAAAATATACTTATGTGTAGTTTTTGTCATTGGCTTTTTAGCTTGTAGTGATAAAATGGACTACCATGAGTACACCTCATATGAAAAAGATCATGTCTTTACAGACTTTGGAAGAACTGCAGGTTTTGTAAATAACATCTACTCTTATTTAGATTCCGACTTGCCTGGTTTAAATTCGTTAGCATCAGCTTGTGATGAAGCAGAAATGGCAGTAAATTATTCTACAATTCTTGATTATACTAATGGAAATTGGAGTGCATTATCCCCAAAGTCTCAGTGGGGATATTATACAGCTATAAGGGCTGCAAATTATTTTCTTAAAGAGTCAGAGGATTTGGACTTTTATGATTTGCGTTTTACTCAAGATTATGAAGCTCAAATGAATCGATTTAATCGTTATCAGTATGAAGTTCGATTATTACGTGCATATTATTATTTCATATTGGTTCGTACTTATGGTGATGTGCCTTTTACAACTGAAGTATTGAGCGAAAAAGAAGCAAACTCCATATTACGCACACCGTATTCAGAAGTCTTTGATTTTATTATTAAAGAATGTGATGATGTAGCTTTAGAACTACCTGTCACTTATACAGGGCTTGAGAATGATGCCGCAGGAGGAACTAATAATCCGGAAACTGGACGTGTTACTCGTGGTATGGCGTTAGCACTGAAAGCTCGTGCTTCTTTATATCGGGCAAGTAAATTATTTAACGAAGATGATAATAAAGATTTATGGAAAGATGCAGCACAAGCATGTTGGGATGTTATTGATTATTGTGATATCAATGGTATTACTCTAGGGAAATATACAGATTTATGGGGAACCAATAACTACAATGCTTCAGAAGTGATATTTGCACGACGCATTGGGGATACAAATAGTCCTGAAAGAGAAAACTTTCCAATAGGTCTGGAAAATGCTTTAGCTGGTAATTGTCCAACACAAACCTTAGTCGATGCCTATGAAATGAAAGATGGCAGTACTCCGGTTCTTGGAAATTTTGATGGTAGAGATCCTCGTTTTAGAATGACAATAGCTGTAAATGGAGATAAATGGCCCAATAGTAATCCAAATCCACTAGAAACATATATTGGTGGAAGAAATGGTTTACCTATACCTTATGCAACACCCACAGGATATTACTTGAAAAAATATTTAGATGGTTCAATAGATATTAGTGCCAGTGAAGGTACTGGAGGAAAACGACATAGTTGGATTACTTTTCGATTAGGAGAATTTTATCTAAACTATGCTGAAGCAGTATTTAGATATTTAGGCTCTGCTGATGCAACAAGTAATGAATTTACAATGTCTGCAAGTAGAGCAGTTAATAAAGTAAGGAGTCGCTCTGATGTGAAAATGCCGGACTTCCCTATGGGAATGAATAATTCTGAGTTCTGGGAACGTTATAAGCGTGAAAGAATGGTTGAATTGGCTTTTGAGGGGCATAGATTTTGGGATATACGTCGTTGGAAAGAAGGTGGATTTCAGAAAATTGATAGACTTCAAATTATAAAGAATCCTAATGAATCTTTAAGTTATAAACGAATCAGTAAACCTTTAGTCTGGGAAGATAAAATGTATTTTTATCCTATTCCTGACGCTGAAATTCGTAAGAATCCTAATCTGACTCAAAACCCTGGATGGGGGAAATAATATAGAGTATAAATATAAAATGAGACAATTATGAATTTTAATTTAAAATATACAATAGGCATATGTATAATAGCCTTTTTAATCAGTTGTGATGACAAAATTAATGAGTTTGAAGTTGATACAAACTCTGGATATCCTGCAAATATTGAGTCTTCAGCTGTTAAAACAGAAGCTTTACCCGGACAGATTTTATTAAAATGGGAAGCTCTTGAAGCTGATTATTCTTATCTTCAAATCAAATATTATGATCCTTGGCAAAAAAAGGATATTTATAAAATTGCATCAAAAGGAACAACAGAAGTATTGATTGAAAATACGTTAGCTCGTTTTGGGGAATACTCTTTTTATTTCCAAACATTTAATTCTCAACATCAAGGAAGTGAAATAATGGAGATTAAGGCTGTTTCTGGTGCAGCAGAAGCATCATATACTGAAAAAAGTAGAACAAAAGTAGATTTGCTCGCTGAACAACTAAGCACAAATGCTCAGGAACCATCTGAAGGTCCGATTTCTAATCTTATAGATGGTAAGCCTGGAACTTTTTTTCATACTCGCTGGAGTAGTCCTCAAAAGCCTCTTCCTCACTATATTCAGATAGACTTTGAGGAAGAACATCAAGATTTTGCAATATACTACCAAAATAGAACAGATAATACTTGGACGAGTGACGGACGCCCTAGTGTGGTAGAGTTACAAATCAGTACTAATGGAGAAGATTGGAAAACTGTAGAAACACTTACTGGACTTCCAACGAATCATAGCAGTACATATACATCAGATTACATAATTTCAGGAGAAAAATATAAATCTTTCCGTTTTTTAGTGACAACTACAAGTGGAAACACCTCTTATTTTAACCTGGCTGAATTTGCTTTTTATGATGTAGACATTGAAGTTTATGACCCCGAATCAATACCCTTAGATTAATTATTTAATTTTTTAAAATATGAAATACTATATAAAATTGATAAAGACAAGCCTATTCGTAGCATTAATCTGTGTTTTTTATGCTTGTGAAGACAAGGATTTTGATTATAAAGGTAATCTTGATTTAGATTTATTAAATCTAACTCAAGCTCGTGAGATATGGAATGGTGCTGAATGTAATCAGTTTTGGAGCTTATCAAATAAAGATAATAATGCTGAAAACATTAGATATAAATTAGATATTTCCCTTTATCAAAATCGTACGGCTAAAGAGGATGTTTCAGTGAAACTTATTGTAAATAAAGATTCATTAAATAAGGCTATTCAGAAATCCGATGAAGGTGGCATATACAGTAAATATGCAACAGTAGCTCTTTTACCTGAAGATTTTTATAATCTATCTTCTGATCATCTAACTCTTTTATCAGGTAATCAAAACTCTGAGTCTGTTTCAGTTACATTTTACTCAAAGAAATTAGCTGAATACATTAAAGATTTGGGACATGATGCAACTTTTGTGCTTCCTCTAAAAATAGTAGACTCTTCTTCGTATACTATAAATAATAATACAGGTTCAATAATGTTGTTTTTGAATTTGAATTATTTAAAACCTGATGATCCAGAAGCGTATGTTGCTGATAAAATTGGAGTTTCTGATGATCATGAATTATCTAATGGAATGAAGCTTAAATGGCATGATGAATTCAATGATTTTGGTGGTCCTAATTCAGATATGTGGAGGTTCGAAAAAGGTTTTGTCCGCAATGAAGAAGATCAATGGTATCAAGAAGATAATGCAAAAATGGATGGAGATGGTGCTCTTGTCATTGAAGGAAGAAGAGAGGCTGTAAAAAATCCGAATTATCAAGCTGGTAGTGGTGATTGGAAGAGAAATCGTGAATATTCAGAATACACCTCTTCTTGTATTGTTGCTAAAGATAAATATGTATTTAAATATGGCCGTGTTGAAGTAAGAGCGAAAGTTCCTATAACTCAAGGAGCTTGGCCTGCAATTTGGTCTACTGGTAGCTGGTGGGAATGGCCTCTTGGAGGAGAGATTGATATTATGGAATTTTATAAAAATAAGATTCACGCAAACTTATGCTGGGGAGGAAATAATCGTTGGCAAGGTACTTGGCATTCTAAAAATTATCCTATATCAGATTTTAAATCTAAAGACCCTAATTGGGCTGAAAAATATCATATTTGGGTAATGGAATGGGATGAAAAATTCATTAGACTTTACTTAGATGATGAACTTCTTAATGAAACTGATTTAAGTACAACATATAATAAAGGAGATAATGGAGCAGGACAAGGTGGGTATGAAAACCCTTTTTCCAACGATTATAGTGGATTTGGACAACGTATGATGCTGAATTTAGCTATTGGAGGTAATAATGGAAGGCCAGTAGATAAAACACAATTACCTATGAAATATTACATAGATTATATTCGTGTTTACCAATAAACGAATTCACTAATATTTCAAAAAAATATTGAAATTAATTCCTAAGTAAAAATTTAAAGCTGAACTATCTAATCAATAGATAGTTCAGCTTTTTTCTTAAATATCACTGGACATTTTTTACTAATAATAAGGAGGTTCTTAATAAGAAAACAAACTTCTACTACAACTGTTAAGATCTAATTTCCGTTAAGTTTCCCATGAGTAGTTGGTGTATGAAAAGAGACGATAAAAGTCGGTCTGGGATCGAACGCCTGTCGGTCTGGGTTATAAGGTTGTTCGGTCTGGGTTCAAAGGATGGTTTAACCCAGACCGATGAATTTATGATTTATTTCTTAAGAATTCCTTTTTCTACACTTTGGTTAAGGAGCTTATCAGTATAGTTCCATAAAGCATTCGAACCTTCTTTTATGACTTTCTTCTTACGGTATACTTCATCATAATTAACCTGATATTCTCTCCAGGTACCTCCGTTATTAGAGGTGTTTTGTAATAAAGGCTCTAAACGATCCATCGACTTAGCAAATCGGGCTTCAGGTGTTTCTCCGGCTTCAAACTCCTGCCAAATTGCTATAAGCTCATCTCGCTGTTCAGACGGAAGTAAGCCAAAAATCCGCTGAGCAGCCTTTAGCTCGTTTTCAGTATTGCAATGATTCTTTTTCGAGTCGTATATAAAAGTGTCTCCTGCATCAATTTCAACGATATCATGTATCAATACCATTTTCACGACCTTCAATACATCAATAGGTTCATTAGCGTATTCTGCGAGAATTATTGTCATCATAGCCAAATGCCAACTATGTTCAGCGTCATTCTCTCGTCTGTCGCTATTAATTAGTTTTGTTCTTCTTTGGATATACTTAATTTTATCAATCTCTTTAATAAATTCAATTTGATTCAATAATTTATCAGGTAACTGCATTTTTGTAAAATTAATGAAGGATTTGTTCTTTACAGACCCTAAAGATAGAACTATAAGTCCACTCTTCGTTGTTTTTAACTTTTAATAATTGAAAATCTTCAGGAGGGTGAATGTAAAAGAATTAATGGCTCTATGTTCAAATCAAGTTAACGGAAAAGTTTCTTGCGATAGTTTTCAGATCGATTTCTATGCCTGAAATACTTGACTCCCATATGGATCATAAAAAAACAGAGAATAATTGCACTAACGAATAACACGGCACTATGCGCACTCTTAAATGCAATCTTGGACTGATGTTGAATAATAGCCCCAACATCTCCACC
>FZPS01000048.1_pt556 | contig 10456 bp, 9 predicted proteins | sample 1817821 | NCBI WGS metagenome assembly FZPS01 (sample SAMEA104158645, study PRJEB21678) | metagenome | place: Germany | collected 2015-04-21 | reverse complement strand
TGACTAACGGTAGCACAGTAATTCTATTTCTCGTAACAAGGACAAAAATGCCAATCAAAATCGCAGTGACAAGGAATGGCCACGAACGATTTTTGTGCCTATGGACAAGCAGGACTCCACCCAAGGCAAATAAAACATAAGTTGTGATGTAAGATATGAAACCTGAGAAACCAGAAAATTCGTATACACTTTCACTCATCTTGAATAAAGAACCCCAAGAAGTAAGTAACAAACTCCCAAACTGTCGGTGGTTTATACCGAAGTATGCCACCAAAAGCATCCACAGGAGGACAGAACTAACTGAAATCAACCGGTTTTCTAGTGGCGAACAAGCATTCCGGACGTCATTACCCCCTATACGGTCGATTGGTCTATTACGTGTCCTTTCCCACCCAACTATAAAAATCCGGGAAACAAAATACACCATGTTGAACATAACAACGAAAAGCGCAGCCTCATTCAGAACATAATCGGGATATTGGCTGACTCCAGTCACAGCGCTTATAGTGTGCGGCAACCCAAACATGACCAATAAGGTCGCCCACAGGAATACCGCCAGTGATCGTCTATGATACTCGAAAAGGACTAAAAGTATAATAGTAAAGAGTTGAATAGAAGCTAAAATTACGGTCACTTTAATACCCCTAACCACGAGCAAGCACATCTACCCTGTTTTTTCATCGTGTTCACGACACTTACTTCTTACTAATGGCTCGCTTGCTCCAACCTTCTGCGGAACAATCCGATTTCCCTCAACAATGTATTTTCCAAGCAATATGTCTTGTTTTTCCGTAACCCAGACTGGTCATGCAAGATAATATTGCTCAGTAAAGGCCGAATATCAACAAATACAGCCTCGTTATCAATAAACTCAACATTCTCAAAGCCATCGAACACCTGTCTACATACTTCGAGGTTAGATGTAATAAGAGGAATACCGAATGTTGCCATTTCACAAGCCATTACTCCCTGTGCGTCTACTCTTGTCGGAAGCAGGGCACAGCGCGATACGTTCAAAAAGCGGATAATTTCTTCATGACTCAGGTTCTTCTCTATCCAAACTAGGTTATCTGGTATCCGATTATACTTGAAAAAACTCCCTTTCCCGACAACACAAAAGCGATATTCAGGGTTATTTTCAGCAATTCTACACACTATGTCGATACAATATTTCGAGCCATCAAGGTTGTTTCGTATGGTTATAAAGTCGTACTTCTTATCTGATGAAACATCATAATGTTGTGTCTCGAAGACTCTGCCTACGCAGTTGGGTATGATGTGCGTCCGCCCTTCTAGTGCTACTTCATTAAGGCCAACATATTTGATGAACATGTCTAGCATCCACTGACTAACAAACACAAAGTCCGATCTCTCAGCAACCCGCTCAAAATAACGTCGCCACAAGGCCAGTTTAAAAACATCATATATTCTGGAAACAAGTCGTCTAGCGAAAGAGTTGCCCCCTAAGTAATCATATGGTGGTGGGTATATTTCCGAAATTTTTAGAACCTCATGTCCATGAAAGAAAAAAAACAACCTTTTGAACTTATTTCCGTAACTTAAAAGGAATCTGTAATGATTTTTCAAATTCGGCGCGTGTAAAACCAAAGCGTCGAATGTCACATGACTAAAATCACTCTTATAGGACTGAAATGTTATAACTTTGACCCCGTCTATCACATAACACGAATCGGCTGCAAAAGACAGAACAACAACCTCAATGCCCATTTCTACATAAACGGTATTTCGACTATGGATGTAATGTAAGGACACAGGTCCTTGCGGCTTAGTATAGTTCGCAGCCAATACTAATATCTTCACCAAAACTACCCCCGAAATCAATTTCAACCTTAACTTACCAAATTGAAAATTAGGGAACTAACCCACACTGTTGCATAAGAGACAAAATGGTCAACGACTCATTCCGTTCCCTACCTTTATGACCCTACGCCATGTTACGAATAGCGTAACATGACACCCTGTTACCGTTCAGAAACCACCGCAACTTCTTTTGCGGCGTGAAGTGTATTTCCGGGTAAGTCACCGTCACCGAGACAGTGATATTCAAAACCTGCGCGTTTCACTTCGTCTGTCGAAAAGAAGTTACGGACATCAAGCAGTCGAGGAGTCTTTACATGTTTTGCAAGGCGAACTAAATCAATTGCCCTAAACTGCGTATGATGAACGCCCAAAATAATAAGATCTGCATTTTCCACTGTACCATAAAGATCAACGTCGTACTGCGCTACAAATGGATCCACAACATGTACTTCATAGTCATGTTTTAGCAACTCAACAAGGGACATAATTGGGCTTTCCCGCAGGTCATCGATGTCGGGTTTATATGTGCACCCCAAGATCACGACTTTGGCCCCCGGGGAGGCTAAGGAGTCAACTTTATCAGCGACAAATTTGGGCATAGAGTCATTAATGGCACGAGACAGTGCAATTAGTCGGGCTAAGTCAGGAGCAGCCGTCACCATAAACCACGGATCCACCGCCAAACAATGGCCACCAACGCCTGGACTGGGAGAATGGAGATTCACTCGTGGGTGTTTATTGGCATATCGAATAACCTCCCATACATTAGCTCCTAGGCGTTCACAAATTTTCGCCAATTCATTGACCAGAGCGATATTTACATCACGGAAGGTGTTTTCCATTAACTTACACAACTCGGCGGTCAGCGAATCCGTTACAAACATCTCACCTTGAACGAATACAGAATACAACTCCCTTGCTTTTTCAGCGGACTTTGCATTTATCCCACCAATTACCCTGTTGTTATGTATTAGTTCGTGAATAATTTGGCCTGGCAGAACCCGCTCTGGACAATGTGCAAGATAAAAGTCCTCACCTGCTCTTAGCCCACTCTCTTCCAAAACCGGCAGGAGTACGTCTTCTGTGCATCTCGGTGGAACAGTAGATTCTAGAATAACTAGGTCTCCTTGTTTGAGTACCTCGGAAACCGATTTACCAGCACTAATTACGTAAGACAAATCCGCCGTCTTGTCTTTTTTCAGCGGTGTAGGAACACATATCAAAAAGGCTTCTGAAGGTTTTAGAACAGTAGAGCAGGTGATCATCCCTCTAGCTACCTGTTCTTCAATTATTCCGCCTAAGTGTGGTTCTTGAATGTGAACCCTACCAGCATTGATTGTCTTGCAGACGCCTTCATCTACATCGACACCCTGAACCCGAACTCCATGACTAGCAAAAACCGCTGCAGTTGGCAAGCCGATGTATCCTAGACCAATAACCGCCACCTGTTGCACAACTGTCCCCTCATTTCTGTGATATTTTATGTGTAAAAACATGGAATCGCATAAGTTATAAAAAGCTCCCTATAGCATGTTGAAAATATCTAGCATTTTCTGACCTTGAATCTCCCAATCAAAATCTTCCGCACCCCTTCGAGCATTCTTGCATAATCGTTCGTAGTCTTGCTGGGGTAGTTCATAGACTTTTACAATGGCGTCAGCTATACCCTCGTCAGTTTCTTTTTCAACTGAAAACCCACACTCGTACTTAGATATTATGTCATACCCCATCATTACAGTTGATATGACAGGCTTACCAGCCGCCATGTACTCAAACAGCTTGTTAGAGCTGTTGCCACGCTTCCATATGCCACACGGCTTGTAATTTAAGATCGTTGCATGTGCTCTAGATAGCACGCTGGGCACATATTTCTTTTCAATGTTTCCTTTGAAAATTATGTTATTTAACTCCAACGACTGCGAACGTTCTGTCAGCTCGGAGAGCTCAGTACCATCCCCAAAGACAAGAATATATACATTTTCATATCCCCGCTCCTTCAGAATCTTGGCTGCATCGACAAGCCTCCCTACTGCATTTGCGGTTCTTACAGCACCCGCATATACTAGACAGAACTTCGAGTCATCATCTAGGTGCTCATCTGGAAACCAATACTGTTCTTTGTTTGTGTCAAACTCCTTGATATCAACTCCATTATTGACGTAAAAGACCTTTTGCATATCTATTGATCCTCCAGATTCTAAATCCCACCCCTTTTCGCGTATATACTCGACTTCCCCCTCTTTGGCAAATACAATTGCGTCCGCCTTCTGGTAGACGCACCTTTCTATGGAAAACAAGAGTTTAGCCAATAGAGAATTTCTCCTCAAGCCCGCAAACTCAATAATGCTCTCTGGCCACAAATCCCTTATCTCGACAATTGTGGGACATTTATGTCTTTTAGCAATAACAAATGGGATGAAAAAACCAGTAATACCCAAATTAGAAATAATGATTCGCGGTTTATCACTGCTCTTCAAAGCAACTCGCAATAATCCCATGTTGTATTGCAACATCGCCCATACCCGTTTCAATCCGTTTCCCTTGTAGTTCGTAGTACGTATATGAATGTAACGATACTCATCATACTCTCGTTCAATATAACGTTCTCTACCGTCAATAAGATTTATGCTCATATTATGTAGCGTCGATGCAGTAAACATCGTCACACTATAACCATTCTCTTGGAAGACTTTCGAGAATTTGATGTTACGAACCCGAGGTTCAAAGGCTGGCGGCATACCATGTCTGTTGAAAATCCATATGGTACCCTTCACAAGACTCCTCCTTATCATGCTGTGGCAGATCGATCAACAAACCTGTGAACCACATATGAGTTATATAGTTGATGAGTTATTGAGTTATTTATATAGTTGAGTTGATAAGTGGAACCGACTCGTGACTTCACCATGCTCCACTACTACCCTTCTGTACATGACCTTCCCCAGGCAAAAAGGTGTGCGGCGTACTTCACTTAATGTCGTTATCCTGTATGTCGCACATTTGCTGCTCACCTGGAATATAGGACATCGAGACACCGATGAAGTAGTATCCAACACTGAATGAAGACATCAGCCTGCGATTTATATACCCAAGCGAGCCCCTTTCTAGTGTAGACGTATGGACTAGCGATGCATTGTGAGAAGAGAATGTTTACCGAGGACATCTTGAGGAAACCCATCTCTGTCAATGCGTCACCCTAGAACCTGCGGTCTCAAATACGCTAAGAGAGCTCGTCAATACCCGGTTCCCAGAATCGGGAATGAAATGTGTGTCGGACAAAAAACACGGCTTAGGACAAATGGAAAAAACCACACACCGTTGGGAACATGAACACTTACATTATGAACCCACGTCAAAAGGAATATCCTACAGCGCACTGCAGATAAGAGGCGTGACTCGCTGAAATGGCTTCATTACGATACCGTAGTATCTGAGACAGTAGAAAAGAATATAAGCGGAAATTAGAATCTCAACGAGTTATGATTCTAATTGTATGTATCGCCTCATTACTGATTCTGCAAGCAGCTTCACGATCATGACCTTGCGCAATCACATAGCCAAACCGCTCAGAACTGTTGGTTGCATTTTTGACCATGTCCCCCACCGTCAACATTAGTGATACGTCTCTAACACCAGGAATACCTTTAGCCTGTTCAACACCATGAATATCCTCTATTACTCCACTCTTAGGTGCGAGATACCGGATAGCGCTTCCTTTGTAATATTTGGGAGTAATATCGGGCACTCTTCCGGTAAGGACGTCAATGGCTATACTCACCGCATCTAGTCCTGTAGAAAGAGGGATGAGGTGCGTGGCAATGAAATCTCCACCCAAACGCGCACCTAGTTCAATAATCTTGGGACCATCTTCTGTTACCATGATTTCAACATGTGCAGGTCCTATGTCTATACCAATTGCCTCAACTGCAGATCTGGCGACCGCTTCAACCCTACTCTTAGTTTCGCTATCCAGTATGGAGGGTTGTGTATGCCCTATTTCAACAAAATGGGGCGGACCGGTAGTCTCCTTGTCCGTGATTGCGAGGACGTGAGTCTGTCCTTTTATCGTCATCGTTTCCACACTCACCTCATGACCACGCAGGTATTCCTCGATTATCACTGTTCCCTTTTGAGAAGCACTCTTGCTATAATGAAAACCCTGCTCCAAATCTTTCTCTTGGTGAACGAGGATGACACCACGACTACCAGCGCTATCGACCGGTTTGATCACACACGGATAGGAAATACTTTGCTTTAGCTGGTTTAACTCTTCCTCGCTGCTTACTACACGAAACCAAGGCGCTGGTATTTGATGCTTTTTTAGACACTCCATCATCTTACCCTTATCGGTTGCCTTCCAAGCAGTATCTACAGAAATGCCTAGAAGCCCCAACTCGCTCGCACACACAGCAGCAGTTCGAACGGGCATATCCGTAGCCAAAGTAAATACTCCATCTGGCTGAAATTCGGCTGCTACGTTTAGGACACCATCAATGTCGGTCGTACTTACTTGGTAACACACATCTGCATAATCCATTCCCACAGCATAAGGATCCCTATCTACAACGCCAACTAAAAAACCCTTATGCTTAGCCACTTTGATAGCTGGGAGTTGGAGAGATGAAGCTCCAAGAATTAAAAGTCTACGTTTCATCGGTTAGCACCTCAATCAGTAATTGGCAAACCATCTACTATCCTCGGATACATTCTCGATTTCTTTTTTCGCACAGAACCTTCAATCATTGTCTCGAGTCTACATAAATCCGGCTATGTCGCAAAGCTATCCGGCCGTACTCTCCCCATAATCAGCACATCATGGTACTGACCATCCTTGTACCAATGTTCCTTAAGAGTCCCCTCTAATTGAAAATCGCACTTCTCAAAAATACGCCTAGAGGCCAAATTGTATTCAAAAAGATACGCGTAAACCTTACGGACGTTTAGGGTGTCGAAGCAAAAGTCGATCATCAAATCGAGGGCTTCTTTGCCTAATCCCCTTGAACGAAAGGTTTTTTCTCCAATATAAATGAACAGACAGCTTGTTCTGTTAAGACAATCGTAGTCGGTGTTTCCAACAATTCCGATGACCTGACCGGTACCTCGCATCTGAATCCCAAAAGTTTTATTGTACCTATCCGTTGCCTTCGTTTTAAACCATGGCTCGTGTTCAATTTTAGAGACTGGGAACTTGGCACCAGTGAACTTCCTAGTCTCCGGATCATTGACCCACTTCAGTGTTAACTCAAAGCAGTCCTCGTTCAAAGCAATTAACTGCACTCTTTCACCGATTATCATTATGAAGCACCTCTTGTTTCGCTGATAGCCCTTCATTTGTGAAGACGCCCTTTTTGCCGAATACTCTAATTAATGTTATTGCGACGATTTTCAGATCCAACAAAAAAGAAAGGTTGCTAACATAATACACATCATTTCGGAACTTCTCTTTGGGAGGGATGGAATTCCTAAAGAACGCTTGATTATATCCCGTAATCCCCGGACGAACCTCCAACTTGCGCCTGTCAACATCAGAATACATGTGTAGAGCTTCAGGTAAGTCCGGTCTTGGCCCAATTAGGCTCATATCACCCTTCAGGACATTTATCAACTGGGGTAGCTCATCGAGGCTTGTTTTTCTAAGGAATTTCCCAACCGTCGTTAGTCGTGGGTCATCTGGCGAGTTGAACGTTGAGCCATCCTGATTGCGTATATCCGGTGCATTCACCTTCATAGACCTAAACTTGTACATGATGAACACTCGACCACCCCTACCAAGCCGAGGGGCTTTGTAGAAGATGGGGCCCTTGTCATGTAAGTAGATAATAGGCCCTACTATGACCAGTACTAAAAGCAGAGCAGGAAAAGCAAAAATCGAGAACACAATATCAACAAACCTCTTCATGCAATTCCTATACATCTCTAATTCCCTTTCGAAATTGCTCCACCGTACTTTCTCCTAATCTCATTCCATTTTTTGATTAAGTTCTCACTCACATACATAACATCTTCGTAACCCAGTCTTGTATGAAGCGGAAGAGTAATCTGTTTTTGATACCGACATAAAGAGTACTCGAAGTCCTTGATGTCGAACCCCATGTTTTTGTAAGCAGTAAACGCCGGGAGCGGCTTGTAATGCACATTACAGGTCACACCTGCTTCCGCCATTTTTACTATGAGCTCGTTTCGTTGCTCGTCATTTATATTCGGAATCTGTAGCATGTAAAGATGGCCGCTGGATGCGAAGTCCTTCCCGTAATGTTCTATTGTCTCTATGCCGTGTGGCTTTAAGAATGAATCATAGAGTTGGATAATCTCTTTCCGACGTTTCAGCAATTCGTCGTAACGCTCGAGTTGAGCAAGACCTATTGAGGCCAAGATATCAGTCATATTACACTTATAGGCAGGATAGATTATGTCGTACTCCCATCCGCCTCTTTGCGACTTTGCCAGGGCGTCTTTGGACTGGCCATGCAATGAGTACAGCATAAACCACTGATATATCTCATCATGATCCAGCCCAGGCATGTGTTTCCATACAACCGCCCCCCCCTCTGCCGTAGTCAGGTTCTTGACAGCATGAAAAGAGAAGCATGTAAAATCAGCAACTTGACCGCATCTCTTGCCATTTTGAGTAGCACCAAAGGCATGGGCTGAATCAGCCATTACTACGACACGGTTAAACAGCTCTTGGATTTCGTTATTTGGTTTGAACAAATGACGCTTGCTTTCTACTGCAGAATAAATGGCATCATAATCACACATTTTTCCAGCCAGATCGACTGGGATGATTACTTTCGTTCTTTCCGTGATCGCATCTGCAAGTTGCTCGTAATCCATCTCATAAGAATCAGCAGCAGTATCCACTAACACAATCTTGGCTCCCACATGGTGGATTACGGATGCCGATGCGGTATATGTATAAGCCGACGTGATGACCTCATCTCCAGGTCCTACCCCTAGAAACCTTAAGGTCAACTCCATAGCAGCCGTAGCAGAATTCAAGCAAACAGCACGTGGAACCCCAACATATTCTGCAATTTTCTTCTCAAAGAGCTTGGTTTGTGGACCAGTGGTTATCCATCCGGACTTCAAAACCTCCACAACCGCTTCTATCTCACGCTCTGTTATATCGGGTGGCGAAAACGGAATTTCTCTACGCTTTATTGCCAAACTCAACGACCCCCAAGACCCATTATCGGAAATGTCCAACTGTAAAAGTTGGCATACTAATCCCTCTGTTACCATCAGAACACTAGCCGAATCGGCTTTTTTAGACCGCCCCATCCCTATCACAAGAAGTTGCCCACCAATGTCAACCACCGATGCCAGCCTTAGGGTAAACAAACAGCCGTACCCAACGGGGGCGGCTGTCAGAGGTCTAATTGGATAGTCTCCTGCTTGTCCACTTGGTTGACAGCAAGAGAATGGCGCTACCGGCTCAGGCCTTCCCACCGCTCTCCCCCAAGGCGATCAAATGTGGCACCATCTATTCGGTTAAAGTGGATAAAAGTCCTGAACAAAGCTGGATTTTTCCACTCTGCGTGCCAGGATACTGCTCAATTCGTCATGGTTTCCTGTTTAATTCGACATGTGAGCTCCAATTCCTGCCATTGGATAAATGTTTCACAAGGTTTCCCCACTAAATTAGCCTGGTAAATATTGTTAACACCCCAGAAAGCACCTAGGATCGGCTTCCACTTTGTGTGGTTTTATCCGTTCATAACCATTTAGTATCTTCCACATCAAATTGGAGTTTCCTGGTATTGCACCAGTAACCAATTCTTTCCTAGTCGATACCCCACCCCTTAATAACCTTGTCCGATGTTCTTGGTTTTTCGGTTTAACAAGAAATTCTAATATACAGTCCTTCTGCGTACGAAATCCGCAGTGATGATCTCCAAAATCTGAGAACTTGACTGAAACGAACAAAGCCTCACACTCCCTACCGGTATAGAATGTCCTTGTGGTACAATAGATTTAAGCTAACTAGGGAGGCAGGCTTATGGCAGCCAAATTCGATTTTAAGAAAGAGTACAAAGAACTCTACCAGCCCAAAACCAAACCCAGCATTGTAGACGTTCCAGAAATGCTGTTTCTAGCAGTAGACGGGCAGGGCGATCCCAATACTTCACCTGTGTATAAGCACGCCGTGGAAGTGCTCTACGGCCTATCCTACACCATCAAAATGAGTCCAAGGAACGGTTATGAGATTCCAGGCTACTTTGACTATGTAGTCCCGCCTTTGGAAGGCCTGTGGCAGGGCGGCGGAGTTGATCTGGAGACAATGACTGTCACTTCTAAGGAAGAGCTGGTTTGGACCATGCTGATCCGCCAGCCCACTTTCGTTACTGACGAAGTTGTGGATTGGGCCAAGGAAGTGTTGGCCAAGAAAAAACCCGCCCTGGATCCTTCTTGCGCGAGATTGATCTCCTTCACCGAAGGGCTGTGTGTGCAGATTCTCCATGTGGGGCCCTACGACACTGAGCCCGAAAGCGTTAGGATCATGCACGAATATGCAGCTGAGCAGGGCTATCGAATCGACTTTTCCCCCGAGCGCCTGCACCATGAGATCTACCTAAGTGATCCTAGAAAAACCGCGCCAGAGAAATTGAAGACTGTGCTGCGCCATCCAATAGCC
>FZPS01000014.1_pt522 | contig 10456 bp, 11 predicted proteins | sample 1817821 | NCBI WGS metagenome assembly FZPS01 (sample SAMEA104158645, study PRJEB21678) | metagenome | place: Germany | collected 2015-04-21 | reverse complement strand
TTTTTTAATAATGCATTTAATATATCTGATGCTTTACCAGACTTAGTAAATATTTTACCATTTTCTTCTTCTACTAACGGTACTCCATTATTTATAAAATAATTATATAGTTTATAATTTTTAGTAATGGAGGATTATCATGAACCTAAAAGAAAAAATAAGAATTATTGAAAATTTCCCTAAAGAAGGAATCAGCTTTAAGGACATTACAACAGTAATAGGTGATGGAGAAGCATTAAAATATTCTATAGATAAAATTGTAGAACACTTAAAAGATAAAAATATTGATTTAATAGTAGGGCCTGAAGCAAGAGGTTTCATTTATGGAGTACCAGTTGCTTATGCAATGGGAGTTGGATTTGTTCCAGTTAGAAAACCAGGTAAATTACCAGGGGAAACAGTATCTATAACATATGATTTAGAATATGGCACTGATACATTAGAAATTCACAAAGATGCTATTAAAAAAGGACAAAGAGTTGCAATTGTAGACGATTTATTGGCAACAGGGGGAACAATTGAAGCTGTTGCAAAACTTGTTGAATTAGCAGGTGGAGAAGTAGTAACTTTAGATTTTGCAATTGAACTTAAAGGCTTAAAGGGAAGAGAAAAGTTATCTAAATATGATATTATGTCATTAGTAGATTATGAGTTTTAATATTATTGAAATATTAGGGCATATATTATATAATAGAAGAAAATGGCTGGTTGTTTAACCAGCCAATTATTTTAGATTAAATCAATAAAGGAGATAATCCCATGTATGAAGGGCTGTTAAAAAAGATATATGAAAATTCACATAATATAGATAAAGATATTATAAAAAAGGCTTTTGACATTGCAAATGATGCTCATAAAACTCAAAAAAGGGAATCAGGAGAGCCCTATATAACACATCCTATAGATGTTGCTATAATTTTAGCAGAGATGGGCATGGATACAAGTACGATAGCTGCAGGGCTCCTTCATGATGTTATTGAAGATACTGAATATACATATGATGATTTAAAAAATTTATTTAATGAAGAAATAGCTAATTTAGTTCAAGGGGTAACTAAACTAGGAAAAATAGAATACAAATCTAAAGAGGAACAACAAGCGGATAATGTTAGAAAAATGCTTCTTGCAATGGCAAAAGATATAAGAGTAATAATAATAAAACTAGCAGATAGATTACATAACCTTAGAACTTTAAAATTTATGCCAAAACCAAAACAAAAACAAAAGGCAAAGGAAACTTTAGATATTTACGCTCCTCTTGCTCATAGGCTTGGTATATCAAAAATTAAATGGGAGCTGGAAGATCTGTCCTTTAGGTACCTACATGAAGAGGTCTATTATGATTTAGTAAAGCAAATTGCTGAAAAAAGAGCAGAAAGAGAAGTGTACATTGCCAAGATTACAAAGGATTTACATAAAAAGCTTGAAGAATCAGAAATTGATTCTGATATAGAAGGCAGACCAAAACATTTTTATAGCATTTATAAAAAGATGGTGAATAAAAACAAAAGTATTGAAGAAATATTTGATTTAACTGCTATAAGAATATTAGTAAATACAGTTAAGGATTGTTACGGTGTTCTTGGAATTGTACATACAATTTATAAACCTATTCCAGGTAGATTTAAAGATTATATAGCAATGCCAAAACCAAATATGTATCAATCTTTACATACAACAGTTATAGGGCCCCAAGGAAAGCCTTTTGAAATTCAAATAAGAACTTTTGAAATGCATAAGACTGCTGAATACGGTATAGCAGCACACTGGAAGTATAAAGAAGGGGATAGTGCTAAGGAAGATAGAGAGCAAAGCTTTGAAAGTAAACTTGCATGGCTTAGAGATATGCTTGAGTGGCAAAAGGAAACTTCAGATGCAGAAGAATTTATAGAGGGATTTAAAATAGATTTATTTGCCGATGAAGTTTTTGTATTTACTCCAAAGGGTGTTGTAATAAATCTTCCAAGTGGAGCAACTCCTATAGATTTTGCATATAGGATTCACACCGATGTTGGGAACAGATGTGTTGGAGCAAAGGTAAATGGAAAAATAGTTCCCCTTGATTATAAATTAAAAACTGGCGAAATAATTGAAATTTTAACTTCCAAAAATGCAAAAGGGCCCAATATGGATTGGCTTAATATAGTTAAAAGCAATCAAGCAAAAAGCAAAATAAGACAATGGTTTAAAAAGATTAAAAAAGATGAAAACATTGTAAAAGGCAAGGATTTATTTGAAAGGGAATTAAAAAAACAGGGAGTTAACTATTCAGATATTGCTAAAGGTGAAACTTATGAAAAACTAAGAAAAAGATATAATATTAATAGTATGGAAGATTTATATGCTTCCATAGGAGTGGGACAATTATCAGCATCTTCTTATATATCAAAATTAAAGGAAGAAAATATTACTGAAAAGCAAAGTGCAGAAAGTATTAATAAGGCAATTGAAGAACAGCTGGCTAAATCAGATAGATCTTTAAATAAAGTAACTAAAGATTATGGAATTACAGTTAGAGGCGAAAGGAACTTAATGGTTAGATTTGCAAAATGCTGTAATCCAGTTCCTGGTGATGATATTAAAGGATATGTTACAAAGGGTAGAGGAGTTTCAGTTCATAGAGCAGACTGCAATAATTTAAAATCATTAATAAAATATGATAAAAATAAGGTTGTTGAAGTTTCCTGGGGAAGAGCTAAGGGAGCTGATTATATAGCAGAAATTCAAGTTGAATCTGATGATAGAGAAGGAATCTTAGCAGATATTATTAATGTAATTTCAGAAAGTAAACTTCCAATAAGCTCAATAAATGCCCAATCAGCTAAAGGAAATACAGCAAAAGTAAATATAAAAATTAGAATTTATTCTGTAGAACAATTAAGAGAACTTATGAAAAAAATAAGAAGAATAAAAGGTGTTATGGATGTTTACAGAATGAATAGTTAGGAGTGGCTATGAGAGCAGTTGTACAAAAGGTAACATCATCAAAAGTAATAGTAGATAATAAAGTAATTGGCTCAATAAATGCAGGTCTTAATGTGTTAATAGGAATATCAAAAGAAGACACAATAGAAGACTTAAAATATATGAAAGATAAAATATTAAATCTTAGGATTTTTGAAGATGAAAATGGTAAAATGAACTTATCCTTATTAGATGTAAAAGGTGACATCTTAGTTATTTCTCAATTTACCCTATACGGTGATTGCAGAAAAGGAAGAAGACCAAATTTTATGGAGGCAGAAGGTGGAGAAAAAGCAAAGGCCTTATATGATGAGTTTGTAGCTATGCTTAAGGAATCTTCCCTAAAAGTAGAAACAGGAGAATTTGGAGCTTATATGAAGGTGGATATACAAAATGATGGCCCTGTTACACTAATGATTGATAGTAAACGCAATTTTTAAGGAGGTTTAGTATGAAAGTTGAAACTTTAACAGTTGGCACAATGCAGGAAAACTGTTACCTTATTATAGATGAAAATACAAATAAGGCAGCATTAATAGATCCAGGTGCAGGAGCTGATTATATTGAAAAAACAATAAAATCTCATGGAGTAGATTTAGAAGCAATATTTTTAACTCATTGTCATTTTGATCATAATGGAGCTGTTGATATACTTAAAGAAAAATTTGATGCAGAGGTATATTTAAATGAGGCTGAGGCTGAATATATGAATATGGATTCTACAGGTCTTTTTACTAAATTAGAATGCAAGTATAAATATGTTACAGAAGGTGAAAATGTTACTGTTGGAAAATTAAACTTTAAGCCTATTTTCACTTCAGGTCATACTGCTGGAGGAACATGCTATTTAGTAGAAGATAAATTATTTAGTGGTGATACCTTATTTAAAGGAGCAATAGGAAGAACTGACCTTTTAGGTGGGAACTTTCATGACCTTATAAGTAATATAAAAAATAAGCTTATGATTTTAGAGGATAATGTAGAAGTTTACCCAGGTCATGGGGATAAATCTACAATTTTAGAGGAAAGAAATAATAATCCTTTTCTAGCTTAAGAGGAGTATAAATGAAAGCAACTATAAGATTAAATGATTTAAAATATAGATATGATGTTTATCAAATGTTTAACATATACTATCCCTTAGATGAAATAAAATTTGAGGAAGAGGGAGAGTATATAGTTAATATTTTTGATGATAAAGCAAGCTTTAAATATAAGGATTTCCATAAGGAAGTTATTATTAAAGAAAATATTAAGGATGAAATTAAAAAACTGGTTTTCTCCTCATTAAAAGAAATAACTGGAGACTATTATCCTTGGGGAACTTTAGTTGGAATAAGACCTTCAAAAATAGCTTTAAAGCATTTAGAAGAAGGAGATAGTGAAAAAAGAGTTGTTGAAATTTTTAAGGAAAAGTATCTAGCTTCAGAAGAAAAAGCAAGGTTATGTATAGAAATTGCTAAAAAAGAAAAAAACTTTATTAATAAAGATGAAAAAAATATTGCTATATATATTGGTATGGCTTTTTGTCCAACAAGATGCTTTTACTGCTCTTTTACAGCTAATCCAATTATGAGCAATAAGAAAAATGTAAATCCATATTTAAATGCTTTAAGTTATGAAATTTCTGAAATGGAAAAATATATTGAGGAGAGAAATTTAAAGATTGAAAGTGTTTATTTTGGAGGGGGTACACCAACTTCAGTAAATAATGAAGATTTTGAATTTATAATGAAGAAGATATGTGGTAGCTTTATCTTAAATAAAAATGTAAAGGAATTTACTGTAGAATGTGGTAGACCTGATAGTATAACAGTTGAAAAACTAGAAACTATGAAGAAATATAATACAACAAGGATAAGTATTAATCCTCAAACTATGAATGATAAAACCTTAAAAATGATAGGTAGAGGACACACCTCTAAAGAAGTTATAGAAACCTTTGAAGTTGCAAGAAAACTTGGTTTTGATGATATAAATATGGATATTATTATTGGCTTACCTGGAGAAGGAATAAGCGAAGTTAATCATACAGTAAAGGAAATACTTAAGCTAAAGCCCGATAGTTTAACCGTTCATGGATTGTCTTTAAAGAGGGCTTCAATATTACATGAGAACTTCATATTAAAAAAAGGCATTCAAGTTAAAAGGCAAAGTGAACTATCAGAAATGTATGAAGCTAGCAGAAATCTAGCAAAAGAATTAGGCTTAGAACCATATTATATGTATAGACAAAAAAATATGGTTGGAAATATGGAGAACATAGGCTATAGTAAAAAAGGAAAAGAAAACCTATATAATATTGAAATGATAGAAGATAAACAAACTATAATAGCTTTAGGAGCAGATGCAGTTTCAAAGGTAGTTTTTCTAAAAGAAAATAGAATTGAAAGATTTGGCAACGTAAAGGACGTTAAAGAATATATAAATAGAATAAGTGAAATGGTTGAAGAAAAGAAAAAGTTGTTGGATACACTTTATTTAAAATAGGAGGAGATATTAATGGAAATCCAAGCGCCAAAGGGTACTAAGGATATGCTTCCACAAGATGCCTATAAGTGGCAATATGTTGAAGGCGTATTAAGGGAAGTTTCAAAAGCTTTTGGGGTAAGAGAAATTAGAACACCAATTTTTGAACATACTGAGCTATTTTTAAGAGGGGTTGGAGAAACAACAGATATAGTTCAAAAGGAAATGTATACTTTTAAGGATAAAGGTGATAGAAGTATTACTTTAAAACCAGAAGGAACTGCACCTTCCGTTAGAGCTTTTATTGAAAACAGACTATTTAATGAAGCACAGCCAACAAAGCTTTATTATATTATCCCGTGCTTTAGATATGAAAATGTACAAAAGGGAAGACTTAGACAATTCCATCAATATGGAGTTGAAATGTTTGGTTCAAAAGAGCCAACTATGGATGCTGAAGTAATTTCCCTTGCTATGGAAGCCTTGAAGAAATTAGGCCTAAAAAGTTTAAGCTTAAATATAAATAATTTAGGTTGTCCTAAATGCAGACCAAAATATAATGAAGCATTGAAAAGTTACTTAAAAGAAAACTATGATGATTTGTGTGATACTTGTAAAACAAGATTTGAAAAAAATCCAATGAGAATTCTTGATTGTAAAGAAAAGAAATGTAATGCAATAACTAAAAATGCACCAATAATCCTAGATTATGTATGTGAAGAGTGCGATAACCATTTTACAGAAGTAAAAAAATATTTAGATGTATTAAATATTGAATATAAAATAGATCCAGGTATTGTTAGAGGTTTAGATTATTATACTAAAACAATATTTGAAATTTTAAATGAAGATTTTACAGTTTGCGGCGGAGGAAGATATGATAAGCTTATTGAAGAAATAGGCGGTCCTGATATGCCAGCTGTAGGCTTTGGATTAGGCTTAGAAAGACTTATTATGACTTTAGAACAAGAAGGTATAGAAATACCTAATGAAGGCTATATTGACCTTTATATAGGTTCTAGAGGAGATAAGGCTAAAATGGAGGCCTTTGTTTTAGCTAAAAAACTTAGAGAACTAGGAATAAAAACAGAAATAAATCATATGGGAAGAAGTGTTAAGGCAGAAATGAAGTATGCAAACAAAATAGGTGCCTTATACACAACAATCCTAGGTGATGATGAACTTGAAAATAAGACTTTAAAACTTAAAAGAATGAGCGATGGAGAACAATTTGAAGCAGGTCTAGATAATATAGAAAGTATTAAAGATGTTCTAAAGTAGTTAAGGAGGAAGACAAGATGGGTGAGGCTTTAAATGGCTTAAAAAGAACCATGATGTGTGGAGAAGTTAGAGAGACAAATGTATCTCAACAAATTACCCTAATGGGATGGGTTCAAAGAAATAGAAAATTAGGTGGTTTACAATTTATTGATTTAAGAGATAGAACAGGTATCATGCAAATAGTTTTTGGTGAAGAAATAAATGCAGAAGCTTTTGAAAAGGCTAAAGCAGTAAAACCAGAATATTGTATTGCTGTAACTGGAGAAGTTGTACTAAGGGAAGCACCAAATGAAAATTTACCAACAGGACTTGTTGAATTAAAATGTGAAAGCTTAAAGGTGCTTTCAGAATCAGAAACACCACCAATATATATTAAAGAAGGTCTAGATGCAGATGAAAGAATAAGACTTAAATATAGATATTTAGACCTTAGAAGACCGGATATGCAAAGAATATTTATGATAAGAAATAGAGCAACAAAGGCAGTACGTGATTATTTAGATAATAATGGATTCTTAGATATAGAAACTCCAATGTTAACTAAGAGTACACCAGAAGGAGCTAGGGATTATCTTGTGCCTTCAAGAAATTATCCAGGAATGTTCTATGCACTTCCTCAATCCCCTCAAATCTTTAAGCAATTATTAATGGTATCAGGTTTTGATAAATACTATCAAATTGTTAAATGCTTTAGAGATGAAGATTTAAGAGCAAATAGACAACCAGAATTTACTCAAGTAGACTTAGAAATGAGTTTTGTTGATCAAGATGACGTAATAGCTTTAAATGAAGGATTAATAGCTCATGTATTTAAAGAAGTAGCTGGCGTTGATGTTAAGCTTCCGATTAAGAGAATGAAGTTTAAAGATGCTATGGAAAAATACGGTTCAGATAAACCAGATTTAAGATTCGGAATGGAAATAACAAATATTACAGAAGACGTTAAAGATATGGATTTTGTAGTATTTAAATCTGCAATTGAAGCTGGCGGTTCTGTAAGAGCCTTATGCTTAAAAGGTGGTGCAAGCCTTGGAAGAAAACCAATTGATAAATTAGGTGAATTTGTAAAAACATATAAAGCAAAGGGATTAGCTTGGATTCAGATTAAGGAAGATGGTATTAAATCTTCAATAGCTAAATTCTTAACAGAAGAAGTTACAAATTCAATAATAAAAACAATGAATGCAGAAGTTGGAGATGCTATTTTTATAGTAGCAGACAAAAATTCTGTAGTATTCCAAAGCTTAGGTGCTTTAAGATTACATTTAGCTAAAGAATTTGATTTAATAAAGGATAAAAATGAGTTTAACTTTACTTGGATTACAGAATTCCCACTTCTTGAGTACAATGAAGAAGAAGAAAGATATTCAGCTGCTCATCATCCATTTACATCACCAATGGATGAAGATATAGATTTATTAGAAACTAATCCTGGAGCAGTTAGAGCTAAAGCTTATGACTTAGTACTAAACGGAGAAGAATTAGGAGGAGGTTCAATAAGAATCCATGATTCAGCTCTTCAAAAGAGAATGTTTAAGGCTTTAGGCTTCACAGAAGAATCTGCACAAGAAAGATTTGGATTCCTAATAGATGCCTTTAAATTCGGACCACCACCACATGGAGGTTTAGCCTTTGGTCTAGATAGAATGATAATGTTCTTAGCAGGAACTGAAAATATTAAAGATGTTATAGCCTTCCCTAAAAATCAAAATGCCTTTGACTATTTAAGTGAAGCACCAAATATAGTTGATGAAAAGCAATTAGATGAATTAGGAATAGAAATAACTAAAAAAGAAGATTAATAAAAAAATGATGCAACTTTGCATCATTTTTTTATTTTGCTAGGCTTACATTAATTGGGTATAATGTTAATATGTATAAAATAGTTTAGGAGGACAAAATGGAAATAAGAAAGATTGCTAACTTAGAAAATGAAGAGGATAGAGTAAAAGCTTTGTATAATATTTTCGATGAAGAAAGTAGATTGAAGTCTAAAGCTATAAGGGTTGAATTTTTAACAACAGTTAGACAAATAGAAAAATATCTTAGAAAAGGAATGAAAATATTAGATCTTGGGGCAGGAGCCGGAGAATACAGTTTGTATTTTGCAGATAAGGGTTATGCAGTAACAGCAGTTGAGTTAGTAGATCATCATGTAGATAAAATAAAAGAAAAGAAAAAAGATGATATGGAGCTTGTAGCTTTCCAGGGAACAGCTTTAGATTTATCTAAATTTGAAGATAAGAGCTTTGATATAATTTTATGCTTTGGACCCTTATACCATTTAGTAGAGGAACAAGATGCCTTAAAGTGCATTAGTGAAGTAAAAAGAGTATGTAAGGATTCTGGATTTATGTTCTTTGCTTTTATAAATAATGATATGGTAATTCTTACAGAGCGTATGTGTTATAACAATAGTTTAAAAGCAGATTATTATAATCATGATACTTTTAAAGTTAAAGATTTTCCTTTTGTATTTAAAACAGTTGATAAGGCAAGGGAAATTTTAAATAAAGGGGGAGCTCAAGTAATCAAAGAAATTGCTTCAGATGGATTAAGTGAGCTTTTAGAAGATAAGATAAATAGTATGGATGATGAAGAATATAAATTATGGCTAAATTATCATTTTTATTGTTGTGAAAAACCAGAATATTTAGGCACAAGTAATCATTTATTATTTATTGCCAAAAAATAAAGAATATGATGCGTATAAGATTGTATACTCTAAAAGTCCAACAATGGTGATTGTTGGACTTTTATTTAATGTTGGAAGAATAAAACTTAAATAATATTTATGGAACATATTGACATATGGATGCATGTAAGTTACTATATGTGTATAGAGTATATATATACATAGCAACTTATATACATTTGGAGGTGATGATTTGAATATAATAATTAGCAACTCTTCACAAGTGCCTTTATATGAACAAATTGAAAATCAAATAAAAAAGCAAATTATAAATTTAACTTTAAAGCCAGGAGAACTGTTACCCTCAATAAGAACTTTAGCAAAGGAATTAAAGGTAAGCATTATAACTACAAAAAGAGCCTATGAAGAACTTGAAAAGGAAGGATTCATAAAAACTGTAGTAGGAAAGGGTTCATATGTATCAGAAGCAAATAGTGAAAGGTTAAGGGAAGTGGCTATGTCAGAAATTGAAAGTAAATTAGAAGAGGCAATAATTTCTGCAAAAGCTATAGGGATAACATTAGAAGAAGGTATAGAGATCTTCAAGAGTATATATGAGGAGGTATAAATATGGAGGCTATTGAAATTAAAAATTTAAAAAAGACATATAAAAATTTCACCTTAAATATAGAAGAGATGAAGGTAAAAAAAGGCTTTATAACGGGTTTTAATATTTGTAATAGCATCATTTTATGCATTTATTGATCCAAGTTTAATAACAATTACAGGTTTATTATTTCTTATGGCAACCTGTTATACTACTGCTTTTTATGAAGAAAAAAGTAAAAGTAATTATTTAATACGCTCCCTTCCAATAAGAGCAAAAGATTATATATTATCACGTTATATATACGTAGCAATAAATACATTAATTTCAATACTATTAACAACAGTATTATATAAAGTATTTATATATTTTGAATTAATAAATAAAAATGAATCACTTTCATTATGGTTGTTAGGTATAATAGTTGGCGTAATTGGAATTTTTATGATGTCCATTGTAACTCCTTTGGAATTGTTATTAGGTTTTGAAAAGGGAAGGAT
>FZPS01000010.1_pt265 | contig 10458 bp, 4 predicted proteins | sample 1817821 | NCBI WGS metagenome assembly FZPS01 (sample SAMEA104158645, study PRJEB21678) | metagenome | place: Germany | collected 2015-04-21 | reverse complement strand
TCGGGAAGCTGTTCAAAGCATCCCAACGGCAGCAACAAAGGCAAGCACAGCCCTGCCCTGTAAAAATCGGCTCAGTGCCTGTTGCAGTCTGTCAGATTTTCGCTTCTTCGACGGTTTATAGAAAAGCTATATGCCGTCATTTTGTCTGATTTTGGGTAAATCAAAGATTTTTAATCGCATGTACTCCAGATCACGCAATCCATAGGCTTGTCGTATCATTGTTTTCACCTTGTTGTTGAAACCTTCCATAGCAGCGTTCGTCAAGCCGCCATAGCTCCAGTATGCAATGATACCTTCCCAGTGGCTATGAATTGTCTTTGCCATTTTACGCATGTTTTTCGAACATCCCACGCTTGCTTTTTCACACCAGTCACCAAGTGCCAGTGCGGCCTGCAGTTCATTCTCTGCAGTCCTGTATATACTGCGCAGTTCCTCTTTCATGGTGTGCAACTCGCAAAGCTCTTCGCTAAAAGCCTTGAGTGCTTCGAGCCGTTCCTGTGCATTGGGCTTCAGGTTTTCCTCGTTGCGCAGCAGGATATAACGCATGTTCTTTAGTTGATCTGCCTGCTGTTTATCCAAGGTTTTAGCCAATTCTCGTCTCTCCTTGTCAATCTTGTCGTTCATCAGTTTTATGACATGAAAGTGATCGAAAACGATTTTGGTGCCAGGGAGGTTTTTTTTGACCCACGAAATATAGGCTTTGGCCATATCCATTGCCACTACTTCAATTTTTGCTCCGCTCTGCCTCAGCCTTTTCAAAAAGTTTTTCAGTGAGTCTCCGTCCTTGCCTTTGTCAACGTGCAGAACCGCTCCTGTTTTGAGATCGCGTGCAATCGTCCAAAATCTTATTTTACCTTTCTCGTCTCTGCCGTAGGCAATTTCGTCTATCCCCATGACCTTTACACTTTTCAGGGGGATCCTAGCGTATTTACGCTGCAAATGCCGTTTTTCAATTTCTTTGATTGTGTGCCACCTGACTTTGAAATAATCTGACAGTGCCGAAATAGTCATATCGCGGCGCAATTCGACAATCGTGCGTTCGAAAGCCTTTGTGAGCCTCGCTTTGGGATGCGAAAGGAAGGGCAGCTGCTCGGAAGTCTTCTTGCCGCAGGTGAAGCAATAGAGCTGGTGAACATCCAGCTCGAAAAATGTGGGCTTTTGACCATAGGGAAGCGCTTGGATTTTACGCCTTCTTGTCTGATAACGGCTCACATTGCGGCTGTTGCATTGCAGACACCGAAAATTTTTCCGTTTCAAGCGCTGAACTACGCATCCACCAGAAAAACTAAATGATTCGTGTTGAAATCCTTGGATACCCTGTGTATGGTATATAAGACTGGTTGACATGACGACCTCCTATGTTGTTTTAAGGATCAATTAACATAGCACGTCATGTGACCAGTCGCTTTTGTTTGTTCCCAAAACGAAAACTAGTTTTCGTTTTGGGAACTGTGGCATGATAAAGTTTTCCTTTCGAAGGAGTCAACTCGAAAACGGAATAAATAGTGAACGCGGTGCGCAGCACAAGTGAACGGCTTTATGCCGGATTTTGAGTTGACTCCTTCGAAAGGAAAGCTAGGCGACTGGAATTTTTTCCTTAAACCGTCGAAGAACCATTTTTAATGTATTTACGAGTTGTTTTTGTTCTCGCTCTGCTTTCGAGCTTTGCTTGTGTTTTGGGTGGCAATCTTCTAGTCAACGGTAACTTTGCCCAAAAAGATGAGGATGGCAATGCTTTGGGATGGGAGGTTTGGCCTTCTCCTTTGCACGCCAATGCCGAAGTGCAGCTGGACAACACCAACAGCCACAGCGCTGGGCAAAGCATGCGCATAAGCAACAAGAGTGAACTGTATTCCCGCATCCAACAGCTTAATGTGCCCTGCAAGCCGCATACTCAGTATGTGGCATCGTTTTGGGCCAAGGGGGACTCCATTTATACCACGCGGGGTGGCGGGTCTGTGATGTATATAGGGCCGCATGGAGGCTTGATGCGATCGCTGGTCGCGTTCGGGCCGCGTTCAGACCATAGCAAGATTAGTCCTGGACGGGAAGGCTATTTCAGTTTTCCTTGGAAATACTACGAAAGCAGAGTGTTTAATAGTGGAGACAGCAAAGAGCTGGGAGTCACTTTGTATCTGCATAATTCCAGTGGCACGGTTTGGTTTGATGACGTTGAGATTGTGGAATATACCCCTGACCGAAAAAAAGAACGTGAGGCAAGCCTTGCACGCAAGCTCTTGCAGCATGATTTGCAGACTCTGCGACAAAACGCCCCTGGCAATCAGGCTTTTTTGAAAAAAATTGAGAGTTATGCTGAAAAGCTGCGGGTCTGGTATCCGGAGCAGCCCGGTGAGGCGCGCGCCGGTCTACCTTTTTATGACCTGCAGCGGGAGATTTTCGCCTTGAATGCCGAGCTTCTGCAGGCTGCATATCCGGGGGTTAAGCTGGCTGTAACTAGCTCTGACCCACTGCAGCGCCTGTCACACTTGCAATGCGGCCTCCCTGTTCTTAATGCTCCCTTAGAGTTGCACGGTATGAAAGGCGAGCAGGAGCCTGTCGTATTAAATTTCAGTAATTGCAGCGCGGAAGCGGTGGAGCTGGAGCTTAAGATTGAAGGCGGGCTTGACGTACAAGTCAGAGAAGTGGTCTCAGTGGAGACTGAGGCCAACTACTGCGTTGACGATGCCTTGCCTTTGCTGCGCCCTGACGCAACTGGTCGTTTGCTACTCAAGATTGCCGGCGGTATGACCAGACAGGTATATTTTCTTGTGACTCTGGGTCTGGAGCCTGGGCTGTCTGAATCGCCAGTCAGCTGGTCTGGTGGCGGTGTTAAAGGCAGCGCTTTGCTAAAAGCCCACAGCTATGACACAAATTATCCTAATTCCATGCCCTTAAATACCTTTTCTTATTCTTACTACTCCAGGTTTGCTCTCGATAAAAAGAGTGATGCGAGCATAGCGTGTTTACGCAATATGCATCAAAACACGCGTTTGATTCACCCGCATAACATCATAAATCCAGTTTTTGATGAGCAGGGTAAAATCCAGGCAGATGAAATGAACTGGGATAACTTAGACGCTGAACGCCAACTAATGGTGCAGCCCGGCAAGCTGATTTTTTATATGCGCCCTTCTTTTTTTCTAGGTGAAATGAAGGGAGCAGAGATAGTTGAGTTTTCCGATGAGTGGCGCAGCCGAGTTCAGCAGTATGTGCGTGTTCTTGTAGAGGCCTGTAGGCAAAGAGGGCTGGGTTACGATAGAGTTTTCCTGAATTTATGTGATGAGCCTAGCGAGCGTGATATGCCCTATATGCTGGCAGTTGCTGCTACTGTGAAGGAATGTGACCCCCAGTTGCGCATTTACAACAATCTGCACTATGGCCTGGCTCCAAATTCCATACGCAAGCTGGCTGCTGCCATAGATGTCATAGCTCCGGAAAAGAATGTAATGAACCCCGAGCGCATGAAAATACTGCGTGATTCCGGCAAGGAGATATGGTGCTACTGGGTGCAGAACCGTACTGTGCCAGGCTCAGAGATGCGAGACTTTATTTCTTCTCTCGCTGCGCAGAATGTGCGAGGCTTTTCCTATTGGTGTTTTAAGGACATGGCCAATCCATGGCGTCCAGGCGTACACCAAAGTTATTCTGTGGTATATGGCGGCGACCCCGATGAGTGGATTCCATCCAAAAGAAGCGAGGCGATCAGGGAGGGCATAGAGCTTTATACTTTGCTTGAGATGTTAAAGCAAAGCAACCAGGCCGCGTATGCCGCCATGCTGCAGACTCAGGGTACTAATGACCATGCTACAATCAGAAAACAAATCCTGCAAATGCTGACTGCTCAGCAGTAAGACGAGATTGCTGTGTCTTGGTCTGCCTTCGTACCAAAATCCTGCATACACCTTTTTTGGATGCCGCCTAACCATTGTTTTCCAGGGAATATTTAGACGCAGACATTTTTTATGTAACATTTGGTAATATTTATGGAACACACAAGCTCAAGGTCTTTTTTCTTCGTTTTGGCTCTTTTCCTTTTCACAGTTACACATGCTGCGGTTGAGCCTGGGCAGAACCTGTTGATCAATCCCGACTTTGAGGCTGAGCAGCTTGACTGGCCCAAATATTGGCACTTTGGTGTGCGCCAATTTTTACAGTTTGAGCTTGGTGGCGGTCCCAAGTCTGGCGGGGCGATAGTTTTGAAAGCAGAGCAGAGTGAGCCTGGCAACGCCAGGATTAGACAGCTTGATGCTAAGATGCTGGTGGCCGGCGAGCAGTACAAGATCAGCGCTTGGATTAAAAGCAGCGATTTCAAGGCTAAGCGAGGCGGTATCTTGTTGCACAACCAAGGTTGGTGGGCCGCAAAAGGAATTGTTGAGCTGCCGGAGAACACCGAGGGATGGGAGTACTTCGAGGAAGTCGTTACCCTGATGGACTCCAAGGATAAACGTTACACCTTTGTTATCTATGCGCATGAATATAGTGGCGAGCTAAAAATTGGACAGTTGAAAATGGAGGCGCTGAGCGCAAAGGCACTGAGCGACACGCAGTTGCCCGAGGAGCTGGTTGAACAAAGCAAGTTTAGGATGGTGCCCTGGGAGCCGCGCCTGAACTACATACCTGTGAGTAACCCTAAGCTTAGCTTCCGTAGCTACGGTATGACGGCTGCAATGTTGCAGCAGCAGTATGAATGCAGCGCAAAAATAGACGGGGAGGTTTTGCGGGTTCAGAGTCTGGAAAAAGAGCTTAATGTGCTGGACCTGGCCGGCCTGAAACCCGGCGATTATCGCCTGGAGCTTGAAGTCAAGAAACAAGGCGAAGATAAAGGAGAATCGTTATTTCGACAAAGCTATCCAATTACCTTGCGTGAAATTGCTTCAGTAAAGCCAGAAGCCTATAGACGCTTGAATAACTTTGTCCTGGAAGCCCTGCATGAAAAACTTGATGGCACTGAGCAAAGCTTTGTTTTTGACAATCCCAAAGATGGTTGGGTTTATCTGTGTTTTGAGAATGTACTGGAGGCAACGCAGCTCAGGGCAGAAATTTCAGGTCTAGGCACTGTCATTGATGCCAATACGCCGGGCTTGGAATGTTTTCGATATTTGAACGCAGGCAGACAGCAAGTCAATGTCAAGGGGGCCACTGTCGGCGGGGTCTTGAATCTGCGCTGCATCAGTGAAATCTTTCATTGTCCTGCCTGTCAAAACAGCGTGGTGCGGCAAAATGGCAGATATGACTGGAATTTTTTTAGCAAGTATGTCTTTCCGAATGTCACCACTGTCAACAAAGGTAGTTTGCCAAACAACCGGCTGTCTGCCTTCAATGCGCTTGGCTTGCGTTGGCTGGGAAACCTAAATACGACATCAGCTCAGAGCGGGGATGACCTGATCGCAAGAATCTCTGGCTCTTCGGGTATGAATGAAGACCGTTATCAGGGAGTTACATGTGATGAGCAGTTTTTCACCCGCCCATTCCTGTTCTACTACACTGATGCAATGTGGCGCTATCAGGCGCCTGCCGAGCGTTTTCTCTACACTTGGATAGTGGGCAAACCTTCTGTGCCCGGTATGCACAGCGAATTTTTTAGCGCCAGCGTGAATGCTTCCCGCGGCAAGGGGAAAGTGCTTTTCGAGGCGTATTGTCACAGCAAGCCGGATGAGGAAGAGGCGCGTGCCTACCTTCAGGACAAGCTAGTTGACACGATGCTGAAGTTTGAGCAGTGCTATCCCAACGCAGCAGAATATACTGGCATGATCTTTGGCAATTTCAATCAGTTGCCGATTATCTCTTTAGACGTTCTGCCCGAAGTCGACTACAAGTATTATCTGGACATGCAGTTGCAGCTGGCAGCCACGCATCCGGCTTTTGACAGGCTGGGCGTGATCGGCTACTGGGGCGGACATTATGCCGATGAGGAGATGCTGCGCTGGTCTATGCAGTTGTTGAGGCATTATTGCATAGAAGGCAAGAGCGAAATGCTTTCAAAAGAATATGGCTATAAATATAACCCTGGGCATTTGCAAAACTGTGACTTTGTCGACGCATTGCAGCATTGGAAGGTGCAGGCCGCTGAAAATGGCAGTGTTAGCACAGCGACATTTCCAGGCTTTGGCGCCGACAGTCAGCGCCGCTGGAGCGGGCCTATAGGAACCGGAGATGGTTTTTGTCTGTTAAAACGGCAGACCAAGGGTGCAAATTTCATCAGCCAAATCGCTACTGGTCTGACACCGGGAAAAACCTATACACTGCAATTTGTCACTGCGGATTATCAAGATATGTTGCAGAAACGCAGCAACCCAAGGCAGCATCCTATTAAGGCCTTACTGTCAGACTCCGCCGAGGTTTTGCCAGAACAAAGTTATGTTTATGTTCACGACCGCGTTGACGCAAAAACCCAGGCTCGATTGAAAGGCCTTGCTCGAACCAATCTGCATCATGTGCGGTTTAAGGCTCTAAAAAGCGAGGTTGAAATCAAGTTTACAGACCAGAATGCAGAGTTTGGCGAAGAACTAGCCTTGAATTATATTCAGCTAAGGCCATATTTTGAGCCTTAGGCAGTCTGTCTTCTAAAACACATTTACGCTTATTGCAGCCTTGAAGCTCATCTTTGAATGGCGGTCTCTAACGCTATCCCCATCTGTCCCCAATTCATTTGAGCTTCGCCAAGAGCCATGCAGTTAGCATTGCCGATATCCAAGGAAAACAAAACCGGAGTTGTTGTTGATGTTAAAAAAGATTTTTCATGTAGTGTTTGTTTTTCTGTCCGTCGCGCTTTATGCTGCGGTTGAGCCTGGGCAGAATCTGCTGATCAATCCCGACTTTGAGGCTGAGCAGCTTGACTGGCCCAAATATTGGCACTTTGGTGTGCGCCAGTATTTGCAGTTTGAGCTTGGTGGCGGCCCCAAGTCTGGCGGGGCGCTGGTTTTAAAGGCTGAGCTCAGTGAGCCTGGCAATGCCAGGATTAGACAGCTTGACACCAAGATGTTGGTGGCGGGGGAGACGTATAAGATCAGTGCCTGGCTCAAAAGCAGTGACTTCAAGGCAGTTCGGGGAGGCATACTTTTACACAACCAAGGTTGGTGGGCAGCAAGAGGAATACTTGAGTTGCCGGAGAACACCGATGGCTGGGAGTATTTCGAGGAAGTCTTCACGTTGATGGAATCCAAGGACAAAGGCTATACCTTTACCATTTATGCGCAAGGATTTAGCGGCGAACTTCAGATTGGGGACCTGAAACTAGAAGCAATCAGTTCCAAGGCACTAAGTGGCACACAGCTGCCCCGGGAGTTGGAGGAGCAGACCAAGGTCAGGCTGCTGCCCTGGGAGCCTCGCTTGAACCATATACCGATTAACAAGCCGCAAATCAGCTTTAAAGCTTTCGGTATGAGAGAGCAAAAGATATGTGATGAACATGAGGTTCATGTTAGCGTAGACCAGCGCCCCTTTGCGCAGCAAAAGATGCAACCCGAGCTAAACAATATTAGTCTGGCTGGCTTGAAGACCGGAGACCATCTGCTTGAAATAGAATTGCGTAATCGTAACACAGGACAAAGCGTATTTTCTAGAAGCCATCAGATCAGCCTGGTAGAGCTTGCACCCGTCGATGAGAGTGCGCACAAAAGGCTAAATAATTTTGTCGTCGAGCTTATTGACGCAAGGCTGACTGCTAGCGAGCAAAGCTTCGACTTTGACAACCCTAAAACCGGCTGGGTTTATTTGGCTTTGCAAAATGCCGGCAACTCTGCCGGGCTTAGCCTCAGCTTGTCTGGGCTTGGCTCAGTTATAGACGGCAAAAGCGAGGGGCGGGAGGCTTTTCGATATTTGGAGCGCGGGCGGCATAGCCTGAGGATTCAAGGCGTCGTTCCCGGAGCCGGGCTAAAGCTGTATGCCATCAGCGAGATATTCCACTTTTCTGCGCCGCAGAATAGTATGGTTAGGCAAAACGGCAAATACGACTGGGCTTTTTACAAAAAACATGTCTTGCCTGCAGTAACCACTTTGAATGGCAACTATATCCCAGATCAGCATTTGCCTGAGTACCAGGCCAGCGGCAGACATTGGTTGGCTAATCTGGGCACTAGTTCGCCCCAGAGTGCGGAGTCGCTGCTGGAAAAGTTGCGTACGGCCAAAGGTTTTCAAGAAGACAAGTATAATGGCATTACCTGTGATGAGCAGTTTTTCACCCGACCTTTTCTTTATTATTACACGGATGCACTATGGCAGTTTAGCGCTCCGGAGCAGAGTTTTTTATACACCTGGATCGTCGGTAAACCCTCGGTTCCAGGTATGCACAGCGATTTTTTCAGTGCTAGTGTCAACGCCTCCCGAGGCCAGGGCAAAGTGCTTTTCGAGGCTTATTGCCAAAGCAAGCCAAATGAAGAGCTGGCTCGCAGCTATCTTCAGGACCGTGTGCTTGACACTATGTTGAAGTTTGAGCAGTGCTATCCGAACGCAGCTCAGTATACCGGCATGATTTTTGGCAACTTTAATCAGATACCCATCATTTCACTGGATGTGCTGCCGGAGGTTGACTACAAATACTTTCTAGATATGCAGTTGCATTTGGCCGCGACCGATCCAGCCTTTGACAAGCTGGGAGTGATAGGCTACTGGGGAGGCTATTATGGCGACGAGGAGCTGTTCCGCTGGTCCATGCGTTTGCTGCGCCATTACTGCGTGGAAGGCAAGAGCGAAATGCTGTCGAATGAATACGGCTATAGATATAACCCTGGACATTTGCAAAACTGTGACTTTGCCGACTCGTTGCGGCATTGGAAGGTGCAGGCCGCTGAGAACGGCAGTGTTAGCACAGCGTCATTTCCAGGCTATGGCGCCGACAGTCAGCGCCGCTGGGGAGCCCCGTCCGGAACCGGCGACAGCTTTTGTTTGCTGAAGAGACAAGCCGGCACTGCCAATAGAATCAGCCAAAGCGCCAGCGGGCTAATTCCAGGCCGGGTCTACACTCTGCAGTTTGTCACAGCTGACTATCAAGATATGTTGCAGAAGCGCAGCAATCCCAGGCCGCATCCACTCAAGGTGGAATTTTCTGAGGGGGCCGAAGTTCTTCCCAAGCAAAGCTATGTTTATGTGGACCGGCGCAATGACCAGAGAACCAATACGCGCTTGAAAGGCTTGGCCAGGGTCAATTTGCATCATGTGCGCTTTAAAGCGGTAGGCAGCGAGGTGCAAATCAGTTTTTCAGACGAGTCGGCAGAGCCTGGCGAGGAGCTGGCGCTTAACTACATCATGTTAAAGCCTTACTTTGAGCCCTGAGGAATTGCAGGCTTCCGGGAATACTGGCTAGTGCCGCTGGAGCTGTCTGAGAAAGTAAGCCGCTGTTTCTCGCCTCAGCGGCTTGTTGCTTTGCGCCTGTATTCATGTATAGTTCTTCAGGTTTGTGCTAATGCTTTCTGTTGAGCATGGCCTGGCTCCATTGTCTTAGGTTTTGTTTGTCCTCGCAGTCGGGCAGAGCTTTGTCTAGTATATTTTCCGCCTTGTCTATATATTGCTGCGCCAGCTTGGCGCTGGCCTCGATGGCGCCGCTATTGATGATTATTTGTCGGGCCTCTTCGAGCTCCTCGCTGCCGCATTGCGGATTGCCCAGGGTTTTGCCCAGATGCTCTTTTTGAGCCTGATTGAGCTTTTGCCAAGCCTTGCAGAGCAATACGGTGCGCTTGCCTTCGCGCAGGTCGGAGGCGATGCTTTTGCCCAGCCGCTGTTCGTTGCCAGTGACGCCTAGTATGTCATCCTGCAACTGGAAGGCGATGCCGCAGAACTCGGCAAACTGTGCCAGCTGCGCGGCCAGCTCCTGCTTGTCCTGCCCGGCCAGCATCACCCCGGCCCAGGCGCAGTAGGATAGGAGCGCGCCGGTCTTGAGACGCATCATCTCCAGTATATCCTCTTCGCGGCAGTGCTCCGGCTTGCGGAAGGAGAGCTCGACGTCGATTTGCTCGCCGCCAAGCAATTGCGGATAAAGCTCGGCGCACATTTTGGCAAGCAGTAGGTTTTTCAGTTCGGCGGCGAGCCTGGGTGCTCCGGCTATGAGATGCATGGCCTGGCCTTGCAGGAGGTCGCCGGCGAGGATTGCCAGGCTGCGGCCATAGTCGTTGGCGGTTTCTTCAGGCAAAGCCCAGCTTTGACGAGCCAGTTGAGCGCCTAGCACATGGGCGCTGGGCTGTCCGCGGCGCAGGTGGTCATGGTCGATGATGTCGTCGTGTAATAGCGTCCAGGTGTGGAAGACTTCAACCGCTGCCGCCGCCGGCATGGCGTCGTCGGCTTCGCCGCCCGCGGCCAGGCAGGCTAGCACTAGCAGCCTGGGGCGCAGGCATTTGCCCGGCTGTTTGAAGTAGGCTAGGGAGGCCTGGCGTAGATGCGATGATAAAAAATCCGCGTGCAAGGCGCTCTCCTGGTGGATGAGCGCATAGATGCGCTGGGTGAAAAGCGCTGGCTCGGAAAGTAATG
>FZPS01000013.1_pt395 | contig 10462 bp, 12 predicted proteins | sample 1817821 | NCBI WGS metagenome assembly FZPS01 (sample SAMEA104158645, study PRJEB21678) | metagenome | place: Germany | collected 2015-04-21 | reverse complement strand
TTGGGCTGAAAGACCATTTGTCACCCACCCGCGCCAACGGCTTGTTGTCTATGATCCGGCAAATTCAACTGTACGCAGCGGCCGCCGGAGCCAAAAACAACGCATGAAAACGGAGTTTTCTATAAGGAACGAAGAGGTTCTGTCGCATACAGCCTACCTTTTGCTGGGAAGCAACCTGGGCAACAGAAACGAACTGTTGCAACAAGCCTTGGACAGCATGGGAACACTGGGGAGTGTTACGGCCCTTTCCCAACGAAAAGAGACGGCTCCCTGGGGTTTTGCGGAAGACGTACCGCCTTTTTTGAATCAGGTAGTATGTCTGCAAACAGAATTGCAACCGGAACCCTTACTGACAGCCTGCCAGGCTATTGAAAACGAACTGGGCAGAGACAGGGAAGCGGAAGCAGCACGGTCCAAGGCGCAAAGAGCGGATACAAGCCGGGGCCTCGGCAAAAGAACGTACTACTCTCGGCTCATAGACATAGACATTTTGCTGTACGATCGGCTGCAATACTCTTCCCCAACTTTGACCATACCGCATCCCGGATTGTTGGAAAGGCCGTTTGCCATAGAGCTGTTGCAGGAAATCCTCCCAAAAGACATATCTTTGCAAGACTTTTACAGATAGGAACCATGCAGGAAGAGTTATTCAAAAATACCATTGCCCATGCTAAAGAGTACGGGTTTATTTTTCAATCGAGCGAAATTTACGACGGCTTATCCGCCGTGTACGATTACGGTCCCAACGGAATAGAGCTGAAGAACAACATCAAAAACTATTGGTGGGATGCCATGGTCAAAGTCCACGACAACATAGTAGGGTTGGATACGGCCATTTTTATGCATCCACGTGTTTGGGATGCCAGCGGACACGTAGCGGCTTTCAACGATCCGTTGATTGATAACAAAGATTCCAAAAAACGGTACAGGGCAGACGTGCTGTTGGAGGAGTATATAGCCAGGTTGGAAGAAAGGATAGAAAGGGAAGTCAAAAAAGGACAAAAGAGGTTCAAGGAAGCTTTTGACGAAGCTCAATTCCGAGCCACCAACCCCAACGTACTCCGGGAGCAAGAGAAGATAGACCGTGTGAAAGACAGGATAGTAGAGGCTTTGAACACAGACAACCTGGAAGAGCTAAAGCAACTGATTATAGAGTGCGAAATTGCTTGCCCCATTTCCGGCAGCAGAAACTGGACAGATGTGCGGCAGTTCAATTTGATGTTCAGCACGCAAATGGGCAGTACGCACGAAGGCGCCTCGCAGATATTCCTGCGCCCGGAAACGGCACAAGGGATTTTTGTAAACTTTTTGAACGTTCAAAAAAGCACTCGAATGAAGGTTCCTTTTGGGATTGCTCAAATGGGAAAGGCCTTCCGTAATGAAATTGTGGCCCGCCAATTCATCTTCCGCATGCGTGAGTTCGAGCAAATGGAAATGCAATATTTTGTCCAACCCGGTAAAGAAATGGAATGGTACGAGCATTGGAAACAGGCGCGCATGGACTGGCATCAATCTTTGGGTCTGGGAGAAAACATGTATCGTTTCAAAGATCATGAAAAATTGGCCCATTACGCCAACGCGGCCTGCGATATTGAATTCCAATTCCCCTTTGGTTTCAAAGAGTTGGAAGGCATCCACTCCCGTACGGATTACGATTTGGCACGCCATGAAGAGTTCTCGGGCCGTAGAATGCGCTACTTTGATCCGGAAACGACTGAAAGCTATGTGCCTTACGTAGTAGAAACATCCATAGGTACAGACCGTATGTTTTTGGCCGTACTTTCCGCAGCCCTTAAAGAAGAAACGCTCGAAAGCGGTGAAAAACGTACCGTTCTGAGCTTGCCTCCGTTCTTGGCGCCCATCGGTCTGGCTGTATTTCCGCTCATCAAGAAAGACGGGTTGCCGGAAAAAGCCCAGGAAATCTTACAAAACGTACGCCTGGACTACAATTGCCTTTATGACGAAAAAGACAGCATAGGCAGACGCTACCGCCGGATGGACGCTATAGGTACTCCTTACTGCATTACGGTGGACCACCAAACCTTGGAAGACAATACCGTTACCCTAAGGGATAGAGACACCATGGTGCAAGAGCGCATTGCTATAGAAAAGCTCCCTGAGCTATTGGATAATAAATTGAACAAAAAACATTGGCTGCAAAAACTAGCATAAAAAAGAAAAGCAAGAGCAAGGTCAGCAGGAGGGCCAATAGGAGGTGGCTGTTTATCACGTTGTTTGCAGCGTATTTAGGCACCAGTGCGTACCTGCTTTTTGCCACCGGTGACAGCCTGCCTCAATACAAAAAAATGGGCTTTGTCATGCAAATAGCCACCTATCTGAAGGTGCTGCCCGACAAAGTCTTGCATGCAGCCCTCTTTGTCCCCATTATCCCTTTGGCTTGGGCTGCCGTTAAGCCCAAATACGCTATCACAAAAATCTTACTCTTGTGGTCAGGCTTGCTTTTTGGCGCTCTTACAGAAATAGTCCAACATTACCTGCCGTATAGGACTGGTGATATTGCTGATCTGGCGGCTGATGTGGTGGGTAGTGTCTTGGGAATCCCCTTCTTGCTTATATTTATTTTCTTGACAGAAAACAAATAAACGAACGGATACTTTATCCGCTGCATTTAGGATTCATGAGTTTAAACCAAACAATCTGTAATTTTTTAGCATGTGGTATTTTGTTTATCACATGCAGCATGGCACAAGCACCTGTTGTGTTGTGTTTTCCTTCTCCGGAGCACGGAAATACGCAAATGCTCCCTAGGGAATTACACAGCAAAGAGGTGGCGTCTGAACCGGTTATCATTCCGGATAGAGCATTTAGAGATTATTGTTTGAGTGTGATAGAAAAGAGTGGGGGTACAGAGATTACGTCCGATTAAATGGCGGCCATCAAAAGAATCAGTGTGTCCGACTGCGGCATTGCTTCTTTAGAGGGGATTGAGTATTGCATAGGATTGGAAACGTTGGTTTGTATGAACAACAACATTACAGAGTTGAATTTGCAAAACAACAAAGCGTTGGAAATGTTGATTTGTTCCGGTAATGAATTGACAGAATTGGATGTAGGATCTAATTCGGCTTTGCAATACTTGGATTGCAGCAAAAACAACATAGAAACTCTTAATGTACAGCACAATGAGAAACTGCTCTTGCTTATTTGTGCAGACAATGAATTAGAAAGACTTTCTGTAGCAGGCAACTATGCGTTAGAGTATCTGGATTGCAGCAGCAATTGGTTAACAAGTCTTGATATTACGCAAAACAGCAGCTTAACCATTTTGAATTGTGGAGGCAATGAGCTCACAGAGTTACATATCAGTAATAACGATCAATTGTTGATGTTGTGTTGTGCTAATAACAAACTGGCTCAATTGGACGTGAGCAGCAATATAGCATTGCAAAGCCTCAACTGCCAAGGCAACCGGCTTATATGGCTTGATGTGACAGGAAATAAAGATTTGATGCAGATTCAATGCGGAAGTAATCTGTTGACAGGTATAAAACTCAACACATTGGGCCCTCACCAAAGCCAGTATTTGGATTGCGCCAACAACCCTCAATTGAAGGAGCTTTGGTTAAAACCGGCACAAGACACTACGTTGCACACAAAAGATGCCCACACAAGATACAGATGGGATTTTCCCCTTGGTAAGCAGGAAGTGCCTTTATGAATTAGCTGTTAAATCCTGTTTCCGGATTTCTTTCGCTAAATGTCTCTGTTAAAGCAGTCATGATTTCCGATCTTGATTTGTTTTTCTTTTCCAAGTCCTTAATCAGTAAATAGGCTTTAAACAAAGGGGAAGCGGCAATTTCCGATGAAAAATGACCGATGCCCTGGTTCCAGACAAAGAGGGCAAACAATTCGTCAAATTCTTCTGTCGTAACTCCCAAATGGTATGCTTTGATGAGTTCACGGGTGGCTTGTTTTATACGACCGGCACCTATGGCGTTGGCTAGTGATAACAAGAGTTTGTATTCCAGTTTGATGGCCGGATTTTCTTTGTTCCAGATGTGGTCCCAGAAATTGACTGTCAATTTGGCCACAGCCGGATCAATGTCTGCGTATCTGGGTATCACAATGGGCTTGAGAGGCAGCTCCTTCTGGTCGTCTTCCTTTATTTCTTTTCTGTAAAAGTGGGCATGGTACAAGCCATTTTCTACTTTCTCTGTACAGTGCGCAAAGCCCAGGTTTTTCATGGTTTCGTAGAGCGGAATGGGCTCAAAATTCTGTATGATGGTAATGCCTCCCTTTACCGGAAGGTCTTTTGCTTTCTTTACTATGGCCGGCAAGAAATTGCCTTTGATGGGCCGTACGTCAAATTGAAGAAAGTCTTTTTTGTTTTTTAACCAGTCTTTTGTTGTAGAAGTGTTTTCTGTTTTCATAACCGCATTTGTTACAAATACTCTGCCAGTTGCAGTAGTTGCAAAAGAAAGACAAATTGTCACAAATGATTTACTAATCTCCCTTTAGCAACACGTATCGTGTAGCGTAATCATTAAATAATTTCACCACTCCACAACATGGTTAGGAAATCTTTTGCCGGAATAATGTCAATACCATTCATCAGCCGCGGGTATGTATCTAAAGAAACCAAGATAAGACGCGAGCCGGGAAATTCGGTAGAGAAGGCCTTTAGGCCTTTAGTATGATGTGAGTGTACTTCCCTTGTACATTTTATTTCAATAGCAGTATGGGCGTTACCAAGGATTGCATCAACTTCGTATCCTGAAGTTGTACGCCAATATGCCAAGGAGTGTTTTGAGTCGGAATAGCTTAAGTAAGCTATGAGCTCTTGCATAATCAGATGTTCAAAGGAGTGCCCAAATTCGGGAGAACCCGGTAAAAGAGAATCTCTTCTGAGCAGGAAATTGGCAATTCCTACGTCAAAATAATAGAATTTTGGTGATTGTATAACCCTGCGTTTAACGTTTTTTGTAAAGGCCGGTATGATATAACCAATCAATGTTTCCTCTAAAATAGAAAAATACTCTTTTACGGTAGGAGCACTAACTCCACATTCAGATGCAATGTTGTTGTAGTTTATAATTTCACCGTTGCTTAAAGCAGCCACCTCCATAAAACGTGAAAACGTACTTAAGTTTCTTGTAAGAGCTTCTGCTTTGATTTCTTGTTGTAAATAATCGCCTACATAAGCATTCAGTCGATTTTTTACGTTATTTATAAGATAATGTCTGGGCAACATTCCGTTATTACAGGCTTTGACCAGATCAAAATCCGGGGTTTCAGCACTTACAAATGGATATAAATGTTTTCGTATAGCTCTTCCGCCAAGCAGGTTTACTTCACTACGCCTTAGCTTTCTTGCACTGGAACCGCTTAAGATAAATCGAATATTTTTATTGGTAATTAACCAATGCACCTCGTTAAGTAACATCGGAATTTTCTGTATTTCGTCTATTATAACCAAAGAATTTTCCGGAAGCAAGGTAAGTTCTTCTCGCAAAAATGCGGGACGACGATTATAACGTTCAAACTCACCTGATTTAAGTAAGTCTATATAACGCTCATTAGGGAACAACGCTTTTAGTAGGGTGCTTTTTCCCGTTTGTCTTGCACCCCAAAGAAAAACGCTTTCATTTTTGGCGTCTTGAAGATCAACTTTGCGTGGTAACATAAAGACTTATTTTAGGCAATAAAGACAGAATGTCTTCATGAATATCCAAAGTACAACTTTAGTTTTTCATGAATATCTAAAATGTGACTTTAGAATTTCATAATAATTAAAAGGAAAGGCTGCCGAATGGGGCAGCCTTTTGTGGCGGTGAGGGAGAGATTCGAACCCTCGCCCGCCTTCCCGCCCGCTTGGTTTCCGAAGGGTAGTGAGTATCGCCGGATTGCCGGATGTCGTAACCAGTTAAATATCTGCGCGTTAGCGCACTATTTTCAAAATAGCTACTCACTACCCTTCATTTTCCTTGACCATCTTTGTGCGAGTGCTCCGGAAATCATGTTTCGGGTTCCGGAAGATTATATTCAAGGTATCAACAGGGCATGTTTGTCAGCTTACAGCCATGATACACATTTGTTGGCGTATGCGTTTATGTCCAACCATTTTCACATCGTTGCCGAAACAGCCAATCCCGATGTGTATATGGGATCAATACGAAACGGATATACCAAATGGTTTAACAACAAATACGGGCGCCAAGGGCCTTTGGGTTATCTCAGTTTTCATTCAGTAGAGTTAACTACGGCAGACCATATCTTAGATGGCATTACGTACGTGCTAAGAAACGGAGTTCATCACAATATAGCACATTACCCGAGCGGTTATCCGTACAGTTCCGCCAAATATTACTTTATGAAAGACCTTGGCTTTCAATTCAAATATTCTCCCGTGCATACATGGAAAGAACAACGTAAGCACCTTCCATGGAACACAAAATTGCCTTCCGGGTTTACCCTGGATAAGAGTGGACTGTTGATACAAGAGCAGATTCTGCAATCAGCTATGGTAGAGCATTATTATGGCACCGCCAGGAATGGGCTAAACTCAACATAGAGTCCTGGATGGGGGAGAAAGCAAAAGATTTGATTGATAAAGAGAGATTTTCCAGCAGGGTCAAGAAGGTCAATGACATCCAAATATGTTTATATATAGATGAATGGCTGTCAGACAATAAAAGTGGAGCATCCTATGTTACCCTGACTAGAAGCGAAAAAATGAATTTGGCAAAATTGCTACTCACTACCTTTCGCAAAAGGGGTTTCTCGGGCCGAGAAAGGAGCTTGCCGTTCAGGGGAGGAGCAGGTTTGCTGGCCCTAGAAAGGAGCTTCTGTCCAGAGAGAGGTTGCGTCTGGTCGGCAAAACAAAAGGCTGCCGAATAGGGGCAGCCTTTTGTGGCGGTGAGGGAGGGATTCGAACCCTCGGTACCCTTGCGAGTACGTCAGTTTAGCAAACTGGTGGTTTCAGCCACTCACCCACCTCACCTGTCTACTTTTGTTTCCTTAAAGGGGAAGCAAAGGTAGTTATTTTATTTTATTTTGCAATCTGTTCTCGCATGTCTGTATCGGCCTGGATATTCTTCATGCGGTAGTAGTCCATAATGCCTAAATTGCCGGCGCGGAAGGCTTCTGCCATGGCCAAGGGAATTTGCGCCTCGGCAAGGATAACTTTGGCGCGTGCATCTTGCGCTTCTGCTTTCTTTTCTTGCTCCAGGGCTACGGCCATAGCACGGCGTTCTTCTGCACGTGCTTGAGCAATATTTTTGTCTGCGTTGGCTTGATCCATTTGCAATACGGCACCAATGTTCTTTCCTACGTCAATGTCTGCAATGTCAATAGAGAGGATTTCAAAGGCCGTTCCGGAGTCCAGTCCTTTTTCCAGCACTACTCTAGAGATGTTGTCGGGGTTTTCCAACACGGATTTGTGTGAAGAAGAAGATCCAATGCTGGATACAATACCTTCTCCTACACGGGCCAGGACGGTTTCTTCTCCGGCACCCCCTACCAGTTGTTTGATATTGGCGCGTACCGTTACACGGGCTTTGGCAATAAGCTGGATACCGTCTTTAGCGACGGCAGAAACGGGCGGGGTGTTGATTACCTTGGGGTTTACGGACATTTGGACGGCCTCGAACACATCGCGACCGGCCAGGTCAATAGCAGCGGCCATTTTAAAATCCAGAGGGATGTTGGCTTTGTCTGCCGAAATCAGGGCGTTAACTACTTTAGTGACGTTTCCTTTAGCCAGGTAGTGGGCTTCCAGGGCGTTAGCGTCCATTGTCAAACCGGCTTTTGTACCGGTAATCATGGCCATCACGATAGTGCTGGGTGGTACTTTTCTCCAGCGCATAAGTACCAGCTGTATGAGATTGATCCGTACACCCGATATAAGCGCCTGAAACCACAAGGTGACGGGAAAAAACCATAATAAAATAAAGAAGCCGACGATTCCTACGGCTATCCAAATTAACGTTGCTCCTAACATCATAATATATTTTTTTTAATTGTTTTCAATAGGGGACACAAAGATACTCAATCCTTCTATATGGACTATTCTGATAGGGGTTTTGGCCTGGATGAGCCCTTCCGAGGAGCGGACTTCTATGGTTATGTCTCCAAAGCGGCCATTACCTGCCGGGTTCAAACGCGTAAGGCTGATGCCTTCCATACCTACCTCCACACCTTTGTCTTCCGGGGCAGGAAGGGCTTTTTCTTTTATGCTGTCTTTTAAGGTGATTTTTTTCCACGTTTTAGACCGTAGCGTAAAAAACAGCAAGATGGCCGTTAAGAGCAAAGCGCCAAAGAGCACAATGAAGCCTATAGTAGTCCCAAATCTGGTAAAGGCCAGCACAATGCCTCCGGCGTAACCGGCTAGTCCCAGAATGCCGGCAATACCAAATCCGGGAATGACGGTAAGTTCTGCAAAAAGCAGCAACATCCCCAACAAAATAAGTGTAATGACCAATCCCATATAGTATATCTTTTAAAAATCTTCTTGAACACTAATAGACGTAAAGCCTTTCTTTTGTAGTCCTTCTGCCAGTTCCTGCGCTTGGGTAAGAGAGTTGAACGGACCTATGTAAAAATGCGCCGCTTCTTCTTTCTCTACACGTATGATGTCTTTTTCTGTAAGTGAAGTTACGGCGGCTACCAATTGCGGCGATACTTCATCTTGTCCCAGGTACACCCGGTACGTACGGATTCCTTCCGGTTCTGTTTTGTTTTGAGCCTCTCTTTTGCGCGCTTCTTGTAAAGATAGTGATTTTCCTTCATAAAAAGCTACTACCAGGGCACCGTGGACACCTTGCCTTCTGACTGTCGTCAAAGCTTGTGTGGCCTGGGCGTATTTGGTGAATTGGCCCGCGTAATAGACGTACTTGTTGCCCACTTTTACTTCAAACGCCGGACTGATGCCTCGTAATTGCTTTGGTGTGATTTTACTGCTTAAGGTAAACAATTGGATGCGGTAATAGAGGCTCATGGGTTCGTTTTCCCAGGGAACGATTACAGCTTCTTTTTCTATACGGAAAGTAAGGTCTACAGTAGGAGGAGGTGGAGCAGGAGAAAGAAATACGTGCTTATCCCATGTTCCCTGTTTTTGTTTAACAGGGGTAAAGCGGGGGATATTTGCCTGGGTTTCTGCCGGCTCTACTTGCATGTCCGGTGTTTGGGGCGGAACAGCCAGCACGCCGTGCCACAGAAACATGTCTTCTATGGCCTGGGCTGCTTTTTGTGTATCGCGCAAGGACTGTTGCAGCTCCATAAGGGTAAATTCCCGGTCTCTTATAAGGTTGGCATATACTTGTCTGTCTTCTTCCCGTGACAAAGTGGTGTACGTATTGCGCAATTCGTCTAATTTTTGTTCTTGCCCGGCAACTTGCTCCGTGAGGTTTCGGACGGCTTTATTCAGCTCTGCATAATGTTGTGTAGCTGCTCGTGTTTTTTGAAGCACAGAATCGGCACGATCTTGCTCACGTTCGTTTGTACGGGCAGGCAAGGTGGCTTCTTCAGGTTCCGCCGGAACCGGTACTGCGCCAGACTTGACCTTTTGCACCAGCGGAAGCGAGGCAATTTCCCGCAGTTCTTGTACCGATTGTGGATGTATGGTAACGGGTCCGGGTTCGTACTCTACTTTATAAAGCATCAGGGAATCTTTGGGGGCGATGCGGTCAGACACAAAGTAGAAATACCGGGAATCGTCGGACAGCAGATAGAGCATATCGTTATGGGGCGAGGAAAACGGAATGCCCATATTTTCCGGAACGCTCCATGTCCCAAGATCTTTATCCCAATGACTTACAAACAGGTTCATGCCTCCCAGGCCGGGCAGGCCGTCTGAGCAGAAGTAAAGGGTGTTACCGTCCGGACTCAATACGGGATACATTTCATTGCGGGTGGTGTTGATGGAAGCCGGCAGGCGGACGGGCGGAGACCAGTATGTGGTGTTAGGGTCTTGGCCGTCAGCGGTATCCGATGCTTGTGGGGTGTCGGGTACGGTGCGCCATACGGTGTATAAGTCCCATCCGGTGTTTTGTGATGTGTCGCGGGCAGCAAAGACTATTTTGTCTACAGACGGTCGGTATAGGATGGGCAATGGGTTTTTGCCGTCGTCGTGTACGTGTTCCAGGAGCTCTTTTGGCGGATACCTCCATTGGCCCGAGGGGGCTAAGTCGTAATACAACGGAAACTCTTTCCCGGGGATGACGGCGTACGCTAAAAGGGTAGGACGAATGACGTATCGGCTCATGATTTGTCCGTTTTCAGAGGCCCATTTCCATTGTTCTGCCCGTTGTGTGAGCAAGGAGTCCTCAGACGCCGCAGCTGCACGTGAAAAAGCTTCTATGGCACGCTCAAATTCGTAGGCCATATGCAGCCGCTCCCCTTCTTTAAGCAGTTGCACCGCTGTTTGTGGTTGTGCATGAAGCATAGAAACAACCACACTAAGAGTGGTAGCCAAGACCGTTGCTATGAGATATCTCTTGAACAT
>FZPS01000023.1_pt297 | contig 10464 bp, 10 predicted proteins | sample 1817821 | NCBI WGS metagenome assembly FZPS01 (sample SAMEA104158645, study PRJEB21678) | metagenome | place: Germany | collected 2015-04-21 | reverse complement strand
CTGATGGTGCTGGAGAAAAGGATACCCTTCAGGGTCCATGCCCATCGCCACGATGACATTGTCACCGCGATTCGCATCTGTGAGGAGTTCGGCATCGATTACACCATCGAGCACTGCACAGACGGGTATTTGATCGCTGAGTACCTCGGGAAGAAGCAAGCGGTTGCAGTGGTGGGCCCGGGACTGTCGCCGGCAACGAAAGTGGAAACCGCCGCTTTCACTGATGAGAACCCTGCCATCCTGGCCAAGCACGAGGTGAAGGTCTGCCTGATGACTGACCACCCCTTCCTGAACTGCCGCTATTTCCTGCACTACGCGGCTATAGCCCATAAGTACGGTCTGCCCTTCGATGAAACACTCAGGGCAATCACCATCAACCCTGCCGAAGTGTTAGGCATAGCAGATAGGGTCGGATCCCTGGAACCGGGCAAGGACGCGGATTTTGCTGTCCTCGGCGGTGAACCCTTCAGCTATAAAGGGGCGGTTCTCCAGACCTATATCGAAGGGAAGCTTGTCTGGGAGAGGGAAAGCTTTTAAGTTTCGCGCTAACAGGGAATCGGAGGTTTCGGGGCGAAGATATTGATATGGTTTTGTAAAATTGCAGAAAAGGGGTTGTCAGGGATGGACTTTGAAGTAAGTGAACTGCAGGGGGCTGAAGCGAGAATCGAAGAGCTTGAGGAGAAACTGGCGGCACAGACCCGCCTGCTCCGCACCATTATTGACAACCTGCCCATGGCTATTTACGCCAAGGACGCGCAGGGCAGAAAAATACTGGCCAACAGAGTGGACTTGGATAATAACGGGGTGCAGGATGAGGCTGAAGTCTTAGGCAAGACAGACTTTGATTTCTTTCCCAAGCATATTGCCGAACAGTTTGCCCGGGATGATGCCACCGTGCTTAAGCAGGGGCAGGCCATTGTGGACCGAGAGGAGCTGCTTGCTGAAAGCAATGGAGAAGAAAGCTGGCTGCGCACCTCCAAGCTTCCCCTTGTCGGTGACCGCGGAGAGATCCTCGGACTTGTAGGCTTTGGACAGGATATCAGCCTCGAAAAGCGCTTGGAAAGGGAGAATCTGGAGGCTGCCGCCAAGATTAAGGAACAGCAGCAGATGGTGGAAGGAATGATTGCGGATCTGGCGGCAATACCAGAGAAAATTGCAGATTTGGTTAACGGGATCACCTATGTGGCCAGGCAGACCAAGATGGTATCCATCAACGCCACGATTGAAGCCGCCCGGGTTGGAGATTTAGGCCGGGGGTTCCAGGTGGTGGCAGAGGAGGTCGCACAGCTCTCAGACCGCTCCAGCCAGGCTGCCCATCAGGTCCGGGAGGCCATCGATGAGGTTGAATCCTTGGTGGAAAGGATCCTGGATGTTTGGAAAGAGGGCAGTTATTCCTAGGCAGCTGAACACTTAAAGTCCGACTTTAACCTTTGGCATGCTCCCTTGTGGGTGACACCGGGGAGCATTTCTCTAGACTAACAGATAAAGGATGGTTTGCATGAAAGTGCTTTTGACTGGCTTTGCCCCCTTTGGGGGCGAAACAGTGAACCCGTCCTGGGAAGCTGTGCAGAGGGCGGCTGAGGAGAAAACAGAAGGGATTGCGGTTGCGGCAGCGCTGCTGCCTACTGCTTTCGGGGCAGCGGTGAAAGCAGCTGTGGCCGCGATAGAAGCCCAGCGCCCGGATGTGGTGATAGCGGTGGGCCAGGCCGGCGGAAGATGTGAGATCTCCATCGAAAGGGTGGCCATCAATATCGACGATGCGTCCATTCCTGACAATCAGGGCAGCCAGCCCCGGGATATGCCTGTTGTCCCAGGAGGGCCTGCCGCCTATTTTTCCACCCTGCCGATCAAGGCCATGGCGGAGGCGATTCGCCGGGCCGGCATTCCCTCCAGCGTCTCCAACAGTGCCGGAACCTTTGTCTGCAATCATACCATGTATGGCATCCTGCACTATATTGCCCAGGAGCAGCTGCCCATCAAAGCGGGTTTTATTCACATTCCCTACCTGCCTGAACAGGCGGTGCATCACAAAGGGGCCCCGTCCCTGGCTTTGCAGGATGCGGTCCGCGCCTTGGTTATTGCGGTTCAAGCGGCGGCAGAAGAGCATTATACAATGGGAAAGTAAAAAGTTTATTAAAAAAACATGTAGGGAAAGTGGCTGAAATTCCCTGACAATGCATATTTGAGTCTCCTTTCCACGGTTTTGACGGATGCACAAAAACCGTATTATAATAAGCCCTATACTTAAAGGGACTACAGACTAGGGAAAGGAGATGCTATGAATAAAAAGCAGATAGCCCAGGAAAGGGCAGTTCAACTGAAGGAAAGAATTCAGGACTATCTTGATGTGAAGGACACGATGCCTAAAGGAATGGATCCGGCACAGCAAGAAAAGGCTGAGGAAAAGAAGAGGAAGATCCTTGACCACTTGCAGGGTACAGAGTCAGACTGGAACGACTACAAGTGGCAGCTTAAGAATAGAATCTCTGATGTTGAGACGCTGCGTCAGTTAACGGCCTTAGACGATGCAGAAATTGAAGCTGTGCGCAAAGTCGGCGAAAAGTTTCGCTGGAGTGTCTCTCCTTATTACTTGTCGCTGATTGATGATGACAACAGGCTGGATCCGATTAAGCTTCAATCCATCCCGCTGCTGGCGGAGCTAAATGAAGACGGGCTTGCGGATCCCATGGCGGAAGAGTATACCAACCCCGCGGGTTCCATTACCAGGCGCTACCCGGACCGGGTCATTATCAATGTGACAAACCAGTGCGCCATGTACTGCCGCCATTGCCAGCGCAGGAGAAATATCGGCTCCAGCGACCGCCACACGGCAAGAAAACAGCTGCAGGAATCTATTGAATACATCAGGTCGAATCCTGAGATCCGTGATGTGCTCATTACAGGCGGAGATGCCCTGCTGCTGTCTGATGCTGCTTTGGATTGGCTGTTAGGCGAACTTCACGCCATAGAGTCAGTGGAGTTTATCCGCTTGGGTTCGCGGGTGTTGGCAACGATGCCCCAGCGGATTACAGACAACCTGGTCCGCATACTGAAGAAGTATCCTCCGCTTTATGTCAACACGCAGTTCAACCATCCTAAAGAGCTGACCAGGGAGGCAAAAGAGGCCTGCGACAAGCTGGTTGATGCCGGAATCCCCCTGGGGAACCAGGCGGTGCTGCTGAACGGAATCAACAACGATAAATACGTAATGCGCCTGCTCAACCAGGAGCTCCTCAAATTCAGGGTGCGTCCGTACTACATCTTCCATGCCAAGCAGGTCATCGGCACCCTGCACTTTAGAACCTCCATTGACGACGGGATTGAGATCATGGAGTATCTGCGGGGCTACACCTCAGGCATGGCGATTCCGACTTATATCATCAATGCTCCCAAGGGGCATGGGAAAACCCCTGTCATGCCGGAGTACGTCGTTTCCCGGGGCAGGGATCATGTAAAAATCAGAACCTGGGAGGGCAGGGTGTTCGACGTTCGGAACTTCCCTACCCGGAACATCAGGGACTTCCTTTAAGGGATGCGTGGACAGCCTGAGCTGTATTGCTTAGGCTGTTTTATATTTATAACGGCCAAAAAAAGAATTGCCCTTTGGAAACAGCCATCGAATTTGGGAGGGTTTTTTGGACCAAAAGGAGAAATATATTAACCGTAACATTATCAAGTTTCAGATAGAATAACAAAGGAGGAAATTGAAATGAAGAAGTTTATGTTGGTATTCTTGTCACTTGCTTTGGTCTTTTCAATTGTGGGCTTTTCAGCGCCGCAGGCCCTGGCAGGACCTCCCTACAAGATTGGCGTTCTAGCTCCTGCCGTAACCCACGGCTGGGTAGCAGCAGTGGCCTATGAAGCTGAGGGGCGCCTCAAAGAGTTGGGCGATGAAGTGGAATACAATATTCAGACCAGCTCGAATGCAGAAGAGATGACCGCTCAGCTGGACGACTTAATGACCTGGGGGGCCGAAGCCATCGTCGCTTTCCCGCAGTGGGAAGGCATGGAAGTCCCTATGGAGAGAGCCCTCGATGCAGGCATTATCATCGTCAACTTTGACATCGTCATCGATCTAGAAGGCATTTACCGGGTCTCCGGCGACAACGAAGATATGGGCATCCAGGGAGCCCACTACATTGTAGAAAAAGTAGGCCCGGATGCAACAGTTGTTATGCTCGAAGTGCCCTCTTCCGGTTCTGTTTCGGCCCTGCGGAAGAAAGGCTTCTTAGATACAATTGCCGAGATTGCGCCGAACCTGAACGTCCTCACCTATGCGACCCAGTTCACCAGGGAAGACGGCCTGAAGGACTTTGCTGACATCCTGGTCAGCGTACCGCATATCGATGCAGTCTACTCCATGGACGACGAGACTTCTCTGGGCGTGCTCCAGGCCATCCGGGAAGCCGGCCGCACAGACATCAAGGTCATCACCGGCGGCGGCGGCATGCAGGAGTACTTCGAACTGATGCCCGAGAACGAAGATATCTGGATTCAGTCTGCCCTGTACAGCCCGGCGATGGTCAGAGATGCTGTGGACGTAGCATTGCAGGTGCTTAAGGGTGAAGAGGTTGAAGAGGTAATCATCATTCCAACCACCATCGTTGACCGTACAAACTACGAGAAGTTCCTTGACGCCAATTCGCCATACTAGAGTCTAATCAGGGGGAGGTGGCCTCAAGGCCACCTCCTTGTAATTGGATGTGATGCAATGATTGAGATGAAGAACATTACCAAGTCCTTCGGCACCAATGTCGTGCTCAAGAATGTCTCCATTGCCGTCCGGGGCGGGGAGATCTGCGCCCTGATCGGCGAAAACGGGGCCGGCAAGTCAACTCTGATGAATATTTTGGGCGGCGTTCACCAAATGGATTCCGGTGCAATTTTCATTGATGGCCAGAGGGTCAGGTTCGACACTCCGGCCCAGTCCCTGCGCGCCGGCATTGCCTTCATTCACCAGGAACTCAATCTCATCAACGATCTGCCTATCTTTGAAAACATGTTCATCGGACGGGAACTGAAGGACAGGTGGGGACGCCTGGACCTGAAGGGCATGTACAAAGCCACAGAGGAAATCTTTGCGCGCATGAACATCCAAATCGATCCCGGCACTATGGTGCGAGATCTGGATGCTTCCTACAAGCAGATTGTAGAAATCTGCCGGGCGATAATGATGGATGCTTCGATGATTATCATGGACGAACCGACTACCTCACTGACGGAGCCTGAGATCCGGCGTGTTTTCGAGATGATGAGAACGCTTAAGGAGCAAGGGGTAGGCATCATTTTTATTTCTCATAAACTCGGTGAGGTGATGGAGATCTGCCAGCGCTACTTTGTCCTGCGGGACGGGGAGCTGGTGGCAGAGGGAGAGGTGGCAGATGTCACCACCGACGATCTGGCCCGGTTTATGGTGGGCCATGAACTCAAAATAGATAGGCTCAGCCGGACGAAAAAACTGGGGCAGGAAGTGCTGCGCCTGGAAAATTTCACCCATGCCCGGGATTTCAGGAATATCAATCTCTCGGTGCGGGAAGGGGAGATTCTCGGGGTTACCGGACTGCTTGGCGATGGACGCAGTGCCCTTTTCCAGACAGTCTTCGGGGCTGACCGAAGTGTTTCCGGCAGAATGATTTTCCGCGGCAGGGAAGTGAAAACAGCCAGTACGGAACAGGCTCTGCAGCTGGGCATCGGCTATGTGCCCCGCAACCGCAAGGAAAATGGCATAATTAAAGACATGAATGCTCTGGAAAACGCATCCATTGTCACCTGGCCCCTGTTTTCCAAACGGGGAGTTGTTGACATGGAGCGGCACCGGGAGATCTTCCGGCGCCAGCAGAAGGAGCTGGACATTACTCTACAGAGCTTCTCCGATGCCATTAACACCCTTTCCGGCGGCAACCAGCAGAAGGTTGTACTGGCTAAATGGCTGGCGGCTGATCCCAAGCTGCTTATTTTAGACAATCCAACCCAGGGCGTTGATGTAGGCGCCAAGGAAGAAATCTACAGTACTATCCTGAAACTGGCTGAACAGGGCATGGCCATAGTGGTCTTGTCCAGTGAGGCTCAGGAGATTATTCGCATCTGCGACCGGGCCCTGGTAATGTACCATGGTGAGATTCAAGGGGAAGTCTCGGGCAGCGCAATGACTGAGCATGAGATCATGAGGCTGGCTACCGGCGGAGTACTGGATGCAGTGTAGGGGGCGAGGCAAAATGCAATTGGCGAAAAGCGGTAAAGAAAGGAACCTATTCAAAAGATTGATGGACGCCAGGGCAGCAGATTCCCATGTGGGCATCGCTCTGGTGCTGCTCCTTTTGGTAATAGTGCAGACGCTGGTTTTAGGGTTCGATTATGCATCCTTCGGCCAGTGGTTTAACGCCTGGTTCCGCAATTGGATTAATATCCTGAGAAACAATGCCGGCGTAGGCATTGCAGCCCTGGGCATGACCTTTGTAATAATCACAGGCGGCATTGACTTGGCTGTGGGTTCAACTTTGGTTGCCACCGGCGCGGTGATCATGACTTTAATTGATACTGGTGCAAAAGGATTCTTAGGCGGCCTAGGAATCACGGGCCTGCCAGCCTATATTATTGCGGTGGCGGTTGCTCTGCTCATGGGCTATTTGCTGGGTACAGGCATTGGACTTTTGATCACTAAAGGCAGGATTGCGCCTTTTATTGCCACATTGGGCGCTATGAAGATCTTTAGAAGTGTGACGCAGCACTTTATGCAGGGTTACAATCCCAGGGTGCCCAGGGAGTTTCTCAAGATCAGCAATGTGCAAATCGGCGGTTTGATGTTTATGCCCATCGTTTACTGGGCGGTGATCGCCGTCGTTTTACACTATGTCTCCACACGCACCACCTTTGGCCGGCAGGTGATTGCAGTCGGCTCCAACGAGCGGGCTGCCCAGCTTTCAGGTGTAAATGTCAATAAAGTGAAGAACAGAGTGTACTCCTTAATGGGGGTACTGGTGTCCATTGCAGCCATTATTCAGGTGTCGCGCATCGGTTCCATGGACTACGCCAACGCCGGCAGCGGCATGGAGATGGATGCCATCGCCGCGGCGGTCGTAGGCGGCACCAGCATGGCCGGGGGAAGGGGCACCATTTTGGGCACCTTTATGGGCATGCTGATTATCGCTGTAATGAACAACCTGCTTAACCTGTTTGGGGTTCCTCCATTTCTCAGGGAGGCCTTTAAAGGGCTAATCGTTGTGTTGGCAGTGCTCTTGCAAAGAAAGCAAAGGGACTAGGAAGGGAGGACGCATATGCTGAAAATTGGAATTATCGGCTGTGGGAAGATCGCCCAGGTCAGGCACATACCCGAATATTCTGCCCATGAACAGGCAGAGATTATCGCCTACTACGACAAGACCTTTGACCGGGCCCAGGCCATGGCTGAAAAATATGGCGGCAAGGCCTATGAGACTCTGGACGAACTGTTGGCAAACGAAGAGATCGACGCAGTAAGCGTCTGCATTGCCAACCACATGCATGCAGAGGTGACGATCCGCGCCCTTAACTCCGGCAAGCATGTACTTTGCGAAAAGCCCATGGCAACGAGCATGGAGGATTGCGAGGCCATGGTGGAAACGGCAGAGCGCGTCGGCAAGAAACTTGTTATCGGCCATAATCAGATCCTGACAGCCGCCCACAGGCGGGCCAAGGAACTGATTGACCAGGGGCTGATTGGAGACATTCTAACCTTTAGAACCACCTTTGGCCATGGGGGGCCTGAAGCCTGGAGCATCGATCCGGGGCCGGGCACCTGGTTCTTTAAGAAGGAGGCCGCGGTCTTTGGAGCAATGGCCGACCTGGGAGTGCATAAACTGTATTTGCTGCGCTATTTGACAGGCCAAAGGTACAGGTCTGTTTCAGCCAGGTTTGCCACTCTGCACAAAAGGAATGCCCAGGATCAGCCCATTAAGGTAGAGGATAACGCCATCTGCATTTTGGAGATGGAAAACGGGATTATGGGCAGCATGACCGCCAGCTGGACTTATTACGGGGCGGAAGATAACAGCACAGTGCTTTATGGTACCGAGGGCATCCTCAAGATCTATGACGATCCAAACTTCGCAATGGTGGCAGTGCTCAAAGGCGGAGAACGCATCTGTTTCGACCTGGAGGGCATCCAGACCAATGTGAGCCAGACCAGGTCCGGTGTGATTGACGAGTTTATTGCCGTCATCTTAGAAGGCAAGGAGTCAGAACTCTCAGGACGCAGGGCCCTCGATGCCATGCGGGCGATCTTTGCCGCTTCCGAGTCTGCCAGGGAGAATAAGACCGTTTTTATTGAAAACTGAATACAAAATTAGAAGCTGGAGGCACCTTCCGCAAAAGGCTGCCTCCAGCTTTTGTACATTCATGCAGAATCAGCTGAGTTTATGGATAAAGAGTCCGCTGAGGAGCTTCGGTTCAAACCAGGTGGATTTCGGCGGCATCACCTGATTGCTGTCTGCTACCTGCAAAATCTCCTCAATGGAAGTCGGATACATGGAGAAGGCCACTTTCATGTCAGCCTTGACCCTTCTCTCAAGCTCCTCAACGCCCCTTATCCCGCCTACGAACTCGATCCGCTCGTCTCGGCGGGGGTCCTGGATGTTAAGGATCGGCTCAAGGAGATGGTCCTGTAAAATCGCAACGTCCAGATCCTTGATGATGTCGCCGGTGTTTACCAGCTCCGGCTTCGGAGTAAGCTTGTACCAGGTGTCTTCCAGATACATGCCGAAGGTCTGCTTTTCCTCCGGGGCGTACGGCGCGGCGGGAGCCTTGTCCACCGCAAAGTTCTCCTTCACTTTCTCCAGAAACTCTTCCGCAGTATTGCCGTTTAAATCCACAACCAGACGGTTATAAGGCCAGATCTTAAGATCTGAGGCAGGGAAGATCACCGACAGGAAGTAGTTGAATTCTGCCTCTGGATCAGGATTCTGCTCCCGCATTTCCATGCCCACCCGGCAGGCAGCGGCGGAACGGTGGTGTCCATCGGCAATATAGAGGTGGTCAATGCCCGCAAAGAGGCCGGTGAGCCTTTGAATTGTCTCCGGGCAGTCAACAACCCAGCAGATATGTTCAACATTGTGGGCGGCAAATTCATAAACAGGCTTGTGATCTGCGATCCACCCGTTAATGATCTTGACAGCTTCGACATTGTCCCGGTAGGTCAGGAAGATCGGCCCGGTCTGGGCGTGCAGCGCCTTGATATGGTCGATGCGGTCCTGTTCCTTGTCTGGACGGGTAAACTCGTGTTTCTTAATGACGTTGCTGTAATAATCGTCCACTGAAGCGCAGGCAACCAGCCCCGTCTGGGCCCTGCCGTCCATGATCTGGCGGTAGATGTACAGGCAGTCCTGGTCATCCTGAATGAAGCGGCCCGTTTCCACCATGTCATCGAGGATTTCCCTGGCCTTGGCATAGACCTTGGGGTCATGGGGATCCGGCATTTCCTCGAAGTTGATTTCCGCCCGGTCGATGCGCAGGAAGGAATGTTCGTTGCCCTGAACCATCTCCTTTGCTTCTTCCGAGTTCATAACGTCATAGGGTAGAGCAGCAACTTGATCAGCTAGATCATGTCTCGGCCTAAGGGCCTTAAACGGTTTAATAACAGCCATGCAGTGAGCCTCCTTTTATTTCTATCTAAAGTTGACGCTGTTTTCCACGCGTTTCCCAGTGGCGAAATTCAACACTTCCTGGGCCACGATGGCGGCCACTTTGAGCTGCGCCTCTTTGGTCGAAGCAGCAATGTGGGGAGTTGCCAGCACATTTTCCATTTTCACCAAATCATAGTTCTCCGGGGGTTCGTGGGAGTGGACATCCATGGCTGCGCCGCCGACGTGGCCGATTTCTAAAGAGTGCTTAAGGGCAGCCTCATCTATCAGTGAACCACGGGCGGTGTTGATGATGATCACGCCAGGCTTCATTATTCTTAAGGTGTCTTCATTTATGAGATGCTTAGTCTCAGGTGTAGCCGGTAGATGCAGTGTGATTATGTCTGCTGTGCGGAAAATTTCGGTGCGTTCACAGCGGGTGACTCCCCGCAGTTCGGCTTCTTCGTCGGTGAGGACCAAGTCGCAGGTGAGGACTCTCATCTGAAAGGCTCTGGCCCTTTTGGCCACTTCTTTGCCGATGCGGCCAAAACCGATGATGCCCAGCGTCTTACCGTACAGTTCCATGCCTTGGAAGGCTGAACGGTTCCATTCCTCATTGCGGATGGACTGGTTGGCCTGGCAGACCTTGCGCACCAAAGCCAGCATCAGGGCAAAGGTGTGCTCGGCGGTGGCAATTGTGTTTCCGCTGGGGGCGTTTACTACGTTAATGCCCCGTTCCGTCGCAGCGTGGACATCAATGTTGTCCACACCTACTCCGGCGCGGCCGATGATCTTCAGCTTCGGCATTTTCCTCATTACTTCATCGGTTACCTGGGTTGCGCTGCGCACCAGCAAAGCATCGTAGCTGTCA
>FZPS01000048.1_pt519 | contig 10468 bp, 5 predicted proteins | sample 1817821 | NCBI WGS metagenome assembly FZPS01 (sample SAMEA104158645, study PRJEB21678) | metagenome | place: Germany | collected 2015-04-21 | reverse complement strand
CCTCCCATAAGTGCTGTAAGCTCTTCATTAACTATTTTAATAACGGTCTGAGCGGGTGTAAGGCTCTCAAATACGTCTGAGCCGATTGCGCGTTCGGAAACCTTGGCCACAAAATCCTTTACGACCTTGTAGCTCACGTCCGCCTCAAGCAGTGACAGACGGACCTCCCTCATCGCTTCTTTTATATCGCTCTCCTTAAGCCGGCCTTTACCGCGCAGTTTCTTAAATGTTGCCGATAGCTTTTCGGTCAAGCCTTCAAATGCCATAGGATGCTCCTTATTCCTCGATTAGGTCTCGAACAGTCTCAATAATGTCGCGGGCCCTATCGTCAATTGCAATATTTGAATAGTTAGTAGCATTTATTCTCTTGATGTCCCCCGCCAATGTGAGAACCTTGTCAAGAGCATCATCAATGTCTCCGTATCGCTTATACAAGCCAAGTTTTTCTTCAAATTCAACCAGAATGTTGCGTGCCCTGACAATCGCATCCCGGACACCCTGTCTGGTTATGCCCTCGTTCTCTGCAATCTCGGCAAGGGATAGGTCGTGGTTGTAGTAGAGGTCGAAAAACTCCTTCTGTTTGTCGGTGAGCATATTCCCATAAAAATCAAAGAGTAATACCATTTCAATCGACTTTGCTTTCATAGCTTTCCCCGGCCCTCCGATCTTCAGTTGTAAAGCAATCGCCTTTACATCGGTATACTACACTATTTTGCGCCTCTTGTCAAGAGAATTCGCTCCTGAATATTTGTCATATTTCAAGGCAATAATAGCATTTACTGACAAACTGTGGGCGTTCGATTCGATAAGAGAAACGGAGCATTTAGCAGATGGCACTCATAGATATAAACAACCTGGAACTGTTTGCTGAAAATATCTCGGCAAACCTATCCTCACCGAGGGTTACAACTACTGCAAAAATAGGCCGATTACTGGCGAAAAATTTATCATACCTCAAGCACATATCCGACAAAATCGTGTCATTCAAACCGCCAAATGGGAAGATGCCCAAGGAGTTCGAGTGGTTCATAGATAACCGGTATATCGCGGAGCGGGAAGGCCGCAGTGCGATGCTGACTCTGAAAAGAGCGGGCAAACTTCCGGCATCGCGTAAAGGCTACCCTAAGATATTTGGCCTAGCGGTAGCACTTGTGAGGTCGGGAAACGGCGGAGTAACCGCTGAACGCATCAGAATATTCCTAACTGGAGCTCAAAAAGCCGGGGCCTTTTCAGAGAAGGAGCTCTGGCTCTTTACTGTAATGTTGAAGGCGGCACTCGTATTCGAGCTTCAGAAGCTCTCCCGAAACTTTATGCCAATGATGCAGGAGTACGCCGGTAAAAAAAGTGGCATCTATTCCGCCGAACTTGAGATGGATTCGATCCGTTCGGAGGGCGGAACCCCACTGGCAACAATCGCTGAGGACGCGATGAAAGCCCAAAGTGAGCATTTGGAGATGTCAAATATCGCAGAGAATATATTCACATCTCTCCGGCTTCTTTCAACAGCTGATCTCCGAGAGATGCTCCACAGTCTCAGCGCGGTGGAGCAGATCCTCTGCAGCGATCCCTCAGGTATTTATCCGGTAATGGACGAGGAGAGCCGCGCACAGTACCGCAGGATTGTAAGCAGGTTGGCAAAGCGGAAACAAATGAGTGAGGCGAGTACTGCCGAAAAGGCAATATCCCTTTCAAGGGGGGCATCCGACCCGCTGATGCGCCATGTCGGGTACTATCTCCTGCGAAAGCCATTAGGAGAGGACCCAGCGACATGGCACCGCCCACTGTATTTTGCCATACTTTTTGCTCTTACTATTCTGTTTGCGCTTCTGGTCTTGCCCATCTCGGGCCCGGTAGCCACACTGCTATTACTCATACCTCTTAGCGGAGTCGCAAAGAATATCTGTGATACCCTTGCGCTCAGGTTTCGCCATCCGGCAAGGCTACCCCGCCTTGAGCTGAGAGAAGGTATACCCGATGACTCAAAAACCTTGTGTGTCATATCAGTACTGCTGACCGACAAAGAGGCCGGGAAAAGATATGTCTCCCTGCTGGAACACTATATGCTTGCCAATCGCAATGCCGGCAGCAATCTTGTCTTCGGACTGCTTGCAGACTTGAAGGAGTCTGATATGCCATTCAACGAAGGGGATGCCGCCACTTTATCCGCCATCAAAGAAGAAATTGCGCGGCTAAACAGGAAACATGGCTGCAGATTCTTCTTCTTTATAAGAGACAGGGTGTATAACGCCTCTGAAAAGCGCTACATGTCCTGGGAACGCAAAAGGGGCGCGCTCATTGAACTATCAAGACTGCTCTCAAATAGGCGGTGCGGACTTCGCATTGAGTGCGGTGATCCTGAGGCTATAGGGCAAGTGCGCTATGTTATTACACTCGATTCAGATACCCGATTAACTGTCGGCAGTGCTGCTGAGCTTGTCGGTACAATGCTCCACCCTCTCAATCGACCGCTGTATGATTCGGAAAGGCGCATTGTGCGCGAAGGGCACGCCATTCTACAGCCAAGAATCTCAGTAGATCTAGAGGCCGCCTCAAAATCGTTTTTCAGCCGCGCAACCGCCGGGCTTGGGGGTACCGACCCGTACGGCAGTACTGTATCTGATCTGTATCAGGACCTATATGACGAGGGGATCTTTACAGGCAAGGGTATATTCGATCTAGAGATGTTCTCTCAATGTCTAGATAACCGCTTTCCGGAGAACAGAATTCTGTCGCACGACCTGTTAGAGGGCTGCTACCTTCGTGCAGGTCTGCTAAGTGACGTAGAACTTACAGACGGCTTCCCGTACAAAGTAAGTTCATACTTTTCAAGGCTTCACAGATGGATCCGGGGTGACTGGCAGCTACTGCCCTGGCTGTTCAAAAAGGTCCCAGCCGAAAATGGGAAGATGGAAGAAAACCCGCTGAGCCCACTTTCAAGGTGGAAAATCTTCGATAACTTGCGCAGAAGCTTAGTCTCCGTGTTAACCTTTGCTGCAATACTGTGGGGAATATTATTCGACGGCTTATGGGCGGCCGCAGGTGTAGCTGTTGCAATCTCACTCTCCGAGCTCGCCCTGTCGGCAGCAGCAGCGCTGCTTCGCGGCGGATACGAACTAGGTAGCCGTTACCACTCTTCAATCATGTACGGTGTTCGCGGAAGCACAGTTCAGACAGTGCTCAGCATTATGCTCCTGCCTTACCGTGCTTTGGTTAGCCTGCATGCTATTATCACAGCACTTTACCGTATGTTCATCTCAAAGAGAAACCTTCTCCAATGGGTTACAGCTGAACAGTCAGAAAAAATAGCTTCCGACAGCATCCTTGGCATCTACTACAAGATGGCATTACCCGTAGTATTTGGTGCAATAAGTATATTTGTATCAGATAAGATTCTTGCGGATATTCTCGGTTCGCTATGGGTCATATCTCCTCTGGTAAGTGCGCTAATAAGTAGGCCCACAAAAAAGAAAAAAGCAATATCAGAGCAGGACGAGGCTTTTCTCAGGCGGCAGTCCGCATTGATGTGGGAGTACTTCGAGCATTTCCTGACGCCGGCAAACAACTTTCTCCCTCCAGACAACTGGCAGGAGCAGCCTGCAGTGGGCGTTGCCCGGAGAACTTCCCCTACAAACATCGGCCTTGCTCTTCTCTGCTGTCTCGCAGCACATGACCTAAACTTGGCAGGACTAAATCATATCCTCGATAAAATCGAGCAGATGCTGAACAGTATCGATAAACTAAGGAAATGGCGCGGTCATCTTCTCAACTGGTACGACACATCAACACTGGAACCTCTCTATCCAATGAATGTGTCATCGGTTGATAGCGGTAACCTTGCCGGTTGCTATATTGCACTAATCAGTGGACTGAATTGCCTTGGAACACCGCGCGCAGCTAATCTCGCTGAACGCATCAAAGCTATGCTTGACGAGATGGATTTTCTAGCAGTGTTTGATAAGGACAGAAACCTTTTCTATATAAGTGTAGATATCGAAACAGAAAAACACTCTGAAAGCTGGTACGATCTCCTCGCCAGCGAGGCAAGACAGACAAGCTATATCGCCATAGCACGGGGATTAATAGATAAGAAGCACTGGCGAAGACTTGGCAGAGCGCTTGTCCAGAAGAATGGTTATTCGGGAATGGCATCGTGGACAGGCACGATGTTCGAATACCTCATGCCCAATCTCCTCATGCCAACCTATCCAAACTCTCTAATCTACGAGAGCCTCCGTTTCTGTGTCTACTGTCAAAAACTCAGAGGCGCCGCCTTCAAAATACCCTGGGGCATCTCGGAAAGCGCATTTTTCGCGTTCGACCGTCAACTGAACTATCAGTACAAGGCCCATGGTGTCCAGCGGCTTGCCTTCAAACGTGGCATGAATCGCGAACTAGTAATATCGCCTTACTCCACGTATCTTGCCCTTGAAGTTGAGCCCGCAGCATCAATCAAGAACCTGCGGCGGCTTGAAATGCTCGGCCTTGAAGGCCGATATGGACTATACGAGGCGGCCGATTTCACACCTACCCGGCAGGTCAGCGGGCACTTGTTCGAGCCTGTGATGTGCTTTATGGCACACCACATCGGTATGAGCCTCATCGCCTGCGACAATCTCCTAAACGACAATGTTATGCAGAAGCGGTTCATGGCAGACGCGGAAATGGGCGCATTTGCCGAGCTGCTGCAGGAGCGGACACCTGTTGATGCAGTAACGGTGCGCGCTTCGTACAGCGAGGTGCCCGAAAAGCCCAAGCGGTCCACAGACAGTGAGTGGACCATGTCGCTTGCCGGCTTTAACACATTCGCCCCGCGCTGCCACCTCATTTCAAACGGGTCGTACTCGCTTCTGCTTACCAACACCGGGCTTTCACGCTCAATGGCCGATGGCATTATGCTAACGCGCTTCGACGCCTCCCTTGCAGAAGGTGTCTGTGGCATATACTTCTTTTTGAAATCGGACAATGAAACACGCTCACTGTCGCCTGCACCTTTCTTTGACAGAGATGTCCAATATTCAGCCCAGTTTGACGAGAAGTCTCACAAGCTCCACGCCGACTTTGATGATATAAAGACATGCATAACTACATGTATACCAAACAGAGACAAGTCGGAACTACGAGAGGTCAAGATCCAGGCTTCAACTGACTTTTCGGGGGAGCTTATCTGTTACTTCGAGCCGATACTGACAGAACATGATACACACCAGGCACATCCGGCCTTTTCTAAGCTCTTCTTGGAGACTAAAGCCACTCACAACGGCGTACTGGTGCGTCGCAGACCGAGAGTAGGAAGTGACTTCCTATATCTATCCTTCATCTGCTCGGTTGATGGTGCGAGCTTTTCCACTTCACGTGAGAAAGCGCTAGGAAGAGGCGGTTTCGACGAGATTGGACGGCTTGTAAATAAGCCGCTGCAACTATCGGAGGGCCCTGTTATCGACCCCTGTGTACTGGCAAAAGTGCCTGTAAGTATATCACGTGGAGAAAGTGCAACGATTCGCTTTTCTCTCTCTTTTGGCGAGAGCTCAGAGAGTGTAACAGCTGCAGCCGAAAGGACTTTGGCCATGCCCTACACTCAGGCATCTGGTCGCCCCGTCGGTGAGTATCGGAGACTAAAGCTCACGCACAGCGAAGTCAACACAGCTCTCGAGTATGCAAGAGAAGTAATATTCCTATCCCCCGGTAGACGTGAGCTCGCAAAATATATACTTCAGAGCCAAGGCGTTACGGATACCAACCGTAGTAACGGCACCAACCCTGCTGAGCTTAACCATGCAGATCAGACAGCTTTGTGGAAGTACGGCATCTCGGGCGATCTACCCATAATTGCAGCTGTCTGTGGAGCAGAAACCCCTCACGATGTAATATCTCGGACTATCAGGCAGCACCGTCTGCTTATGTTCGGTGGCATAAAATGCGATCTCGTACTGCTCTTTTCAGAAGGGAGTGACTACCGAAGGCCTGCACGCACTGCAGCTCTAGATCTAATACGCGCAATCGGCGCCGAAAACACTCTATCCATACCAGGCGGAATCCACTTAATCGACCTTCTCCCCTCAGATGAAGACTTTGCTCTGATCGTGGCTTGCTCATCTGTACTCATAGACTCTACTGGTGAGGCTTCACTACGAGATAACTCAGCAGTTCACGCTCCCACATCGCCTAAACTGCTTGAGCTAAAGCAAAAATCCAAGGCCAGAATACCAGAGTCCACCAGCGGTAGAAACCTGCAATATCATGCAAACGGCAGTATTTCCTTTGAAGCGGGTGCTAATATGCTAGCCTCAGCATGGTCAAATGTCATGTCCAACGGCGAAATAGGTTACATCGCTACCGACACTGGTAGTGGATATATGTGGCGCCTAAACGCAAGAGAAAACAGAATCAATGCTTGGACTAACGACACACTCGCAATCGAGGGCGACGAACGTATCTATCTCCAACTAAACTCAGGTACCGTTTCCGTCTTTGCCTCCGACGACTCGTTCCCGTGTACTGTAACGTACGGACCTGGGTATGCTGTCTGGGAGAAAAATATCGAGACCGGCACTATAACCACAACTGCTTTCGTCCACAAGGACCTACCCTGCCGTATGATAAAAATAACGTACAGTGGAGACGAAGATGCACGTCTAATATATTTCTCAGGACTTGTCATGGGCGACACCCCATCGCTTCGTAGGCATGTCATTACTTTTGAGGACAACGGTAGCATACGGGCGACCAACCGCTATCACTCCACTTTCAAGGACCAGATGGTGTTGTTTTCATCAAACCCCGCATATGACAAGTTCACCTGTGACAGGACCGAAGCGTTATCGGGATCTCTCAAAGGCATCTGCGGTGCGGGGCTTGACCCCTGTGTGTGCTTTAGCGTACCGATGGAGGAAAAGAGCGTCGTCCTTCTGTGCGCTGCAGACAAAAATGATACCGATATGTCCGAATGCCTAGAACTCTTGGATTCCGACAAGTTCGACAGAGCTCTTCAGGAAACTGTGCAGTACTGGACGGATGCTGTGACACCTGTAAAAATCAACACACCATCGCATGAGCTCAACAGATATATCAACGGGTGGGCTCTCTATCAAACAATCGCATGCCGCATGCTCGCCCGCTCATCAATGTATCAGTCAGGCGGTGCATACGGGTTCCGTGACCAGCTGCAGGATTCGTGTGCTGCCCTAATATCAAATCCGGAAATTACGAAAGCTCAGATTCTTAGAGCTGCCGCCCACCAGTTTACCGAAGGTGATGTCCAGCACTGGTGGCACGCATCATACACTGAGGGCGAGGCCGGCAAGGGCGTCCGGACACGCTGCTCGGATGATCTGCTGTGGCTGCCATACACGGTGTATGAATATGTAGATAAAACCGGTGATCACGATATACTAGACATCCAGGTACCATTCCTCGTATCGGAGCCTTTGAAACCCGGCGAACATGAGAGATACTCGCCCGCATCGGTATCGGAGGAAACAGCTGATATCTATAATCACTGTATACGTGCAATAGAGATGGCAATATCACGAGGTGTAGGCGACCATGGACTTGCGCTAATAGGCACTGGAGACTGGAACGACGGCTTCAACATGGTAGGTGCTGAAGGTCGTGGCGAAAGTGTTTGGCTATCATGGTTTCTTTCAATCGTTCTCAGGCGATTCTCAAAGATTTGTATCAGTCGTGGAGATGAGGCACGAGCCACTCAATTCAACAATTACGCCGATGCGCTTGTAAAAGCTGCAGAAAATGCCTGGGACGGTAAATGGTACAGACGCGGATATTTCGACAGTGGTGCTCCATTAGGTTCGCACGAATCGGAAGAGTGCAAAATCGATTCGATAGCCCAGAGTTTCGCTGTACTCGCCGGAGCTGATAAGAAGCGATGCAAAACGGCTCTCCAAAGTGCAGCAGAGCACCTCGTGGACCACGAAGTTGGCATAGCCATGCTGTTTAAGCCACCATTCCGCGACAGCAGCGAAAATCCCGGATACATCATGGGGTATCTGGAAGGTGTCAGGGAAAACGGCGGGCAGTACACGCATGCGGCAATCTGGCTTGCCATGGCCTTCCTCGAGTACGGTCTGAACAACGAAGGATTTGATATCCTGAACATGATCCTGCCCGCAACACACGATGAAAAAATCTATCGGGTTGAGCCCTATGTGCTTGCAGCAGATGTCTACTCAAATGAGCACCACAGAGGTCGCGGCGGATGGAGTTGGTACACAGGTTCATCTGCGTGGTTTTATCGTGTTGCAGTGGAGAACCTGCTCGGAATTGTCATCTCGAGCAAGGGGCTGCGCCTATCGCCAACAATACCCGACCATTGGGACGGCTACAGTGCTAGCGTCCGCTTTGGCAAGTCCCATTGGGAAATCGAGGTAACTCGCGATAAAAGACCTTCACTTTATGTGGATGGCATAGCAGTACCCGACCTCTCTGCTTTCGTCCCCCACGGCGTGCACAAAGTCAAATTATCGATATAGCATTACCCTTTATTTATTCGTGCACAGGGTGTATAATGTCAGAAGGAGCCAATCTGCGACCGCTCCAATCCTATTTTGTTGGGAGGTCTTCTGATGAGCAACGCTATCACATTTCCGGGACTAGGCCTAAGTTTTGATATTCCGGAGGTTGCTTTCACTATTTTTGGACTCAGTATACGCTGGTACGGGGTTATCATCGCAATCGGATTCCTGCTGGCATTCATGTACGGGATGAGACGCAGCGAGGAGTTTGGATACAGCCAGGACGATCTGATAGATATGCTCTTTGTCGCAACTCCAGCTGGAATAATTGGTGCCCGCGCATACTATGTAATCTTCAACTTTGATTACTTTAGAGGAGACCCCGTAAGGATGTTGCAAATATGGACAGGCGGCCTTGCAATCTACGGCGGAGTCATAGGCGCACTTATAGCGGCGGCTATAGTCGCGAGGATCAAGAAGATAAAAATTATGTCGGTATTCGATATCGCTGCTCTAGGCTTTCTCATAGGTCAGGCTGTCGGCCGTTGGGGAAACTTTGTTAACCGTGAAGCTTACGGTGTGATTACCGACTTGCCCTGGCGTATGGAGATATTTGACTGGTCACTTGCGAGGCGGGTTGCCGTTCACCCCGCATTCCTGTACGAATCTCTATGGAATACACTCGGCTTTGTACTTCTCCACTTTGCTTCCAAGCGCCGCAAATATGACGGGCAGACATTTTGGACATATGTTGCGTGGTACGGTCTCGGCCGCGGCCTTATTGAGGGACTGCGGACTGACAGTCTGTACCTTTTCAGCACCAATCTTCGTGTCTCGCAGGTGCTTGGATTCGGATCATGTCTTGCAGCACTCATCATATTAGGTTACAACGCATACTTTAAGACACATGAACCTGAAGAGATGCAGGTTGCACGTTACAGGGCAAAGCTTACCGCGGCTGGTAATGAAGGAGCCACTGATAATGGCGAAGCTGATACCGATGCCGTTCCTTATGACGCCGGGGAGCAGGTTGAAGACGTCGAGAGTGTTGAAGACGCTGAAGATATTGAAGACGTCGAGAATGTCGTGATGACAGTGAACGATAATGACGATAATTTAGATGAACCACCTGGCATCACAGATACCAACATTGACGGTACAGATATCTAGTCTGGCGGTTCAGATACCAAGACTGACAGTTGAATACAAAGGGAGTGAACTGCTTTTTGCAGCCACTCCCTAAAGTTTTATATACAGATTTTATCAAACATCGATTCAAACATCGATTTTAAAGACGGGCTACACTTTTCCCGACAAGGACCTGTTATTCTGCGCTTTCAGCACTCTCATCGAGTACCTCCTGCACTATCAGATAATCCGCATGTATGTAAGCAATGCCTCCATCGTACTCGACCTGATGCCAATCCTCCGTGTAATACTCAGTAATAACTGTAAACTTCTCATTGGCATAGGCGCGTCCGATCACATCGTAGTTGGTTCCGGGACCGCTGCGGATATTTAGAAACGTGTCCACATCATAGACCGTTCCGATAAGTATATAAACCGGTTCTGGCTCAGGAGTGGGCTCCTCGATTATCTGAGGCTCCTCCGAAGGGGATACCGAAGTCTCCTCAGGCTCGTCCTTGCCGCATCCAAAAAGAGAAAAACTGAGACAGAGTATTAACAGTATGCTTATCCACTTATTCATAAATATACAGAGCCCCCATTTGATTTCATATATTGTAACTATAGCACGAAAGACTGAAAAATTCCATAAATATGACAAATATTTATCTATTTGTTACCTTTTGTAATATTCCTGGAATTTTCTTCCCACGCCTCAACTTTGTAATGTTACCTTTATGGGTTCTCTGTGAAATTGTTAAAGAATATTTAATATTCTTTAACAATTTATGTAATATTCTTTGGTTACACTATAACTGCAGAAGTGAGTATTTTTCATCATTACCTCCTAGCATATTGAGGTGGCAAAGCCACCT
>FZPS01000059.1_pt232 | contig 10470 bp, 6 predicted proteins | sample 1817821 | NCBI WGS metagenome assembly FZPS01 (sample SAMEA104158645, study PRJEB21678) | metagenome | place: Germany | collected 2015-04-21 | reverse complement strand
TACGAAGCAGCATAATTGCACGCACAATTTCTTTACTAAAAGTATTACCAATGCCACAAGAATGACTAATAATGAGATTAGTAGTTATAAATATTTTGATAATGAAAATTATTATACACTATTTCAGATCAAGTCCCACTCGGATTTTTATTTTAAGTTTTTTTCTGTTAATCATAGTTGGATCCGTTCTGCTAATACTACCTCCATCCACTTATAACGGAATAAATCCTATTGATGCATTATTTACATCAACAAGTGCGGTATGTGTTACAGGACTGACAGTAGTCAATACACATAGCTGTTTTACCCTTTTTGGACAAACAGTCATTATGCTGCTTATACAAATAGGAGGATTAGGCATATTTACGTTTGCCAGCTATTTCAGTTTCTCCTTAAAAAAAAGTAGTTCTTATGAAAATCAAATAGCTCTTTGGAATATTACCAATGCACGTACCTTAGGTGGAGTATTTAACACCTTAAAACAGACCATTACAATTACTTTGCTTGTGGAATCCATCGGTGCCTGTTTAATTTTCTCCAGCATTGACGCAAAGCTAATCCCTTCTTTATTTGATCGTATTTACATTTCCATATTCCATTCCATATCCGCTTTTTGCAACGCCGGTTTTTCAACACTAGAAAATGGTATAATGGAAGCTGGTTTTCTCCATAATTATCCTTTCCAGCTATCGCTCATTTTTCTTTTTATCTTTGGAGGACTAGGATTCCCTTTAGTCAGTAATCTACTGAAATATTTTAAATACTGCATCAATAGAATTTTCAATAAAGTCATCTTCGATAAAAACCTATACAAGCCTTGGATTCTTTCTTTGGAGAGTAAGATAAATATCTATACCATCGTATTTTTAATTTTAGGGGGTACTGTATTCCTATTACTAAACGAATATAACACTGTCCTTGAATCGCACTCTAGTGTTGGAAAATTCGTTACAGCACTATTTACAGCAACTACCCCAAGGACTGCAGGATTCAATACAATAGATTTTAGCCAACTACATATGGCAAGTATTTTAGTCATTATCCTTTTAATGTGGATTGGAGCCTCTCCCTCATCTACCGGAGGAGGTATAAAAACAAGTACATTTGCAGTGGCCATTCTTAATATTATTAGTTTAGGCAGAGGAAAAAGTCACATTGAAATCTTTAATAGACAAATAGCTAATGTAACCGTTCGAAGAGCTTTTGCCATCATAACTCTTTCTCTAATTTTAATTGGTACAGGTGTAGCTTTAATTTCTTATTTTGATAACCACTTAAAATGTATTGATATCATATTTGAATGTTTTTCTGCATATAGCACCGTGGGATTGACTTTAGGTATTACAACTGAAGTCAGTATCCCCAGCAAGATTGTTTTGATTTCACTAATGTTCATTGGGCGTGTATCAGTGCTTACTTTTTTCATCTCATTTTTCAAAAAACCGGATAAAGACACTTATACATATCCTATAGAAGAAATACTCATTAATTAGAAATAACTATGAAATATTTAATTATCGGATTAGGAAGTTTTGGTTCCTCTCTTGCCCAAAAGCTAACTTCACTGGGGAATGAGGTGATTGGAGTAGATATTAATATGGATAAGGTTAATGCAATGAAAGATCAAATAACCTACACTGTGTGTTTAGATGCCACCAACCCCAGTGCTTTGGAGAGTTTACCCATAAAAAACACCGATGTAGCCATTGTGTGTATTGGAGAAGCTCAAGGAGCAAACATATTAGCTACAGCCAACTTAAAGAAACTTAAGCTAGACAGAATCATTAGTCGTTCACAAAACCCTCTTCACGAAAATGTACTTCAAGCCATAGGGATTACAGAAATTGTTCATCCGGAAGAAGAGTCTGCAGAAAGATGGGCAAAGAAGTTAATGTTCAAAGAGATTATTGACTCCTTTGAACTGAATAACAACTATAGCATAATTGAAATAAAAGTACCCGAATCGCTTATTGGAAAAACAATTGCCGAGGTTGGCTTTAGAAACACATTCAATATACTGATCTTAACCATCATCCAAAACAAAGAAAAACAGAACCTATTAGGAATGCCTCACAACATACCCTACGTACAAGGTATCCCTGATCCTGAAACAAAGTTTCAGCAAGATGATATTCTGGTAATATATGGGGCAAACAAGGATATTCAAAATTTCATTATACACCCGTAACACTCACTCTATTTATTCTAAGATATACCTAACAGGCCTCCATGATGTAAAATACAATGAAGGCCTTAACAGAATGATCAGAGTGTATATACACTTAAGAATAAGAGCTCTACTTTTTAACTAAAGAGGATTGTTTGATTCTCTTAATTTTTTCTATACTGAAATTTATTTCTAATGGATTATGGTCTATTCTGCAAATTATAGGTAACTCTCGATTGTTCCATATCCACATTTTGGTATCATCAATATCGGCTATCACATAAAACACCTCTAAAGACTCTTCTCCTATTTCCATAGTTTGCAACTCTTTCAAACGATAAGTTGTATTGTTATAAACAAAAGACCCAGTATTTTTTAGAGAATCAAAAGCACTTACAGATATTAATCCAAAAGTTTCACTATCCTTTAAGTATTCTTTTCTACCATTTACCGGTTGTATGAAGTTTAACTCACTACCAGAGATAAGTCCATTAGGCGAAATGAAATAACTCCCTTTTAACCATTTTTGATACGAGAATATGGTCCAGTCTATTTGTACCCCACCGTCATTAGTTTTATGCATCAGCATATTATAATAGCGTTTTTGGCCATAAAGTCTAAACTCATAATCCAAATCAAAAGAAATAGCACTTTCTTGTGTATAAGCACATAAGGGCAAAATAAGAGTAAGAGAAAATAGTATGCATTTAATATAATTGATTAATCTCATCATTTTATAGCTAAGGGTTAATTATTTTGAAAGTGAAGGAGGTGTTTCTGTAGTACCCCAGTCAGAAGGTATTGAATCCATATCTAAAACCAGTTCTCCTCCTTTAATGATATCTTGATGCTCAATCCATGATTTATTATACGTCTTTCCATTCAACTGAACTGATTTTATATAAATATTTTTTTCAGACAGGTTATTACATTTTATCTTGAAGCTTTTTCCTCCTTCGAGCTGAATAGTAGTAGCTTCCAAGAAAGGAGAATTAATTAAATAGTAAGATTGCCCGGCATTAGGATAGAGTCCCATTAAGTGAAAAGCTAACCAAGAGGACATAGCACCCGAGTCATCTCTCCCAGGAAGTCCCATTGAAGTATCATTGTAGTTTTTTGCTACAATATCCCTAATCCTACGACTACTGATATCAGGACGTCCGATCCAATGATATAAACAGGGGGTAAGAAACGAGGGTTCGTTGTTAACGTCATAAAAATCTTCTTCAAAGAAAATGTCTAACCTTTTTTTAAACGCATCTTTACCACCACATTTAGCAATAAGTCCTTTTACATCGTGAGGAACAAACAAAGAATAAACCCAAGAAGTTCCTTCGTAAAAAAAAGTACACCACCAACAATTATACCAAGGCGCTTCTCTGGTAAGTGGTGTATATTCATACGTAGGATTTTGTATCTTTGATGCACCATAAGGAAGACGATCTAACCAATTACCTTCAGCGTCCCTAGGCAAAATAAACCCTTTAACTCCATAATGCTCATAATCATCTCTCCAAAGATTTTTCCAATTATTTGCTTGTTGAACAAACCTATCATAGATATCCTCTTTGCCTAATCCTTTTGCTACTGTAGCAATATTAAAATCATTGTAAGCATATTCTACGGTTCGATTTCCTGCCCGATCAATGCCATAAGGCACATAACCTAACCGATTGTATTCGTTCAAACCTCCTCTCCCTTCTTGCTCTTCATTTCCCCCCGGAGGTACTGTAGCATCTTTCAACATAGCTTCTAAAGCCATTTCATAATCTATACCCGGTAGTTTTTTTACAAATGCATCAGCAATTACAGCAGAAGAATTAGATCCTCCTTGGGTACGCCCATTACTATTGCCACTACGTGCTTCAGGTAAGTAACCATCATGCTTATAAATATCGAGCATTGAGTTAATAATGTCCACTTTGCGTTCAGGATCAATGAATGTAATTAATGGACTAGATGTTCTATAGGTATCCCATATGGCATAATAATCATCGTAGTAAGGTTGGTCACTTTTCCATAAAGGATTCTCACCGGTACGATCAACAGGCATTAACATAGCATGATATAACCCGGTATAGAACATTCTTTTATAAGCTAATGGCGCTTTAGAACTGACCTCTATTTTACAAATTAACTTGTCCCATTCTTCTACCAAGTCGTTGATTACAGAAGAGAAATTCCAGTGAGGAATTTCTGTTTCAACATTATGCTTAGCTTTATTTGAACTTAAGAAAGAAATACCAATCTTCACATTGACAGTCGGATTATCTTTAAAATGAAGAAGAACACCAGTTTTATCATATGAATCGAATTGAACTTTTTCACCTTTAAAAAGAGTTTCATCCTTCCAAGTAGCAAATTCAGTAATAGGTTGATCAAACACAGCATAAAAATACACCGTATAAGCACGTCCATTATTCCAACCACCACGCACCCTATTATATCCTTGTACTTCTGTATCAGAAACCACCTCTATTTCAGAACTTATAAATTGTTGTGCTTCTCTAGCGTTAGGTACAGGATTCTCTCCTAAGAAAAAACCCGGATCAATTTCTATCCCCATTTTTGATTTTTGAGGATAAGTAAAACGATAAAATGAAACTTTCTTGGATGCTGTTATTTCTGTTTTTATTCCATTCTCCTTAAAAGTTGTAGTATAATATCCAAGTTCAATGTTTTCAGATTCTCTCATGAAAGAGCGGTTTTCTAAAGATAATTCTCCAGAAAAGGGCATTATCCGTATATTCCCATATTTAGGACCTCCTCCTGTACCGCTAGTATGTAATTGACTAAATCCTAACACCGGGTTTGGTTGAGGCAACCAACCACTATTAGAACCAAGACTACAATCAGGACTAGGTTTTACCATTCCAAAAGGATACGCCGGACCTATGAAGACTCTGCCTAAGCCTTCAGAACCTATTGTAGGATCTACATATTTTGTATAATTTTCTTGAGCATAAACCACAAAAGACAAACAACAAAAAAGACTTAATAAAATATATTTCATATTTTTCATATCAACTTAATTCTTGATTTTTTCAAACTAACTGAATAAACCACACCCCAATCTTATTTTTACACCCATTTTAATAATTGGGGGATGGTAGCTTATTCAATAGATCAGCTCTTTATTCGCTTTTTATTAAACTTATGGTATAACTATATAAATATTCTTTATCTGTAAATCGATATTGATCAAGAGGTCGGGTTCGCCAAGAATCCAATCCACCTAACCCTCTTTGAAAAAGATCAACACATAATACCACTTCATCCAAGGGAAGAATATCAGACCAATGTTGTTGTTTCTTGGTTGTTCCGGGATCAAAATCTTCAGGATAGTTTTTCAAAGCACTTACTGAGAGAGGTTGAGCTCCTTCAACTAAAATACCTCCACCTTTATCATTCTTCAATGTAAGCCATCTCACATCTGTTTTGTTTCCTGTTTCTTGAGGTCGATAGTATGGATAAGCTTGTTCTTCAACCAATCCATGCCAAATTCCCATAAAAGCATCTTTATTCCGATCAACATAATTTTCCCAAGGACCACGTCCATACCATTTAAAATTATTCATTTCTTTCGGTAAGGTCATTAACATACCAAAACGCATCATTTCTGGCAACTCATCAGATAAGGCCTGGTAATGAGCCGTAATTGTCAAACTTCCATCACCATTTACAGTATAAGATAAAAAGACTTTAGCATCTATAGCCCTTAATTTTCCTTCATAATGAAAGGTTACTGCATTATTCTCTTTATTTTCACCTTTATATTTCCAAATAATATTATAATTTGCAGCATCCCATAAACGAAGGTTATAATGTTCATTAGAACCAAAGTCATTATCGGTTGGGGCACGCCAAAAATTCATTCGTGGTAAATACTTGAAAACTTTCTCCCCATTATAAGTCATAGAAGTTAATGTGGCTCCATCATTTAAGTTAAACTCATATCTTAAACCGCCTGAGCTAATAATGGCTTTACTCTCCTCTTGTGAAACGCTAATCTCTCCTCTTCTAGCATAAGACATAAAATAATCATTTGAAGGCATTGCAAACTCCTCTTTTGCAACCTCAAATCCAGCTTCTAACAAAGGAGTGTCTTGTTTTAAATACGCGTATAGCTGTAAAAAATATTCCACTCCTGATTCCTTATCTATTTTTGGTAGATTAAGCAACTCATCTTTCTCACTATCTGCCTCTAAAGAAACAAGGAAATCCCCTTCAGCAAAATACTCTCCATTACGCAACAATCTCCATTTAAAGACATAATTATCATTAGTTATATCGGTAAACTTGAAATCATTTATGACAGTAATCATACCTTTGCTCAAATCTTTTGCTTTGAACAAGATATCTTGGTGCACTTTCTTTACAATATGAGTATGTGGCATATATTTTTGATCGGGACTAATAATTCCATCCATACAGAAATTTCCATGATTCATTTTATTATACCCCCCAAGGTCACCACCATATGCCCAATAAAATCGCCCTTGTTCATCCTTTGTTGGGTAACCATGGTTATACCATTCCCAAATAAAACCTCCTTGCATATTTCTACTTGAACGCATAAGATCCCAATATTCTTGAAAATTCCCCATACTATTTCCCATAGCATGTGCATACTCACACATAACATAAGGTCTATCAAGCACTCTACCTGCATCACGCACCATATCTTCCCACGACGGATACATTGGGCAAAGAATGTCTGTATTACGCTCACCCTTTCGCGCTTGTTCATACTGAGTTGGACGACTAGGATCACGCTTTTTAACCCAGTCGTACATATCAAAATATACAGGTCCATTACTAGCCTCATTACCCAAAGACCAAGTTATGACAGATGGGTGATTTTTGTCGCGCTCAACCAATCGAAAGATTCGATCCATGTGCTGAGCATGCCATTCCGGACGATGTGATACATTATTAGGTCCAAAGCCTAAACCATGTGACTCTAAATTGGCTTCATCAACTAAATAAAAGCCATACTCATCGCACAATTTGTACCAAAGTGTTGGTTGAGGGTAATGAGATGTTCTAACTGCATTTATGTTAAGCTCTTTCATTAACCGGATATTACGCATCATAGTTTCGCGATCTACAACATTTCCGGTATAAGCATTATATTCGTGCAGATTTACTCCTTTAAGAAAAATCTTCTTTCCATTAATTAATAAAACTCCATCTTTAATTTCAAGCTTCCTAAAACCTATTTTACAAGAAGTAGCTTCTATGACTTTACCTCGCTCATCTTTCAAGACCAATATCATTGTATATAGATTGGGGGTTTCTGCCGTCCACTTTGCTACAGCTGGAATTATTCCATTTAAAGTTATTTCTTTTTCCTGTATTTTTGGAAGAGTTACATTTTTTGTTTTTTCAAAAATATTCTTTCCTTCCTTATCTAAAATCAAAACAGAGATCTGTTGACCTAACGAAGATTTTTTATAACTTCTTAGCTTGACATCCACACTAAAAACTCCATTTTCATATTTTTCATCAAGATCCGGATGTACAAAAAAATCTTGTATACGTGTATCAGCAGTACTATAAAGATATACATTACGATTAAAACCTTCCAAGCGCCATTTATCTTGATCTTCAAGATAGGTACCATCACTAAACTTATGGACCTCACAAGCTATTCTATTCTTTCCCTTTCTTACATACTTGGTAATATCAAACTCGGCAGGACTTTTTGCGTTCTGTATGTATCCCACTTTTTCACCATTCACCCATAAATACATCGAATTTGTTCCATTTTCGAAATGAATGAATACACGTCTTCCATCCCAACTCTGAGGTATATCAAATACATGTCTGTAAAGTCCTGTAGGAGAGTCTTCCCTATTAATATATGGAGGATTCTTGGGAATAATACCAAAATTCATATTTATGTACATGGGAATGCCAAAGCCATTAAACTCCCAAGTACCGGGGACAGGAATCCGATCCCAATTACTATCATCAAAGTTATCAACATAGAATTTTTCAGGAACATCACTTACGCGAGGATACCATTTAAAATTCCAAACACCATTTAATGATTGATAATAAGGTGAGGTTTCATATCTATCTAAGCTAGCTAATTCTATACTAGGATAAGGTAAGGCAGTAGCCCTAACCGGCTCTGTGTTTACGGCAAAGACCTCAGGATTCTCCCAATCCGGAAGATTCCTATCCTGACCAAATAACATCGTTCTAAACAGTAGTATTAAGATTACTACTAAACTATATACTTTTCTCATAATTTTATTTTTACTCATTCCAATGGTACTTCAGGAAGCAAGTCAGTTCATATTTTCTATGTTTTCACTATTGATGAAAACTAAAACAACATCAAGTCTGCGTTTTTTAATTTATCTAACTTAAGTTCCTCATAATCTGATCTTATGACATAAAATAACCTAGACTTTTTATATGTTCAATTAAAGATTATTCTATAACTTGATTTTGTAAACCTCAAAGGAATAAGGTGCAATTTCAACATCTAATATATTCCCCATAAGGTTCCCCTTATTCACTTTTTTTGGTACAATTTGATTCGGTTTATCTAACGAATTCTCTATTTTTAAATCTTGACTTTGGTAAACAAGAACTTCCAAATTAGACTTAATATCTTTCTTTAATCCCTTCAGAGTAATATTTATTCTTTTTATATCCTCTTTGACATTTACTATCTTTAGAATATAGGCATTCGAATGCTTATCATATACCGCTGAAGCATATAATCCATCTTGCCCAGATACCGGTTTTTTCTCTTGTGTTAAAGAAATAACATTTGTACCCACATTTTGAGCATAAATTTGCTGCACATAATAATTAGGTGTTTTTACTAATTGCATATTATCAAACCAAATCATATCAGGTCTCCACTGCCAAGCATCAACATGAGCCAATAAAGGAGCATAAGTACACATATGTACAATATCTGCATTACGTTCTAATCCAGTCATAAATGCAGCCTCATAAAGAGCTGAAGCAAAATTATTTGCTTTTCCTTTAGGCATATGACAAGCATATTCACCAGCAAAAACAGCAGGACCTTTACGATCATAGGTATCATAACGATCTGCATTATTTAAGAACCAATCAGGACTTTGATAATAATGTTCATCAACCAAATCAACTTTAATGCGTTTCATCTCAGGCCATAGATAATCAAACTCTGCTCCATCTGCCTTTGGACCAGATCCTCCTATAATCTTTATATTTGGATACTTAGCCTTAATAGCTTTTACAAACGGTTCTAGTCGTACCACATACTCTTCCCCCCATTGTTCATTTCCAATTCCAATAAACTTAAGATTAAAAGGTTCCGGATGCCCCATTTCTGCACGTAATTTCCCCCACTCTGAAGAGACAGAACCATTTGCAAATTCAATTAAGTCAAGTGCATCTTGAATAAAAGGTTGAAGATTCTCTACTGCCACATGACACTCTTCGTTTTCATTTTGATATTGGCAAGTCAAACCACAATTTAAAACCGGAAGAGGCTCTGCTCCAATATCTTCTGAAAATAAAAAATACTCATAAAAACCCAGTCCATAGCTTTGATAATAGTCGGGGAAATAACGATTTTTAAAAGTATATTCCCAACGATTTTTATTCACAGGGCGATTCTCAACGGGACCTATTGTTTTTTTCCAGTCATAACGATCAGCTAATTCAGTCCCTTCAACAATACAGCCCCCTGGGAAGCGAAAAACACCGGGATTAATATCTTCTAAAGCTTGGGCAATATCATTTCGTAAGCCATTTTCACGCCCTTTATATGTATCGGTTGGAAATAAGGAGATATGTTCTAATGCTAACGGACCTTCTGTTTCCAAGAAAACACGTAATCTTCCTTTTGATTCAGTTTTTTTCGATTTGATAATTAGTTCATGCTTTTCCCAATTCTTTGATTCAATTGTTATTTTCCCGCTTCCAATAATGTGGTAATGAGGATCTAATAATTCTACTCGTATTACTTGATTCTCATTATTCATGTTTTTTGCCCACACTGAAAATCGATAATCTGCACCATTTTTAAATCCCATTCCTCTAAAACCTTCATTTTCTATACCGGTTTGTTTATGAGGATGACTGGCTTGATTAAGAATAACATAATGAGGATTACGTTCAAAAGGAGCATTTTCAATACTCAGTTCTACATTACCAAATGTATACCAGCCCAAAAATTGTTGAGGAAAATCAAAAGATCTATTTTTTACAAATTCTGCATATAAACCTCCATCTGCGCCAAAATTTATATCCTCAAAGAACAACCCATACATTGTGCTCTGTATGGG
>FZPS01000151.1_pt103 | contig 10472 bp, 10 predicted proteins | sample 1817821 | NCBI WGS metagenome assembly FZPS01 (sample SAMEA104158645, study PRJEB21678) | metagenome | place: Germany | collected 2015-04-21 | reverse complement strand
GTCTTCTGGTGCGTCGGGTGAACATCAGGCAGGTGATGCCATTTGAGGGGACGGCAATCTATGAGAGAAACACCCTCGGGATGCATGATGCCCGGTTCCGTGCGTTTAAGGAGTGGACAAGGAGGGCGTTTGATAGGCCGATGCTTGGCCGGGTCTTTCCCGCCGGCACGATCCTCTCAGACGTCGTCATCGAGACCGCCGGGAAGTTGTCGTTTGGGCGGCAGATGGGCTCGTACCCGATCCTTGTCGGGATCCCACTCGCCCTCCGGGCGGGGACAGTGCTCGACGTTGTCGTGGTGGATTGGGGGATGCGGTCGGTGACGGCGCTCCCCTGCCCGGTGGAGATCAACACCCTCCCGGTCGCGGCGCTCCGGTGGATTCCCGGCGTCGGGAAGAAGCGGGCCGCAGCCATCGCCGCCCGTCGACCGTTCGGAAATCTCGCGGAGTTCCAGAGGGTCGCCGGGGAGACGGGGATCGAGAGCGCGATGGTATTTTAGCGACTTGATCGGCTGCTCGCAACGGGGGTTCCCCACTTTCGTCGGGATAAAATTCCCCACTAAAAAACCCCTCATTCCGCAAGCCTCCGGGAGATCACCTCACTGACCCGGACATTTGAGAAGTCCCTCCTCTGGCATCACCGGAAACGCTCCTCCCATCACCACCAGCCCACAAAAACACCGCAAACTCAATCTTCAGCGGTTCGACCTTGTTCACCAGGAGCTTCTTGATGATGTTCTCCTGCCCTGATAACGCGCAGGAAACCTCACACCGAGCAGCACACAGAGTTTGACAAGATATACTACCTGCGTGTCCTGAGAATGGCTGCTCTTATCCATGATATCGGCCATGCCCCTTTCTCCCATGCTTCAGAAGATCTCTTTCCCGGCGACTGTAACCATGAGGCGATGACCCTCCGGTTCATCGAGAGCGACGAGATGGGGGGACTCTGGGCACAGTTGAAGATCCAGAGCGAAGATGTGGCAAAACTCGCGCTGGGTCGGGATCACCCCAAAAAGAAGACTTTTTCCAATACTGAAGCAATACTCTCAGAGATCATCACGGGAGCCTTTGGTGCTGACCGGATGGATTACCTCCTGCGGGACTCACACCATACCGGGGTCGCATACGGTAGGTTCGATCACTACCGCCTGATAGAGACCCTTCGAATCCTTCCTAAGACCTATGAGGGCGGATCAAAGGAACCTGTCCTTGGTGTGGAATCCGGGGGGCTTCAATCGGCAGAGGCGCTCCTGCTGGCACGATACTTCATGTTCAGCCAGTTATACTTTCACCCCGTGCGGAGGATCTATGATATACACCTGAAGGAATATCTTCAGGCATGGCTTCTTGGGGGCCAGTTTCCTGGTGATGCCGCAGGGCTGCTCAACCTCACCGATAACGAGGTGATGGCTGGCATATGGAGAGCCAGCAGGGATCCGGATCTCCCCGGCCATGATGCTGCAGAGAGGATCGTGATGCGAAACCATTACCGGGTGCTGTATACAAGAAACCCGGACGATGTCCTGAAGTGCAGGGAGGCTGGGTTGGCAATCTATACGGCCGCATCTGCCGAGTTCGGTGAAGAGAACGTACGCCACGACAGGCCGAAGATACCTGCGAGTCAGGTGGCGTTCCCCGTCCTCGAACCGGATGAGAGGATCGTATCCTCCCTCCTGAAATCAGATGTGCTCCGGCATATTCCCGAAGTTGCGGTGGATACGGTGTACATCCGACCGGGGTTGCTCGATGCCGGGAGAGCGTGGTTGAACAAGAATCGAGAGAACATTATCGAGTCGGGATCAGAGTTGGAGGATACAACATGAAACAGATACAGAGAGACGGACTGTTGTTTGAGCTCATCGACGAACTCACGGACTACGGGAGCTGGTGCGGGGAGACGCATATCCAGAAGGCAACCTACTTCCTCGAGGCGATGATGGGAATACCCCTGGGGTTTCCCTATGTGCTGTACAAGCACGGCCCTTTCTCCTTCGACCTCTCAGACGAGCTGGCATCGATGCGGGCCGATGCCCTCCTGGAATGGGAGATCAAGCCCGAACCGTACGGGAATGCCCTCAAAACAACGGATGTGAGTGCCGGGCTAAAGGCAAGAGTGCCCCGGACACTCGCGAGGTACCGGCCTGCGATATCCTTTGTTGCCAAAAAGTTCGGGACGCGCGGGGTGAAAGACCTCGAGAAGATCTCCACAGCCCTCTACGTGACAAACGAGGCACCGGGCCGGGGGTGCGAGGCCAGGGCACTGCGGATCACTGAACTCAAATCCCACATCACCTTTGATGAAGCCAAAGAGGCGGTCTGCTTCGTTGACGAGATGTTTCGGGAAGCGGAGCCGGTGATCAGGGAGATCGGGGGAGGGGAGCGCCTTTCGGCCGGGTGACGTTCATCAAGGGGAGCATCAACTAGAGATCTTTCCCGGCGCGGCGGGCATCTTCGGCGGCGATCCCCTCCTTGCCCCGGTCGGCGAAGGACTCCCTCGCCCGGATCGATATCGTAGATCACCGTAAACGAGCGTGCGATATGGAATCAGTATGACTTCCGTTTTTTACTCCGGGAGGAGGCGGTCCCGGAGCATCGTCCGGACCAGATCGCGGTACCGGTTCACGACCGGAAGGTCGTCCTGGAGTACCCCGTAGACCTCGTCCAGGTTTAGCCGGCAGTAGATGTGGACCAGAACGTTCCGAAAGCCTGCGAGGTCAGAGAGCTGGATGCTGAGGTCTTCCGGGATCAGCCCCTCATCACAGAGGATCGCGAAACTCTCCCGGTAGGTTTCAGGTCGCCGGGAGCTGGAGACCGCGATCAGGTGGTTCGCGATATCGATCGATGCCTGGATGCTGACAAGGAGTGCGTGAAAGCACCATATTCCGCTTATCCCTGTCGGTTCTCAGGTCTTCGAGGGTGATGGTGGACCGGTAGCGCTCCCAGTCCCCGGTTGCTTCATCCAGCTCCCGGAGGTGAGCGAGGATCCCCTCGTCCCTGACCATTCTCAGACCCTCGTTAAGAGAACCCGGTCGAACCAGTCGAGCGTGTCTGCATAGTCGAGGTACCGGGAGAATACGCCCGCCTCGTACCGAACCCTCCTCTCGGTGTCGCGGGAGAATACGCGTCGGCCGCTCTTGATGACCTCGTGTTGGAGCGAGACCGGGACGGTGTTGAGGATCTTCACGTCAGCCTCAAAGCGGTAGCGAAAGCCCTGCTCGAGCTCCCGCTCGATCTTCCGAGCGAACCGCATCGCCTGGTAGGGGGTGGGCTTTCCAGCGACGAGGATTGCCACGTCCACGTCGCCGAAATCCCCCTGCAAGAACGAGCCGAAGACATACCCCACCACAATCTCATCAGATCCAGCGAGGACCGTGCGGATGGTGCGGAGAACCTCTTCTTTCTCTTCCGCATCGAGCAGGTGGCGTCGTCTCATACTATATTGTATCTCTTCCCGCATCGCATATCATCCTTTCCCGCTCGCCTCTTCAATCGCAGGAGAGGCAGCCGACGTGCCGGGACCGGGCCGGACTTCACCCATCATGAGGCAGAACGTCACAGATCCAACTCCACGAACTCGTTATGAGCCATGGCCTCTTCGATACCATCTGTGAGCTGCTGCCCATTTACCTTCTCCACCAGCCTCGCAAGAGTCTCGCCTGGATGCCTGAGATCCAGGATCTGGTTATAGGCCTCTTTTGAGATGGGGGTGCTCTCCGCAGCAGATATTGAATCGTCTTCTATGCAGACCATGGATTATACTCTCTCTCAACCGGGCGCTCAAAGGGGTGGCGGGCGCAGGGGCCGGCAGTCTCTCGACCAGCACGCTTGGAGGGGGTGCCAGCGCCGGGGTAGTGCTCTAAATCAATTCTCAGTCATATACCAGAGCAGTACCAATACCGAACGTAGAAATTAGTCCCTAATTGCAGAATAGTTTGGGGTAAAGATCTAGCCACTGTATGAGGTTTTTTCAGAAAAGAAGTGTTGATAACTGACATTCAGACAGTATAGGGGGTGCTACCTGTTACGATATATTTATCACTTGTCACAGAAAATTGACTTCCCATGAGAGTCGGCATAATCCGTTGTATGATGACCGAGGATATCTGTCCGGGGACCACGGACTTTATCGTGACAAGGGAGGGGAAAGGTGCTTTTGAAGAGATTGGACCCGTCGAGATCTCCGGCTTCGTTACTTGCGGAGGGTGTCCCGGCAAAAGGGCGGTTTCGCGGGCGAAGATGCTTGTTGAGCGAGGAGCAGATGCGATCGTGTTTGCATCATGCATTACCAGAGGTAACCCCATCGGCTTTCCGTGCCCGCACTATGCGAGCATCAGAGACGCCGTGATCAGGGCTCTCGGTCCGGAGATCCAGATCATTGAGTATACGCATTAGATCGATAGTCAGCCTCTCCCCAGATTGGGCTCTATTGGGAGGACGCCCCCCGGTTTTGGTGTTGCACGCAAGAAAGATCCGCCCCTATAGCCCCACCTCCAGGTAGTTGGTAGTACTCCAGCATGTACCTGATAGTCGATTTCAGAAAATCCGGCTGAAATCCGTAGAGCAGCAACTCACACTCAGGGTTAAACCTCACACGGCAGGAATTATTTTATTATCAGTTGTTTCATAGGGCACTACCAATGAGATCATCCGATATCGCGATCACCCGCATTCGAAAACTTGCGAGTTCACCGGAGCGTGCCCCCGATAGTTCAGATGAGGCGCTACCTCTGCTGCGTGCGTCGTATGATCTTCGCTCACGTATACCAGTCGTAACACAATCAAGTCACACTCTTCGGTCACCGTCCTATCCATCAGCACCTCCGCCCAGGTATCAGTGCTGATCTCTAACAGATCGCCATAAAATCTCATACGACTCCCTCCACAACCGCAATCTCCTCCTCCGTCAGCCCATAGAGTTCATACACGATCCGGTCGATCTCTGCATCAGCCCGCGCGCACTCTGCTTCCAGCCGCTCCCGCTCTCCCGGCGAGAGATCCCCGGCGAGCCTTTTGTTCAGCGCAAGGAGATCTTCGACCAGGGCAACGATCCGGTCCCGGCGGGCGATGTCGGCGGGGCTGGCGGGGTCGATGGGGTGGATTGGCAGGCTCTCCATGTACTGACGTTTCCAGCGGAAGAATCCTCCTCGTATCTCTGAGCTGACGTTGGAGAAAAGGAATGTCCATAGCCTCGAATTGAGGATCCCGACCAAATACGGGGAATTACTACCGATGATGTATGAAGTAGTGTCTGAATAGTGATTGCCGTCATCGATTGTAAATTGTCCCCGCGTTGCGATTTCCGCGTACATGATCTTCGGCCTCTCAAACTCCTGGTAGTAATCGCAGGCCCTCAGTTCCCACCAGTAATCCCCCTTATCATATCTCCGCTCGCCCTTCTCCGAAAACAGCTCAAGATGTGATGTAATCGCCGGATAAGTATCTTTCAACCAGTCCCATTTATCGGACACGCTTCCGGCGTGCCGATCCGTCCATCCCTTCTCAAAGAGGATCAGGAACTTCGCGGGATCGGGAGTAAGATACCTCTTCACATCCCTTCCCGCCAAAAACGGCTTGATAACCTCCGCGCTCCGGGGATCCTCGGCGATCAACCGCTCCCTCGTCGCCTCATCGATCACGAAGGCCGCGTTTAACCCGGTGAGAATACCGCGATAGATCTTCCCCTCCACGTACTCCCCGAGGGGCACCCCGGCGCCTTTGATCTTCAGAAGGAGTCTCTGCGTCCCCTCATCGGCAAGAGACCACCCCCCATCGTCCAGGGCCGCCTGGTTCACCAGATACGAATGAGCCTTCACGTAGCCCGTGAGGTCCGGGTAGTCGAGCGTCTCCACCTGCACCGCATCGAACCGCTCGCGAGGAGCCCCCGCCCCGATCCGGAGAATGCAGGGGTAGGTCGTCGCGCTCTCAAAGACCGGAAGATCGCCGAAGTCCACGATCTCCTCGATCCGCCGCTCCCTCAGCCACGCCCGAAGCGGCTTCCCGTAGTTTGCCCGCATCCACTTGTTCGGCAGGATATAGGTAAACACCCCGCCATCCGCAAGCAGACTCACCCCCCGCTCGACGAAGTAGACATACAGATCCGCTGTGCCCTGATACACCCGGTAATGATCCTTGAAGTAGGCCTTCTGCTCCTTGATGCTCTCCTGGCGCACATACGGCGGGTTTGCAATCACCACATCAAACCCCGGGTTCGGGCGGAGGAACGCCTCCGAGAAGTAGAGCTTCCAGAGGAAGAACGGCTTTGCCCGATTCTTCTGGTACAGAGCAAGGTTCTTGCAGGCATCGATGTTCCCCGCCTCTTTGAGCGTCTCCTCGATGAGATCCCACTCCAACCGCTCGATCACCGCCCGGCACTCGTTCTTCCTCGCACGGTTCTGCTCGTTGAAGAAGAGCCGCTGGTACCTCTTCAGCTCCCGGAGTTTACGCCGCGACTCCGTGACGCGCAGAGACGCCGCCTGATCGATGGTCACCTGCCGGGCGGTGGACTTCGGGCCGGCAAGGATCTCCTTCTTCCTCGCCTCGAGCCGCGCAATCTCGCGCCGTATCCGCACCGAATCCCCATCCGCCGCCCCCGTCAAAATCCGGTGCAGCTCCTCCCCGAGCTCCTCGATCCGGGCCTCAATCGGCGCTGTCAGGGCATCCGGATCATCCTCCGGCTCACCGAGCAGCCCCTCATCAAAGAGGCTGACCCCCTCAAACTCATCCACAAGGCTGTTCCCGCACATGATCCGATGGTCGAGGTTCGGGAGCGGCCGAATCGTCTCGACACTCTCCTCATCCACAATCAACGAGAGCCAGAACCGGAGCTTGGTGATATCCACCGCCGACGAATCGATATCCACGCCGTAGAGAGAATGCTCAATCGCCTGCCGCTTCAGCTCATACACCAACCGTTCCTCACTCCTCCCATCAAAAAACGGTGTCAGGATCGACCGGGCCTTCACGATCTCGTTCATCATCCCCACCGGGAACGCGCCTGAACCCACCGCCGGATCCACCACCCGGATCGAGCAGAGCAGTTGGTCAAGGTCGGCATAATGGTCCTTGATCGACTCCGGCAGGGTGAACCGGGCATCCCGCAACCACTCCCCATCATGCCCATCCTCCTCGGTATGGATGGTCATACCGAGCGTAACATCACCGCGCCTGATGAACAGCTCCAGATCATCACGGGGGATACTCGTATGGTTCGCAAGGTAGCCGATCAGGCTCTGCTGGCACATGTAGTGCACAATATCACGCGGAGTGTAAAACGCCCCTTTCGACTTCCGGTCGATCACATCGAGGAGGTTCTCAAAGACCTTCCCGAGCATCTCCGGATCGACCGCCACCTCCCGCTCCAGGGGCTCATCCTCCTTGATGGTGAAGTTGAACGTATCAAACGTCTTCAGGATATCCCCGAACACCTCGTTTTCTATCCGCAGATCAGGGCTGACCCAGTTGTAGTTCTGGATCGGCTCAAAGAGCCCGCCGTTCAGGAACGGAATCTTGCACCTGAACCGGCTGTAATAGTCCTCGTTCACCGAACGGTCTTCAGCCAGGGCCTCATAAAAGAGCGGCTCAAGAATATCGTTGAAGAAACTCTCATACGGCACAATCTCCCCCTGATACAGGCGCCGCATGAAATCTTTCGGCCCCGTGCCCCACTCCCCGAACCGCCCGGTCGCCGGGTCCCGTCTCACCCCGAGCCACCCCTTCTTCTGGAGGAAGTACAAAAAGACGATCTGGCCGAGGAGCTTCTTTGAGAAATCGACGGTCGATATCCCTTTCCCCTCAAACTCCGCCCTGCAGATCGGATCACCTTCGAGCGCCCCCTCAAGCGACTCCTTCAGATTGAGGTAACAGGCCTTGTACTTCTCGAAGAACTCCTTTGTGACGTTCTCGACGCTGAACGACTCCTCGATATCCCCAAGGGTCGGACTTCCATTCTTCTCCCGGATAAGGTGGAGGAACCGCTTCCGGCAGGTGTGGTTCGGCTCGTTCTTCCCCACAAGGTACGAAAACCGGCGTGCAGGCGTCAACTTCACACTTGTCCGGACCCTTCCGTCATCGCCAGCCCAGAGCTCGTACTCGAGCCGGACATACGAGAAACGCCAGTCATCATGGTCATCGCCGTAGAACGCAACCAGAGCGGCATCCCTCCCTTCGTTGTTGAGGAACTTTGCTATGAAGTTTCGCTGCATCGTCCTTGCGCGGTCGCGGGAGGTCGACCGCATCAACCGGACGTAGAGCACCCCGACGGTATGCCTCCCGTCAACGTAGGTTCCTATACTGTATGCCTCATCGATGTAACCCTTGAACTCGCTCCATATCGGCAACCGCTGGGGAAATATCTGGAAATCCTCGAAGAGCTCCTGGACGAACCTCATATACCGGCCGGGGTCGAAAGCGTTCTTGAAGACCCCGTCGATGAGCCTGATCGTCTCCTCTTCCCTCATAAACGATCACCTCCGGCAAAATATCCGGAGAGTATGACCTCTTTTGGCCCGGAGAGATCGACCGGCCCGAATGTCGGGCGGAAGAACTCTTCTGAGATCCCGGATCGGATCACCGCGAGCATGGGAAGAGGTTTCTTGATATACGCAATCTTTGTGAGGATTTTCTTGATGGTCGCCTTCGGGAGCGCTCCATCCTCGATCAATCGGAGAACGCTTCCCACGTACTCTTCATCCTCATCCGTAAACTCCGGCGAATGCCAGATCGCCCTGAGGATACGGGTGAACTTGACCTCACTCCCCCTGCTCCCGCGTGGAGATGCAATAGTGCCCTCGACGGCAAACACATCCTCAAACGCGGCCTTGTTGGGCGCAAGCATCGAGTAAAAATCCGGCCCGATGGCATGCCTCTTCGTCGATACCTCCGCCCGGAGGAGGTCCGCCGCATGCAGGAAGTCCACCTCCCGGGTAACGGCTCCCCCCTCACCGCCGACCGTCGTCTGGAAGATCTTTCGGAGTTTCCCCCGCCGAAAGAACGTGACCACCGACCGCTCACCGGACGCCCGGCCGCACCGTGCCTTCTTCGGGAGGTGCTTTATCTTCTTGAAGAGAGCGGGATCGCTATCCCGTATACCGCGCAGGAACGTCAGATACCCAAGTTCGAGGTCTTCCTCCTCATCTTCCCCCGTGATCGTCTTTCGTGACGTCAATTTCATGAAGAGATCGTGCGACTTGATCTCCTCGTCGGTCAGGAGAGGAGCGTCGTTACCGAGCATCTCGATGAACGCCGCAATCTTTGCCTCAGCAGCCTCCTGAAGGCCGATCTCCTCGTTGATACGCCCCGCAGGGAAGAAGTTGAAGATATGGATCTTCTCAAACTTCGTATCCACGCGGTTGATGCGGCCGACCCGCTGCATCATCCGTGTCGGGTTCCACGGTATATCGTAGTTGATCACCACATTGGAGCGATGGAGGTTCACCCCCTCCGAGAGAACCTCAGTCGTCACGAGGATCCGGTAATCGTCCTTCGGATGTCGAGACTTCGCATCAAAATTCTCGATGATCGAAACCCTCTCGCTTTCCAGAGACGACCCGTGATACTCAAGAACACAGCCGCCGAACCGCTCCCTCAGGGCACCGGTGATATAATCCGCCGTCTCTTTCGCCTCGGTGAATATGATGCACTTCTGATCCCTCAACCGGGGGTCCGTCGAGAGCGCCTCAATGAATGCATCGATCTTCGGGTCATCATCGACGGTATCCCAGAGGGATTGCAGTCTCCTGAGGATAGCAAGGTCGCCCTTGAGGTCTTCCAGGAACGTCGGGGTGAAATCGGATGAAGGCAGGCAGTAGACCTTCTTATCGTCGATGAGTGAGGCGACTTTATCCATGTTGTCCTCTTCAAGGAGGTCGAAGATCGTGTTCGTGTGCATCTTGCTGATGTAGACCCTTCCCTTCTCGACCTCCCGGATGAACACCTCATAATACCCGATGAAACGACCAATCGACATCTTAAACGCGAAAAAACTGCTCTCCAGCCTCTTTAAAAGCATTATCTTCATGAACTTCATCATGTTTCTCTGGGCGAGTTCCTCGGGATGTGAGACCCCCTCCTTTAGGTACAGGAGCGGGGTGTAGCGGGAGTAGGCGAATTGGTTTGCGATCAGGTCGATCGACTCAAGAAACACCGAGTCGGTATGATCATCAAAGTGGTAGTACACCGGGCAGGGATCTTCGATCTCGGGGAATTTGAGGTTCTGCCGCCTCAGATCCTCGCTGTAGTACATGGCAATGCTCGCCCGCGTGCGCCGGACCATCAGGTACTGGAGCACATTCTCGCGGATATCCTCGGCGTTCTCCCTGACAACCCTCATGTACTCTTCGCGGTCCTGCTGCCGGTCCAGCCCGTCAAGCCGCCTCTGGAGCGTATTGAAGTATCCCTGGAGGTTGCGCACCTTCGGATTCGGGAGGGTAGATCGTCTGGCGTTCTGGAAGAGCTTGATCTGGCTCAGGATGTCG
>FZPS01000068.1_pt150 | contig 10473 bp, 5 predicted proteins | sample 1817821 | NCBI WGS metagenome assembly FZPS01 (sample SAMEA104158645, study PRJEB21678) | metagenome | place: Germany | collected 2015-04-21 | reverse complement strand
GCATTGGCGCTATCGACTTACCAAAATAAACGAAAAAACGGCATAGCCGAATATCAACGACTATGCCGAATTTTTCAGGAATTATAAATCCCTATCTGACCGCTCCTAAAGGCTGTTTTTTTATGTTTTTTAGTTTCCGTTGTCGGAGCAGTCTTTTCTAATAAGCCGTATGACAAATCCAGCGTTGTCACCTGCTAGGTTTACTTTTTGTATATTGCCATTTGCGTGTACTATGGAGTTTTTATCTATAGCAAATCCCCTATCAGCAAGGTAGTAAAGACACCTTTCAAGGTTGGGGGAACTAAAAGCCACATGTCCAATGCGTCCGAAGTGGTCTTTCATAACCGCTTCAATACCAGAAAATTTGCCTTGGCTTTCTATATAGTTTTTACCGCTTAATTTAGAGAAAGTCTTAAGAAGTTTTATGCCCTCTAGTTCATTTGTATTAATGCCGACATGGTCAAGCTGGATATCAAGCATATCATTAATAGCATCGCGCGCGTTTTTGGTAATCTCTTCAAATTTTCCTTGTTTAAGCAGTTCTTCATTGACCATGAAAGTACCGCCGCAACACAATACATTTTTGTAAGAGAGATACTTGTTTAGATTACTAGAATTAATGCCGCCAGTTGGCATAAAACGCATAAAGGGATAAGGACCTGACAAAGCTTTAAGCATATTTACTCCGCCTAGCAATTCGCTGGGGAAAAATTTAACTACTCTTAGTCCTCTTTGGTAAGCTTGTTCAATATCAGTTGCATTGCTGCAACCTGGAAAAACGGGTATCCCTAGCTCAATACACCTGTCTACAACCTTAGCATTAAATGAAGGCGTCACTATATATTTTGCGCCCGCGCTTATAGCTTCATTTACTTGTTCGATAGAGATTACGGTGCCAGCGCCTACCAGCATATTTTGGCATTTTGAGGCAATTAGTTTAATAGCGTCTTTAGCAATAGAGCTTCTAAATACTATTTCCACCACCTTAATGCCTGCGCTAGTAAGAGCGCCCATTAATGGCAAAGTATCTCTAATATTTTCTAATTTTACAAGTGGGGTGATTCCGCAAAGTTCTAGTTCTTTAACGACTGCATTGTAGTTGCTGTTGTCCATTAGTGCATCAAATCCTTTATGTTGGAATATTTTTCCTAAAAAAAAGTATATCACAGCGTCAAAACTTTTACAAGGGTAAAAAATTATCGCTTCAATAACAAAATTCTGTTAATGTGTTGATTTTTATTGAAATTATGTAAATAATGTTATATACTAATGAAAATAAATTGGAGGCAATTATTATGTTAAAAAAAGATATGTTGTTAATAGATGCTTTTAGAACAGAAGGCGTAAATATAGAAGCTATGGCAGAAACTTTGGCAGGCTTTGGCATGCATTGTTTAGGTTGCTCACTAAGTCATGGAGAAACCATAGAGCAAGCAGCAAGAGCTCATGGTGTAGACCCTGACCTTATGATAAATGCGTTAAATGAAGCAGCTGGTTTAAAAGAATAATAGCTTAGGTAAGCATTGGCATTTAGATTTAAACGGCGCATAACTTTTATGCGCCGTTTTTTTGCGCCGTTTTTTTGCGCCGTTTTTTTGCGCCGTTTTTTTGCGCCGTTTTAGGGGTTTGTGGTAATAATGTTCTATTGACATTATAAGATACACTATGTTATTATATAACATATAAAATAGGAGTAGTATGGCGTCAAGAAAGCTATTTTTATGCTTAGTTTTGATATTAGTTGCGGCAATATCTGCTGTGACCCTTTACGGTTGCGCTGAAACTACCGCAGATGACAGTGTTCAAATAGTAAGCATGACGGTATTGACAAGTCACGACGGGCCTTATATTTTGAATGAAAAAGGTCACATTGAAGATATGGACTTGTCGGAGATAACCGTTAGGGTGGTGTACTCTAACGGCGAAGAAGAAATAATTGCCGTTAATGATACCATGTTTACCCCAGACGACATAAAAAAGTTTGAAGTAAAAGGCGACCATACGGTATTCATTAATTATGGCAATTCTAGCGTGGCGCATACAATAAGTGTTCGCGCTCATACGCAAGTTAATACTTTTACTGCTACTTTTATGTCCAAAGGCGGTTCTATTGTTGACAATCAATACACCAAGGTAATAGTAAATTTTGAAACGCCAGTAAGAGAGAATTATACTTTTGACGGCTGGTATACTGATTTTGAGTGCACAGGGGATAGAGTAATAGCACCCTATACACTAACGGAAGACACTGTTTTTTATGCCAAATGGATAGACAATCGCCGTTGCACAGTTACTTTTTATGATGAAGAAGAAGTAATATATAATTTTGAAGTGGTTTATGGAGAAAGCATTAACCCAGATGACCAAACTAGTTATCCGCCTCCTGCAGCTAAAGAAGGAAAGAATTTTAAAGGCTGGGAGCTTATTGAAGGCGAAACGCACGAAATCAAAACTGATGTAAAGCTAAGAGCTATATATGAAGCTGAGAAGTGTTTAATTATTTTACATGACAAAGAGCAGCGGACTGTGGATTATGGCACAGAAGTTGAGTTTGACGAGATAGTGCCAGAAAAGCCTGGTCACCAGGGGAGATGGGTAGCTTATATTGATGACAGCGAAAGCTATGTGGAACTTGATGACCATAGTTTGTCTTATAATCCAGACACTAAAACGATTACGGCAAACAAGAAAAAGATTGTTATAAAGCCAGAATATAGAATTAATACATATGAGATAATAGTCTATAATGGTTTATTAAACCAAACTCCAGAAAACATAAAGTCAGGAAATATAGTTTTAGAGCAAGTATATAACAAAAACGGCGGCAGTTTCATTAAAGAATATGGCTCCACATTTAACTTGGCGCAAACAGGAGGCATAAATGATGTCGAGCCTACCATGTACCATGGCTACAATGTGGACTGGTGTTTTATTACCCATGATACAAATGGCAAAGAGATTTGGCGCAGGCGCGATAATCGCATTTGGGATGATGATTTGGAACAATTTGTCAAAGATGAAGAGGGAGAGTCTCAAAACTTTGCTTTAAAAGACGCTTATGGTAACACTCTTGCCCAAATTCAAGAAGGCAATATCACCGAAATACAAGGCAATATTACAATAAAGCCAAAGTACACCAAAAGAATATATACCGTCACTTTAAGCCGTGATAATGAGCCGCTTCCTATTGTTTTTGAAGTACCTTATCATACCGATTTTGCGTTATACAATCCATTCCTGGAGGAATATAGCAACAAATACGCCAATTGGCAAGAAGTTAAGGATAGCTACCTAAGGTATACGGTAGCTGAGTGGCTAACGCCAGAAATGGTTGGCGAAGAGATTTGGCAGACGGCAAAATGGGACATAGCTTGGTATAACAGCCCCAGCAGCACAGCGCCTGAAAACAAGGTAGAGTTTGAGTATAATGAGCAAACAAAATCATATGGATATTATACTATTTTGGAGAATACCATTCTCTATGCAAGAGATATAGATAACAGAACTTATGATGTGATAATAAGGTATGGATATAATTTTTACAATAACACCTACACCAAGGAAGTAAAATATACTAACCTAAAACAAAATCAACCTTTAGAGCTGCCTTCAGATTTGACACTCAGCATAAATTATGATGGCGTGGTATATACATACTCTAATTTGTATGATTTCCCCTACCAAGGCGCAAATACTAAAAATTTTGGAGAGCCTATTATAAACCCTGATACCCGCACAAAGAATGTAGTATATTATGCGCATTATGCAAACCTAAGCAGATACGAAGTAAAAATATTTGATAAAACACAAAGCGAAGCTTATCCAGATGGTTCGCCTTTAGCTGTGCCAGATGGCTCTATCTATTATAATTTTTACAGCGGAACGATATTTAATTTAGATATGCTCTATAAAGGCAGCCTATCTAAAATTGCCCAAACGCATTATGAAGAGAAGAAATTTATAGAAGATTTTTATAACATAACACAGGTAAAATACAATCAGTATTTGCTTGAGTATGGCGGCGGCAATAAAGCGCAAGCAATAAGCAATATTGAGTCATTTATTAGTCAAAAGCAATCCATTATTAGCGAATATTTTGCTTTGCTTAACATTTTAAGGCAATATAGTTATGACGATATCATCATTGATGGGTATTCTTCAGTTGAGGAGTATTATAACTACTTCTTTACTGACGCAGGCTATGATATGAACACCATATACGGTGAATATATTGGCGGAGCGTATTTGTATACATCAAATGCTTATGATACATATCGTGAAGAAATTTATGACCTAGAGAAAATACTGGAACTTATTAATAATTATGAAAAAAACAAACAGGATGCGGAGCTTTTTGAAACTAGACAGTCATATAAATATTCCGACTCTGTAACGCACCTAAATACTATTTATGAAGAAGGTGTTACTGATTATTATTTTGCAGGTTGGTACTATGACAGCGCTTACACTCAAAGAGCCGACGATATTGAAACCAATCCCGATAACGCTATGGAGTTTAGCGCAAAAATTACTAAAGACCTTATCTTGTACGCTAAATGGGTGGACAAAAAGAAAGGCAGTGAAGGACTTATTTTTGAACGCGTCGCGCCTAATCAAGTTGTGGTAGTGGACTTTTTGAATGAAGCGCAAGCTGGCTCTAGATATACTGGACAGCCTTATTCTAGAAACTTAAACGACCAAGGTAATATGCCTAAAGAGTTAGGAAATAGAATATCTGTTCAAATACCGTCTGAGCATCAGTTTAGGTTGCCTGACGGCAGTATTGAAATATGCTCTGTAATAGGCATAGTTGCTGGGGCATTTGACACAAATGCCATAATAATAACTGACTTTGTATTGCCCAACAGCATAAAGTTTATTGAAGAGAGAGTATTTAAGGATTGTAACTTGCAAGCTATAAACTATCAAACAGGCGATACCAATTACTTGTATGTTGACGCTGATATTGTAGTTTATCAAGCAATAACATTTGACAGTCTTAATAATGTGACGCTAGCTGACGGCAGAAGGCTTACAAGTTATAATCAAGGCGTGTTACTGACTTATGCTAATAAATCTATAGTAAATACCGTATATAACATTCCGCAATCTATAAATGGCGTTTCCATAGTGAGAGTGGCAGATTATGCATTTAGAAGCACAGCGGCATTGCAAACGGTGGTTGTAAGTAATAATGTCGTTGAGATAGGCGACTATGCATTTATGGGTTGCAATAAGCTAAGCCAAGTGACTTTGCCCAACAGCTTGCAAACGATAGGCGCAAATGCCTTTAGTGACTGTGCGCTACTTGCTGATGTAAACTTTGAATGGTCGGAAGAATATCCATCTCCCAGACTAAAAACAATAAAAGAAGACGCTTTTAAAAACACTGCTTGGTTTATTAATCAAAGGGGATTGGTAATTGTTGATAGTATTTTGTTAGGCGTGCAAGTAAAGCACGACGGCTCAGATTATGAGCGTGACCAATACGGCAATATTTTGGTAAATGAATTTAATGAAAATTATATCATTGGTAAAGAAAATGATGAAATAATTTATACTGTGTACATTAACGCTGGCACAGGAGCTATTTCTAGAATTGTTATAAATAAAGCTATAACTGTAATTACTGATTATGCCTTTAGCGGAACAAGCAGTATGGTTTCTTTGGATATAAACGCGTCTAGCCTTGTTTCAATTGATGATTATGCTTTTGACGGTTGTACTGGTCTTAGCGTCATATATTTTAGAAATGCGAATGCAGACATAGCTTTAGGTCAAAATATACTTGCAAGAGGCGGTAGAAGTGTTACATTTGCGTTCCCTGCCGGTTACATTACTGAAAACAACTGGCTGGCAGGTGAGAGATGGCAAGAGCTTATAGATAGTATTGATATGATGGAGATACAAGAATGTGAGTTCAGCACGCTAACTTATTACCAAAAAGCTAGCCAAAGCAGTCCCATTGTCAATATACCATCATTTGTAAATGTCATAGCAGACAATGTGTTTAGCAGTGGTTTTGAGAATATAGCCGATGTTATTTTACCAAATACGCTGTTAAAAATCGGAGCTTGGGCTTTTGCCAATATGACCAGCCTTAGAGCAATTGGCATACCGCAAAGCGTTAATGAGATTGGGATAGGCGCATTTAGTAATTGCAATAACCTAGAGCAAATATATCTATCTTTTGTAGGTCAAAAACTGGACGGCACGGGAGCTACTCATTTTGGATATATCTTTGGCGCGGTTACCTATCAAGATAATGTAAGCTATGTGCCTGCTTCATTAAAGAAAGTATTTATTAGAGAAAATACGCAAGATAGATTAGTTGATATAGCAAACTATGCATTTTATAGTTTGTCCAATCTGACACATATAGATATAAGTAAAGCTAAAATTGGTAGCGAAGGACAAAATGCATATTATGGTTGTAACGCCACCATTATACGCTAAAAAGTTATAAAAAATACTTGCAAAGAAGACGCTTATGTGTTAAACTTTGCTTTGTAAAATAAGGCCCCTTGGTCAAGCGGTCAAGACATCGCCCTCTCACGGCGGGAACAAGAGTTCGATTCTCTTAGGGGTCACCACTTAAAAAACAATCCTTTTAGGGTTGTTTTTTGTTTATATAGGCCATTCTATATTTAAAAATTACTATTGCGCCGTAATTATAATTATGGTATAATTTTACATAGTATTATTTAAAAGGTAGGATGTTCTATGACAGATATTAAAAGTATTGTTAGCAAATTAACTTTAGAAGAAAAATGCGCGCTTTGTTCAGGCGTTACCAACTGGCGCACTACTCCCATAGTTAGCCAAAACATTCCTTCAATTTTTGTTGCGGACGGTCCGCACGGTATGAGAAAAGAGATACAGAATGCCGAAGTTGCTAACATTATGCAAAAAAGCCAACCGGCTACTTGTTTTCCCCCTGCTGTTACTCTAGCTAGCACATGGGACACCAAGCTTGCAGCTAAGGTAGGAAAAGAGATAGCCATTGAAGCTATCGACCAAGAAGTTGATGTGGTACTTGGACCAGGCGTCAACATTAAGAGAAATCCATTATGTGGCAGAAACTTTGAGTATTTTAGTGAAGACCCCTATCTAACCGGAGAGCTTAGCGCAGCCTATGTCAATGCTGTTCAAAAAGAAAATGTGGGCACAAGCTTAAAGCATTTTGCGGCCAACAATCAAGAGTATAGAAGATTAACTCTTAGCAGTGAAGTAGACGAAAGAGCATTACGCGAAATTTATCTGCCAGGTTTTGAAAATACCATAAAAAAAGCTCAGCCTTATACTGTTATGTGCTGTTATAACCCTGTCAACGGTGTTCATGGCAGTGAGAATAAAAAACTACTTACTGACATCTTGCGCGATGAGTGGGGCTTTGAGGGCATAGTTATAAGTGACTGGGGCGCAGTTAATGACAGAGTAAAAGGCATTGTAGCTGGACTTGATTTAGAGATGCCCACCGCAAACGGAATCAACGATAAAGCTATTCAAAAAGCTGTAGAAGAAGGCAATTTGGATATCAAAGACTTAGATAAAGTTGTGGAAAGAATATTAAAATTTGTTTATAAATGCTATGAAAACCGCTCTAAGCATAAAAAAGATTTCAAGGCAGATTATGATAAGCATTATGAAACAGCTTGCGAAGTAGCCACAAAAGGCGCTGTGTTGTTAAAAAATGAAGATAATATTTTACCGCTTGCAAAAGGTAAAAAAATTGGCGTTATTGGCAAGCTAGCTAAAGAAATGCGTTATCAAGGCAGCGGCAGTTCTAGAATTGTGCCATATAAGCTTACTAGCTTTACCGATTATCTTGACGAGATAAATGAAGAGTACTTGTATGCTGATGGTTATAGCTTAAAGGGAGATAAGCCCAATAAAGTGCTTATGAAAGAAGCGGTAGAAATTGCTAAAGAGTGCGATACTGTACTATTGTTTATAGGGCTTACTGACGAATATGAAAGCGAAGGCTTTGACCGTGACCATATAGAATTGCCACATTCTCACAATGTTTTAGTGAACGCTATAAGAGAAGTTAATGAAAATGTGGTAGTTGTATTGTCAGGCGGCAGTCCTATGGGTATGCCGTGGGTGGACAATGTAAAAGCTATCCTAAATATGTACCTTGCTGGTTGCGCAGGCGGTAAAGCTTGCTATAAACTGCTTTATGGTGAAGTTACTCCAAGCGGAAAACTTGCCGAAACATTCCCTATCTCTTTGCGTGACAATCCAGCGTATTTGTATTATCAAATGGGACCACAAACGGTTGAATACAGAGAAAGTATATTTGTGGGATATAGATATTTTGATACTGCCCAAAAAGATGTATTGTTCCCCTTTGGTTATGGGCTTAGCTACACTACTTTTGTATATAGCAACTTAGAGCTTGAAAAGTCTGAAATAACTGATAAAGATACGCTAAAGGTAAGCTTTAGCATAAAAAATACTGGTAAGGTAGACGGCGAAGAAATAGCGCAAGTATATGTAAAGGATAATGAAAGCACTATCTTTAGAGAAGAAAAGGCTCTTAAAGGCTTTGTTAAAGTAAGCCTTAAAGCTGGGGAAACTAAGCAAGTCAGCGTAACTCTTGATAGCCGTAGTTTTAGCTTCTACAATACTCTTATAAATGATTGGACTGTGGAAAGCGGAGAATTTACTATTATGGTAGGAGCATCTAGCAGAGACATAAAACTTAGCCAAACAGTAAAGGTTATTGCGGAAAAAGTAAAGATAAAAGATTATAGAGAAGTTGCGCCAGTATACTACAAACTACCTAGCGCGGCGGATTATAGCTTGACAGAGTTTGAAGAACTTATGGAAAGAAAATTGCCAGATAATACACCGCTTAAGAAAGGAGAAATTGACTATAATGCAACGGTAGGCGACCTAGATGTATGCGTACCGGGCAGATTCTTAAAGTGGGCTGTGCAGACATTTAGCTCAGTTGTGTTACCAAAAGACAGTTCAGAATACCTAAAGAAAATGGTAAAACTAGCTGCGCTTAATTTGCCACTCAGAAACATCTATACTATGACCAACGGCGCAGTGCCAAAGAAAGTAGTTGATGGACTAATTAAGCGTTGCAATGGCTATCCTTTTCAGGGTTGGGGCATGATTATATCAGGGCTTTTATCCAAGAGGGAGCGAAAAGACCAAAATCCCAATTATAAATTCTAAGTAAGGTTTATGGAACTTGTAATAGCCAGCAATAATAAAAATAAGATTAAAGAAATTACCCAAATTTTGGGTAATTTCTTTGAAAAGCTTTATTCCTTGCAAGATTTGGGCATAAATATAGATGTCGCAGAAACAGGAAAGACATTTTATGAAAATGCGCTAATAAAAGCAAGAACTATATCAGAACTTACACAAAAAGCTGTTATCGCCGACGATAGCGGACTAGAAGTATATGCGCTTAATTTTGAGCCAGGCATCTATTCGGCAAGGTATGCTAGCGTAAACGGCGAAGCTAATTCCAGCGATGAAAAAAATAATGAATTATTACTAAAGAATATGGAAAAAAATTCCAACAGAAAAGCGCGATTTGTAAGTTCTGTAGTGTTATACTATCCCAGTGGAAGAATAATAGCTACAAATGGCATTACCGAAGGGGAAATTCTCTATGAAAAGAAAGGCGCTAACGGCTTTGGGTATGACCCGTTGTTTTATAGCTATGAACTAAATAAATCTTTTGGAGAAAGCACAGCTAAAGAGAAGAATTTAGTAAGCCACAGAGCAAAGGCGCTTGCGCAACTTAAGGATATATTGTCGTTAGAGAAAAATATGTAATAATTTTTCTAAATTTTATAAAAAATGGCGAGAAATTATTTGACAAATAGGCTGGTATTTATTATACTTAATAAGCATTTGGAAAATGTGCGGGTGTAGTTCAATGGTAGAATCCCAGCCTTCCAAGCTGGTCGTGTGGGTTCGATTCCCGTCACCCGCTCCATTAGGCTACTATGTGGTCCATACAAATGAAAAATGTCCGCGGAAAGCTATTTTAAGCTTTTCGTGGACGCGTAAAAAACACCTTAGGACCAGTAGCTCAGTCGGATAGAGCAACGGCCTTCTAAGCCGTAGGTCGGAGGTTCGAATCCTCCCTGGTTCGCCACATGCGGTGGGTATAGCTCAATCGGTAGAGCGCCAGATTGTGGCTCTGGAGGCAGTGGGTTCAAAACCCACTACTCACCCCAGTAAATTAGCGACAAAATGCAGGGGTGTCGCCAAGCGGTAAGGCACGAGACTTTGACTCTCGCATTCGTAAGTTCGAATCTTGCCACCCCTGCCACTAAATAAAAAAGAGCCTTATATGATTCATTAGCTCAGTCGGTAGAGCATTTGACTTTTAATCAAAGGGTCCGGAGTTCGAATCTCCGATGAATCACCACTACAATTCTGTACCGTGCGGATATGGCGGAATTGGCAGACGCGCTAGACTTAGGATCTAGTGAGCAA
>FZPS01000074.1_pt200 | contig 10474 bp, 2 predicted proteins | sample 1817821 | NCBI WGS metagenome assembly FZPS01 (sample SAMEA104158645, study PRJEB21678) | metagenome | place: Germany | collected 2015-04-21 | reverse complement strand
ATGGAGTACGGCATGGACCGCAATATTGTCAGATCATCTGAGTTCAGGGAGGCTATACGAGTGGGGCTGACAAACATTTGCAGTATTTCCATGGTAATGGATTTGGACGGCTTGTTTAATAAAACCACAGGCATTTACGTTAATCCCGGCGGTCATGGTGTTGCGTGGGAAAGACCAGCCTCTTTGGAATTAATTGACCCCAGCGGAGGCGATGAGTTCCAGATTGATGCCGGAATACGCATTCGTGGTGCTGCCAGCCGAACCAGCAGTAATCCCAAACATTCTTTCCGTCTCTTTTTCCGCTCACAATATGGCGGAGAGCTTCAGTTTCCTCTCTTTGAAGAAGAAGGAGTTTCCGTGTTTGACAAAGTAGATTTGAGGACTTCGCAGAATTACTCCTGGGCCTATGAAAGAACATCTTATGAGACATTTATCAGGGAAACTTTTGCTCGAGATGCCCAGAGAGATGTGGGAATGCCATATACCCGCAGCCGCTATTATCATCTCTATATCAATGGGCAATATTGGGGACTTTACCAAACTCAGGAACGAAGCGAAACCAGCTATGCCGAAAGCTATCTGGGCGGTGAAAAAAAAGATTGGGACCTCTTAAAGACTGAACAGCCGCAGCGGAAGACTGTGGTATCCGAAGGGACTGATAAAGCTGCCAGAGACCTCTTTAATATCGCAATCCAAAAGGGATTTTCCGGCTCAAATCAAACTAACTATTATTACATCAGAGGACTAAACCCGGATGGAACCAGCAACCCTTTTTTCCCGGTTTATTTAGACGAGGTGAATCTGCAAGAATACATGCTTAATGTCTATGTTACCAACGACACCGATTCACCCATCTCTGTTTGGGGAGGTTTTGCTAATAATCTTTTTGGGCTCTACAATCGAAATAATCCGACCGGGTTTAAGTGGTTTCGTCACGATGCAGAGCATGCTTTGGGCGGGCGCCGCTTTTTGGGCTATGGAGAATATTTCAACCTGGTTGACCAGGGGTGGGATTACAACAACTTTGACAGGTTCAATCCGATGCGTCTCCATCAGAAGCTTATGGAACACTCTGAGTATCGGATGAAATTCATTGATCTGATTCAAAAACGCTTCCTAAATGAAGCAGGCGAGCTTGCCTTGCAGAAAAACCTGGAGCGCTGGAACGCCAGAATGCTTGAACTTTATGAGCCGATTGTAGTTGAGTCAGCCCGTTGGGGGCATGGTTTTACGAGAAAGGATTGGTTGAAAGAGTGCAATTACGTTACGAATGTTTTTTTTAACGTTTACCCTGATACTTTAATAGCAAACTTTAGAGCTCGTGGATGGTTTCCTTCAATAGATGCCCCTGTTTTTTCACGCTTTTCCGATCCTCTGCCTACACTGGAAAACCCTTTGCATATCTCTGCCAAGGCTCCTGTCTATTGTACGATTGATGGGAGCGACCCCCGCCTGCCAGATGGCAGCATCAATCCTGATGTTTTTGTGTTACATGGAGAAGAGCTGGAATATCTGCTGATTGTCCCAAGAGAAAGCGACTGGAAATATTATGATGCAGGGGCTGCCCCTCCTCGTGTGTTGGCAACTTCCTGGTTTATCCCTCAGTATAATGACAGCAGTTGGAAAGCAGGCCGTGGGCGCCTCGGTTTTGGAGGCAAGGAACTCACAACTGTTGAGTCGAAGATTCAAGGAACTGACATTCCTGTGAATACTGTCTATTTTCGCTCATCCTTCGACATGCCTAATGGAATGAGCGCAACAACAGTGACAGTTAGTTTAAATTGCGCTGACGGAGCTGTTGTGTACCTTAATGGCAGCCAAATAATCAGGCATAATATGCCTGCCTCTTCTCAATATTCCACTCATGCTCTTAGTGAAGTCACTGGTGAGGAGGAAACCAGCTACATCGACTACGTTGTCAGTGGCTCTTCTTTGCTCACAAAAGGAAACGTGCTGGCCGTGGAGGTACACCAGGCTGAGGGGAGCTCTGATCTTTATTTCGACTTGGAGCTTTCGATCTCAAATGCCTACTCCTCCAGTTTGCTGGAAGTTATGGTTCCTAATGAGAAAAATCCGGAACTTTCTACTACGTATTTAAAGGCGCGCTCTTATAACGATTTGGAATGGAGCTCTATCATTGAGGCAGACTTTACTACCTCCGCAGACTATGAAGGTTTAAAGCTTACGGAGATGATGTACTCACCCTTGCCGCCCACTGAAGAAGAGCTGGCCAGAGGTTGGAGCAGAGATGACTTCGCATGGATTGAAATACAAAACACAGGAGAAAATCTCTTGCCACTGAAAAATAGTCAGTTCATTGATGGCATTTCTTACACTTTCCCCGAGTTTTATTTGAAACCTGGAGAAAGAGTGGTGCTGGTAAAAAACCTTGAAGCTTTTTCCAGTCGCTATGATACCAACACACTCTCCATACTATCAGGATATACAGGGAATTTAGCCCGCAAGGGGGAGACCTTAACCCTGCAATCTCCAAAAGGCGAAACGATTCTTTCTTTCACCTATTCCAACACTTGGTATCCTGAAACTGATCAGAAAGGTTACTCTTTGGTAGTGGTTAACAGCAATGCAGCGTCTTCGGCATGGAGCAGTCCAGAGAACTGGAAGCCAAGCTCTACTCTGGGCGGGAACCCCGGCAGGGCTCCTGGAAGCACTCACCCTGTAATCAGCAATGCTTCTGTTGCAGAAAGTGGGGTTCTGTGCTTTAATGTCTCAGGAGCAGAAACGTTTTTTATTGAAGTTTCGACCAACATGAAATCATGGAGTTTATTTGAATTATGGGAAGTTCGGGATGGTTTAATTTTAATTGATACAAAATCATTGGGCGAGGAGGTTTTATTCTTTAGAGTACGTCTATAATCCTTCGCTTGACTGTCATTGCTGCAATGAAAAAGCTATTCGTCATACTAAGTTTTTTGTTGGGAATGGGCTATACCCCACTAGCTCAAGCAGTGGTTTTAGTGCCGGCTGGCAGTGAAGATTGGGCTTATTTCAAGGGAACAAGTGAAGCAAGTCGCCCAAGGGCTGCATGGCGTGCCCCTGCTTTCGATGACAGCCAGTGGACGAGGGGGACCATGCCTTTTTATTATGGAGGTTCTGTCAGTTCAGGAACGCGTCTTTCGGACATGCGTAACAACTATAGTAGCGTTTACATGAGGAAAACTTTTTTCCTTTCCGAGGCATCTTATGACAACTTAAGTGTAAGCGCTTTTTGTGATGACGGTTTTATCCTCTGGATTAACGGTATTGAAGTTTTGCGCTACAATGTTAATTCCGGGGAAAGACGTTACAGCGACGTCTCTTCCACTGTCGTTGCCGAGCCGCAGTGGCTGGTTTACAACTTGAGTGCTTCAACTCCTCTCCTAAAAAGCGGGGAAGAAAATGTTCTGGCCATCCATGCCTTTAACAGTCATAAGTCGACGAGCACTGACTTCGCCATGGATATAGAGGTAAGGGCTGATAAAGTTGATGACAAGACCCCACCAACAGTAGTGGACATATTTCCCTCACCAGAGAGTCCTATTGCCAATCCACCTTATATAACGATTACGTTCAGTGAAGCTGTTTCTGGAGTAATGCCTGACTCGCTGCTTTGCAATGGTAAGCCGGCCATTGGTTTGCAGTCTTTTAGCCCTAACCAGTACCTTTTTGAATTTGAAGTCCAAGATATAAATTCGGAAATTATTTTTAATTGGAGTGAAAACGCGCAAATAGTCGATGTTTCTCCAAATGAAAATCAGTTTACCCCTCCTCCAGAGGTGTGGATATACTTCCTGGATGCCAACCGTCCGCACTTTGATGTGGTCATTAATGAGTTTTTAGCAGTAAATGATTCTGGAATTGTGGACTCATTTGGAAAACATTCAGACTGGATTGAGCTTTATAACAGGGGGAACCAAACTGTAGACATTGGCGGTTGGTTTTTGACAGATTCTGCCAAAAACCTGCAGCGTTGGCAGTTTCCCCCAAACACGCTTTTGCGAGCCGGAAGATTTCTTCTCGTGTACTGCGATGGTTGGGATGGAGAGCCACTGGTCAACAGAGAATATCATGCTAATTTCAGCTTAAGCGGGGATGGAGAGTATTTGGCTCTTGTTTACTCCGATGGTCAGACGGTAGTACACGAGTTTAATCCTGCTTTCCCTGAGCAGCAAACCGATACTTCATTTGGATGGGGGCTTTACTACACGACGCCAACGCCCGGAGAACCCAATGCCCGTGGCTATCTGGAACCTGTGCAGGAGATTCTTTTCAGCCAGCCAAGAGGATATTGTGCTTCGCCTTTTGAGCTTACCCTTTTTACAGCTACGCAAGGTGCCAGCATCTACTACACGCTGGATGGTACTGTGCCAACCTCTGATTCAACCCTTTATTCAACTCCGCTTCCCATTGACAAAATCACCTATATTCGGGCGATTGCTCTTAAGGAAGGACACTTGCCTTCCAAGGTGGTCACTCGAACCTGGATATTTCCTGAAGAGGTGCTGGGACAAAGTACTACGCCTCCAGAAGGGTGGCCCCGTTCTTATGCGGTAAACAATCACAAAATGGAATATGGCATGAACTCCCTTTTTGTTATCAAAAACCGAGAGGCTCTCAGACAGGGGATGACAAATATTCATTCTATTTCATTGGTGACGGATCTTAAAAACCTGTTTGATCGCGGCACAGGCATCTATGTAAACCCGGGGGGCTCCGGTGAGGCGTGGGAGCGGCCTGTCTCTGTAGAGCTAATTGATCCTCAGGGAGGAGAGGAATTCCAGATTGAGTCTGGCGTTCGCATTCGTGGCGCTGCCAGCAGAAGCAGCGACAACCCCAAACATTCTTTTCGTCTTTTTTTCCGCTCGCGTTATGGTGGAAAACTAAAATTCCCTCTCTTTGAAGATGAGGGCGCTTCTGTCTTTACAAAGGTGGACCTTCGCACCTCTCAAAATTATTCCTGGGCAAGAGAAAACTCCGATTATAATACTTTTATACGGGAAGTATTTTCTCGAGATTCTCAACGAGATTTCGGTGTGCCTTACACTCGCAGCCGCTACTACCACCTTTATATCAATGGGCAATATTGGGGACTTTATCAAACTCAAGAACGTGGCGAAGCTGATTTTGCTGAAACTTACCTGGGAGGAGTTGAGGAAGACTGGGACTGTATAAAGACGTCTCACATAGGCTACAGGACAGAGGCAAACGATGGCACAATGGCTGCCTTTACAGACCTCTGGCAAATTGCTCTTAAACAGGGATTTGCTGGTATACACTCTACAAACTATTATTGGATTAAAGGAGTTGACTCTGAGGGTGGTCCAATACCGGGCTCTCCACGCTATCTGGATGAGGAGAACCTGATCATCTATATGTTGATCTCTTACTATACGAGAGACCCTGATTCTCCGGTTTCCGTGTGGGGTGGTTTCCCCAACAACCTCTATGGTCTCTACAATCGGAGCAATCCAGATGGCTTTAAGTGGCTTCGTCATGATGCAGAGCACTCTATGGGGGCCCAACGCTCTTACACCGCCTACACAGACCCAACTTCTTATGGGATGTCAGGTTATGACACCTTGCAGCAGTTTAATCCGATGCGCCTTCATCAGCGCTTAATGAGCAATCCGGATTACAGGATGCGTTGGATGGACATGGTCCAGGAACACATAGTAAACACTAATGGCCTTCTTTCAGTCGAAAACTGCCTGGACCGCTGGAATAAAAGACAAGAAATGATTGATAAGGCAATCGTTATGGAGGCTGCACGCTGGGGACATGGAAGTAAAACTCGAGATACCTGGCTTAAGGAGTGTAACTATGTTAAAAATAATTTTATTCCGCAAAGTGGCACAAATTTAGTTAGATTTTTATTAAATCGCGGATGGTTTACTGGAATCAGGTCTCCCTCTCTGGAACCTGAAGGTTATGATGAGGAGGGAAATTTCATAATTACTTTTTCCGATATAGAGCTCGCATCCGGCGTCTATTATACGCTGGATGGCAGTGATCCCAGGCTTCCCGGCGGAAGTATTAATCCAATGGCAACAAGGCTGGAATCTCCTAGTCTTTTGGTTCCTCAGGGCAGCACTGTCGCAGCCAGGATATTTGCCAATATTCTCAGTTGGAGTCCTATTACCCGGAGGGATTTCACTGTTTACGGCGAGGAGACAGATTTGAAGATAACTGAGCTGATGTATGCGCCTCAGCTACCTGACTGGGCTGAAGGTGCTGGATGGTCACGGGATGATTTTGCATGGCTTGAACTGCAAAATGTTGGCGATGGCACACTGGAATTGGAAGGGTATAAGTTTACCAAAGGGATCAACTATACTTTTCCAGCAGGCAGGCTTTTTGCGGGAGAAAGGGTTGTGTTGGCAAAAAACATAGAAGCCTTTTCCATGCTCTATGAAACCAATGGTCTTTTTTTACTGGATGGATATGCAAAAGATTTGGCTAGGAAAGGTGAAGCCCTCACTCTTGAGTCACCTGCCGGTAAAAACATCTTAACTTTTACTTACTCCAATACGTGGTACCCGGAGACAGACCTGGGGGGGCACTCACTGGTCGTCCTGGATACCGGCGCTCCGGAGCCTCTTTGGAGCACCTCTGAAAACTGGTATGCCAGTTTGGTTGAAGGAGGAACTCCAGGTAGGAAAGAACTCTCTATTCCAGTTATAGAAAATATAGTTTTAGGTAATAACAAGAAGCTTTTTTTTGAGGTTACTCAGGCCGTCAATTTTGAACTGGAAGTTTCAACTGATATGCAAACTTGGGATTTGTTTGAAAGTTGGAGTCGACATGGTAATCGAATCGAGGTTGATATTACAAACTTCGAAGAAATATCTTTATTTTTTAGAATACGTCTATAAGCAAACACAACATTAAACTACAATAATCTAATGAAAAAATGCCTATCGATCGCTTCTCTTTTATTGGGAATGCTGATGTTTTCTCAAGCTGAGATGTTGACACTGATCCCTCCATCTGCTGAGTGGAATTTCTTTAAAGGCACCAAAGAACCCAGCAGCGGTATAGGAACGTGGAGAACAGTTACTTTTGACGACTCCAACTGGTCCAGTGCAACTACTCCTTTATATTACGGAGGAGATATAACGGAGGGGACCAGGCTTTCAGACATGTGGTTTAATTACACTTCTGTTTATTTGCGCAAAACATTTATGCCCCCTGCTGGGATTTATGAAAACCTGAGCCTAAAAGCATTATGTGATGACGGTTTTATTCTCTGGATTAACGGCGAAGAGGTCTTGCGCTTTAATGTCTCAGCAGGAGAAAAAGCTTATAGCGACGTTTCCTCCAACATAGTTGGTGTTGCAAGCTGGGAAACACATGATTTAAGTGCATACAGTTATTTGCTCAGGGCAGGAGAACCGAATGTGGTCGCCATCCATGCTTTTAACTCCAGCAAAATAACCAGCACTGATTTTGCCATCGATATAGAGCTTTTAGCGGATCAGTCCCTGGATTTGGCCCCTCCTACTGTTAGGAGTATTTCGCCTATGCCTGGGTCAACTGTAGCTGAGCCTCTTCGTGTAACAGTTTATTTTAGCGAACCGGTGATTGGGGTCACCGCTTCAGACCTGCTCTGTAATGAAATACCAGCCTTGGAAGTAGAGGAAATAAACTCCAATCAGTATCTTTTTAAATTTCCCCAATTTGATCTGGAAGGAACCGTTACATTAACCTGGAATCCAGCCGCTGAGATTTATGATAAAGCTCCTGATAAAAACCGCTTTGCTCCGCCATCTGAAAGCTGGACCTACACACTAAGCTCTGTAATTCCAGAAAGTGATATTATTATTAACGAGTTTTTGGCATCCAATACCAAAGGTCTCCAAACACGAAGGGGAGAATACGCTGACTGGATTGAGCTTTACAATAAATCGAACATGGCCGCTGATATTAGCGGTTGGTATTTGACCGACTCAAAGAGCAACCTGACTCTCTGGCAGTTTCCGCCTGGCACTACTATCAACGCATACGGGTATCTCATCGTTTTCTGCAATGGTTGGGAGGGGGAGCCACGTGTTAGTGGGGAGTATTATGCCAACTTTAAGTTGAGCAAAAGCGGAGAATATTTGGCGTTGGTGAAAGACGATGGAGTAACAATTGCTGATCATTTCTATCCTGCCTTTCCTCCACAGCTCAATGATGTTTCCTATGGCCATGGTCTTTACTACCCAATCCCCACACCTGGTAAGAAGAACGGTGAAGGATTGTTGGAACCGGTTGGAAATGTTGTTTTCAGTGAGCCCCGCGGGTATAAAGCTGAGCCTTTCACTCTTTCTATGGACTCCTCAACAGAAGATGCAACTATTTACTACACATTGGATGGACGAATCCCCACAACCTCTTCCACCCGCTACAGACGTCCTATTTCTATCGATAAGATTACCTGCATTCGTGCGATTGCTGTAAAACCGGGTCATATTGATTCAGAGGTAAATACCAGCACCTGGCTTTTCCTTGAGGAGGCATTGGCTCAGAAAAGCTCTGTTCCAGCCGGTTGGCCTGCTAATAACAGCATAAATAACCATCGGATGGTCTATGGGATGAAGTCTGATATTGTCAATAGCCCCAAGTATCGAGAAGGTATTCGAGAGGGGATGACTAATATTAGCACTATTTCCATGGTAACGGATTTAGATAACCTCTTTAATAGATCCAGGGGCATTTACGTGAATCCCGGCCAACATGGTATAGCTTGGGAAAGGCCTGCTTCTCTGGAATTGATTGACCCCAGCGGTGGGGAGGAGTTTCAGCTTGAGTCGGGCATCCGAATACGCGGTGGTTTCAGTCGTTCGTCAGGAAATCCTAAACATTCATTTCGGCTTTTTTTCCGTTCTGAGTATGGCGGAAAACTAAACTTCCCTCTCTTTGGAGATGAAGGAGCCACTGAATTTTCCAAAGTGGATTTGCGCACATCTCAAAACTATGCCTGGTCCTACCTGGCAGGAAATCCGCCTGAATACAACACCTTTATCAGGGAAACTTTTGCCCGTGACTCGCAGCGAGATGTGGGGATGCCTTATACCCGCAGTCGCTACTACCACCTTTTCATTAATGGCCTCTACTGGGGGCTTTATCAAACCCAGGAGCGCAGTGAAGCTGACTTCGCAGAAACCTATCTGGGTGGAGAAAGTGATGACTGGGATTGTGTAAAATCTGGTGCCACTGTGACTGATGGAAACATTAATGCTTTTAATAAATTGTTTCAAATAGCTGTACAAGAAGGCTTTTCTGGAAATTTTCAAACAAATTATAATCGTATTAAAGGATTAAATCCAGACGGCTCCCCCAATCCTGATCTTCCGCAATACCTGGATGAGGAAAACCTTATTCAGTTTGTTCTTAACTACTTTTTTACAGCTGACCCAGACTCACCGATTGGCTTGGGAGGCAGCTCTCCCAATAACCTTTTTGCACTCTTTAATCGGGTTAACCCCAGCGGGTTTAGTTGGTACCGCCATGATGCTGAGCATGCAATGGGAGCTTGGAGAAACTCAGGCGTCAGCACCACCTACGACATGACTACTCGCGGTTGGACCATGAATAGTTTAAGCACATTTACACCGGTCCGCCTTCATCAAAAGTTAATGGATCATCCAGACTATAAGATGAACTTCATAGACCTTTACCAGCAGACCTATCTAAACAAGAATGGAGCGATGTCTACCCGAAGCAATCTCTTCCGCTGGAATGCACGAGAGAATGAGGTGAATAAAGCGATGTATGCTGAGTCTGCACGCTGGACCTGGGACTCCAACATGACCCATGAGCACTGGGAGGCAGAGTGTGAATGGGTCAGGAATAGTTTTCTTTCATTACGCACAGGCTACTTAACTTCTCATCTGAAGAACCGCGGATGGTACCCTAAGGTGGCAATTCCCGTTTTTTCTCAATCAGAGGGAGAGCTTTTGCAGGATACCCAGATTTACCTGGCAGGGGGTGGAACTGTTTATTATACAACGGATGGAAGTGATCCCCGTCTCCTTGGTGGAAAACTGAGTGAAGCTGCTCTAAAACTGGAGCCTTCTTTCTCTGAAGAAAGAATACTTGTAGATAAAAGTAGTGAGTGGGACTACTACGACCTGGGGGATACACCAGAACGGGAAGGGATTTTTTACTGGTACCAGCCAGGCCACTCTCATGCTGGTTGGAAACAGGGGAGAGCACGATTTGGGTTTGGTGAGAGACCAGTAGAGACAGAAATTAGTAGCCAGAAAGCAGACGGTTCTGGCCCATTAATAACAGCCTATTTTTCCAAACGCTTTGAAGTGTTCTCAGCTATCACGATTCCTGAGTTGCTTCTGGAGCTTAACTGTGATGATGGCGCCGTTGTCTACCTCAATGGCTATCGCGTTGTGGACCAAAATATGCCTTTTGCCTATTTAACGCCAGACCTTTTGGCGGAGACTGACATATCTGGTGATGCTGAAGATGAGTACACTTC
>FZPS01000062.1_pt4049 | contig 10474 bp, 12 predicted proteins | sample 1817821 | NCBI WGS metagenome assembly FZPS01 (sample SAMEA104158645, study PRJEB21678) | metagenome | place: Germany | collected 2015-04-21 | reverse complement strand
GACTAAATTGGTTTTATATATGTAATAATTTATTGCTTTACCAATTCTCTTGCAAGAAATCCTCAGTAATAACTCACATGGACTTCATGATATTTTTAATTTAGATTCCTCAAGAAGTAATGTCCATTCCTCTTACGCACGCTCCCTAAATTGTCCAAGAATCCTCTTTTGTTTTTCTAAATCCTCCTCTTCATCAATATCAATTTCATTCCTTCTCCACTATATTTCATATTTTTGAGATTTTAATTATTATCTCTGTTTAATACAGATTTTCCCAGTATTATTTAATATTTGACAATAAAACTATAGTTCCCTCTTATCTTATTGTTAAAATTCTTAATTTATTTTTATTTCTTAGCATATACTCCCTAAATCTTTCCTAATCTCCATTTCATTTCTTCACTATAATATTCCAGTTCGAACAGCTTTTCCTGCCCATTTATTATCCCTTGGCAACAAAATATAACACATTCCCAACCACCATATCCCCGTTTATATTGTTTTAATATTCTATCAATCCTATAGACCTTATCATGCCAGCGAAATCTAACTGGATGCACTTTATCTTTATCAAAATAAACAATCACTTCAATAGGAGCATTGACCATTTTCATGAAAATCACCCTATTACCCATTCTTATAAAATATTATAACAACATTAAAATATTAGAACAAGCGTTCGATGGTGGAATTTATTCTTTCAATAAAACAAAACCCGTAAAATAGATTTTATGTACCTATCTTTACGGGTTATGTAGTATTAAAAATTATTCACTTTTCACTTAATCTTTTTACCCTCCAGCTTCCAAGGTATCTTTCTACCATCTTTGAAGTGAAAGATTAGCTCTGTATCACTTTTAACCACCACATAGTTTAGGGTTGTTGACCACAAGCTTTCATCAAATTCTGTTATAAGCACTTCTTGTTTTTTCAGGGTTGCTATAAACACCTCCATTAGGTTTCGTTTGGCCTTTTTCATATCCATTTCACTGGTTAGAGTCTGTAGTCTTTTCTGTAGTTTGTTATGCTTTTGAGCTAAGCTATTATATTTTTTGGTGTATTCAGTCTGATCCATTGGTACTCTTGCATTTTCTGAGATAAGTTTCTCTAGAGCTGTATGCAAAAGTTCAGTTTCTTCCTCAATACTCTTCATTTCATTTTCTTCTTTTGTAAAATCTGTAATGTTATTTATAAGTTCTTGGTACAATGAGATAATTTCATCTTTATTTTCAATGAGGCTGTTAAAGACCTCTATAAATGCCTTTTTAAGCACCTCTTCCTTTAGGTGAGGTGTGCTGCAATAGGTTTTCTTTCTAAATTTTTGATTGCATTGCCAAATAGTCTGAGCATATTTTGTATTGGAATGCCAAACCTTTCTTCCATAAAAGCCACCACAGTCACCACAGGTGATTCTACTGGCAAAGCAGTTGATGGCACTAGTATATTTCCCAGCACTTTTTCTTCTTCTCAATTCTAATTGTACCAATTCAAAGGTTTCTGGTTCGATGATTGCTGGATGACTATTTTCTACATAATACTGGGGCACTTCCCCTTCATTAATCTTTCTTTTCTTTGTTAAGAAGTCCACAGTAAAGCCTTTCTGCAAAAGAGCATCCCCTTTATACTTCTCGTTTTGTAGAATGCTTTTTACAGTACTTTGTTGCCATTTTGTTTTCCCCCCAGGTGTTGGTATTTTCTCTTCAGTTAAAATCTTTGCAATACCCGAGGGAGTTTTACCTTCAAGGAACAGCCTATAGATTTTCCTTACTATTACAGCTTCCTTTTCAACTATTTTAGGAAGTCCATCCTTTCCTTTTTTATATCCTAAAAATTGACCATAGGGTAGGCTTACCTTACCATCAGCAAATCTTTTTCTTTGTCCCCAGGTCACATTCTCACTAATGCTACGAGATTCTTCCTGGGCTAAACTGCTCATTATGGTAATTAGAAGTTCTCCCTTACTATCCATTGTATAAATGTTTTCTTTTTCAAAATAAACCTCTACATCCTTTTCTTTAAGTTGTCGTACAGTAGTCAATGTATCCACCGTGTTCCTGGCAAACCTTGAAACCGACTTGGTTATGATGAGGTCTATCTTGCCCTCCAAGGCGTCCTTTATCATCCTGTTAAATCCTTCTCTTTTCTTTGTGCTTGTCGCCGAGATACCTTCATCAGTATATATTTTTACGAATACCCATTCTGGTTTTGACTGAATATACTTTGTATAGTAATCTCTTTGGGCTTCAAAACTGGTGATCTGCTCATCAAAGGCGGTTGATACCCTAGCATAGGCGGCCACTTTTCTCCTGGAGGATTGAGCATTGGTTATCTGAGTCAGATTTTTGTTTATTGCCGGTATTACCCTTATAGCTTTAGATGTTTCCAAGGCTGGACTCCCTCCTTTTCTTTAATTCTAACACCCGAGCTCTTTCTTTAGCGTCTTCATCCCAACTCTCGCTTCGGGATTTGTGTTGCCAATCACTATATACCTTTGTACCATCATCAAACACAAACCCCAATTTAAATCTATCTAAAATAAGTATTTTTTGTATCTTCTGATGGAATATTTCTTCACTAAAAGTCTCTAGGCCTAGTGCTTCATTTACCTTTTCTATCAAAATCTTCTCTGGTATTTGACCTGTTGAACAGGCACTCTTTCCAAAGCGAAGATAAGTATTACAAGCCCAGTAAATCCGCCCATGATTGACTTTTCTAGTGTAGTTTTTCCCGCACTTCTTGCAGGTTATCTTCCCAGTGAATACATATTTATTCTTGCTACTCTTTCCGGCAAAGCGCTCTGCATTCTCTGCAAGCTTATCTTGGACCTTATCAAATGTAGCTTTATCAATAATGGCAGGGTGGCTGTCCTCCACATAATATTGTGGAAGATCACCTTTGTTTCTTACCAAAAACTTTGTTAGATGGTCAGCCACATATTTTTTTGCAGCAGAGCATCACCCATATACTTTTCATTCCTAAGTATTTCTAGCACTCTTACAGATGACCATATACCACCCCTTGGTCTTTCCACTTCCATGTCTCTTAGTTTCTTAGCAATGAGTGGTGTTCCCATTCCATCTAAGTAATCCTTAAAAATCATACGAACGATTGTTGCTTCTTCCTCATTAATGGTTATTTCTTTCTTGTTGACGGTATACCCAAACATAAATCTGAAATTTACCAATTCACCTTGGGAGAAGCTTTTTCTAATTCTCCATTTACAGTTTTCACTTACGGAAAGACTCTCCGCCTGGGCAAAAGAAGCGAGGATAGTTAGCATCAGCTCCCCATCCCCGCTTATTGAATGAATATTTTCTTTCTCAAAATAAACATCTACATTTAACTCTTTTAACTCCCTAATCACTTCTAACAAGATTAGTGTGTTTCTAGCAAACCTTGATACGGACTTGGTAAAGATCATATCCACCTTACCCTCACGGCAGTCCTCAAGTAGTTTTTGGAACTGCGCTCTTTTATCCTTCGTTCCAGTCATTGCTTCATCAGCATAAACTCCTACATATTCCCATTGAGAATTCCCTTGTATCATCTGACTATAATAGCTTACTTGGGCAGATAGAGAATTTAGCATGGCTTCCTTACCGCTTGACACTCTAGCATAGGCAGCTACCTTTTTCCGTATTATGGTTTTTGGTGCTGAAGCCTCGATTTTCCTAATCATTCGCTCCATTGTTTCACCTCCTTCCATGACGATGTTAACTCTGTTTTTGATACAAAGCAAGTCAATCTATCCCTACAAACTACCGATGATTGGGCGATAATGTTTCACCAAAAATTCGTTTATTTTGTCATACTCCTTCTGGTTAATTAACTCTTGAGTTAACATTTTTTTGGCGATGGATAGAGACACAAGAAAGTTCTTCTCCCTATCAAACTGCTCCTTTGTCAAAGCTATCTCCTCCTTCAAAACGATACTTTATATAACAGGCATGGGAGCAGAACTTTCGCTTCCTGTTGCCATAACTTTCAAATTTAGTACCACACTCTTGGCATTTCAGGGTGTAGTAGGCTTTCTTTTCATATTGATCATCATTTTGTTTCCACCAATCCCTACGACATCTTTCACAGCAGAATTTCTTAGGTTTACCTCGTGTTCCCTGTTTTAAGGGTTGACCACATTGTTTACAATGACTTTTCTTTTCCTTTTGAATTGCTTTCTTAGGTTCTTTCTTGGCTGCAAGACCATTACGCCTACAATGAGACTTGATGGTATTTACTGAAATACCAAGGTCTCCAGCAATATCTACATATTTAAGTCCTTTGTCTCTCATTTGCTTAATCTGTTTCTTCTGCTCATCTGTCATTTCCAACCCTCCTAAAAAAGGGAGCAGTTCCCAAGAAACCACTCCCCATAGCTTAATCGTATTTTACAAAGGCATCAAAGCCTGCCTTTTTTACCTTCTTAAGTAAGGCTTCTGCATTTTCTTTCTTGCTGAAAGCTCCCACCTGAACCCTATAATATTTCTTAGAATCAGTAGTTGGTTCAGATTTCTTTTCTTCCTTGGATACCATATTTAGTACATCTTTATCCACCCAGGTCATTATGCCGACTGACACTTTTCCAGACGCTTTGTCCACCTTTCGCCCAAGCAGAACACATGCCTTTCCCCCTTTATAAACTGGCTTTCCAGATACTTTTGTCTGAATAATCTTATGATAGGTATCCTTGACCCAACTGGATATAGAAGGTCCACCTGGATAGTACACTCTAGCAGAATCCTTAATAGCTACTACATCGTTGACCTCAAAGTTTTGTGTAACTGAGGGTTTACTATTTAGTTCAGCTTTCACTGCAGCTCTAAAGGTATCCATATTCTCCCCATGCCTAGGGAACCAGTGCATCACATCCGCATGGTTTGAAGCGACCCCCTTCTTGTTTCCTTCAGAATGGCAGATGATGTCCTTTTCAGTAAGTCCATACTCTCTGCAAAGATACACACAAAGATCTACTGCATTCTTCCAAGCTGCTCTAAAATAGGCTTCATTCTTCTTCACATCATAACCCACCATCTTAGAACCGCCAGAATAAGAAAACCCACCCGGTTCACAGATTTCAAAACCGATGTGGGTATCATTAGCTTTACCTCCGGCATGCCAACCTCGATGGTTCCAAGGTAGGTACTGCCATATCTCTTTATCATCAAGGAATGCATGACCGTATACCTGCCGATTGATTTCTCCAGCCTTATAGGACTTGTTCCACCTGCTAAACCAATCTGCTGCCATCACACCTGGTGTGGCAGTTGAATGGACCATAATCCCTTTAGGAGTAATCTTTCTTCCTGCTTTATAGCAATCATTTTTAGTCATATATTTCTTTTTTAAATTACTTAGTACCATCCTTATCCCCTCCCTCTTTTAGTTGTTCAAGTATATCTTTTAATCTCTCAGGTATCGGCAATCCTAGCCTTGTTGCGTTTTCAATGATGCTGATACCTTCATTAGATAAATAGAAAAAGATGACAGCGGTTCGTATAGCTCCACCATCTCCGATGATGTTTTGGTCAATGATATGGGCAATACCTACTAAAGAAAAGATCACCACTTTCTTAAAGATGCCCCGAGCACCTACATCGCTGGATAGATGCTTTTCTAAGATTGCACACATCACTCCCAGCAAATAATCAACTACCACAAAGGCTACCAGGGCATATAAAAATCCATCGTATCCTCCCAAAAACCATCCAAGCCAACCGCCGATGGCGGCAAAGGCCATTTGAATAAAGGTCCAAATATCTCTCATTGTCCATCCCTCACTTTCATAAAATTTGCACATAAAAAAACGCCTTGATTGTTTTCAAAGCGTCTGTGCTTTTTCGTAAATTCTGTTGCTACTTGTTCTATCCTTCGTAATCTTCCCAATGTAATCGCTAAGCCTTCCTTTCCCAAGCCGACCACCGCTATCTACAGTAAAGTCGGTATAAAAACCATCCTTTCCAAACCTATGGGTGATCTCTGTGATAAGTCCCAAGTTTACAGACCCCTTCCCCCCAATAATTACTGCCTCATCTCCAAGTATTAATTGTGGTCTGAAAGGACCAGTGAAGCTTTCAATCTTACCTACATACTCTAGATTTTTAGCAATCTGATTTGCATAGTTTTGTGCATCTGCAAGGGAGGTGCCTTCGGGAACATTGACATACAGTGTTTTGTTAGCCTGGAGATTCCATCCACTGTAAGTGGCTACATCCCTAAACACCTTGATACTAAAATCCTGGTTATGAACACAGACTCTGCGATAAGCCTCATGATCATCCCTTACGATACTTCTTGTAAAAATATCCCTGTTCCTTTGGAATGTATAGCTTGAATTCCTCGTAAAGCCAGAGTAGTTAAGTGAGCCAATCACTACTGCTCCATCTATCAATTCTTTAATCTGCCAACTATCCAGAGCCTTTAGAATCTCCATTATACCTTCCAAGTAAGTCATTTTAGAATCAAATTGATAGCCAGCAATAATGGAGGTGTTTTCCACCAACATTTCATCCGAAGTAATATTGGCTTTGAATAGAATGTTTTTCAAAGTTTCATGAAGAATATTGTAGCTATATTCATTCTCCTCATCAAAGGTTTGATCATTTAAGGCTTTCCCTATGATATTCCTTCCATCCACATTTACCGTTTCATTTAAAAGTGAGAAATTGCTTCTATCAGCATAGAAAGTACCCATAGGATAAGGTTCACTATCCCCCATACTAAGTTCAAAAGTCACCTTACTACCTGGTGACAGTAGGCTTGTTTCCTCTGATATTGCCACATTTCCCTCGTATTCAGGATTCTCATTTGTCGGATTTTCTAGATTTAAAGTAAATGCTGTAATAGGTGTATCCATAGAATACTTAATTGTACCCGCTTCAAGAAAGGATGACATATCGATAGAATATTCATAGAACAGCAACTTTTGTGCAGCAGCTGTTCTATAACTACCTACAATACCAAATCCTGATAATGTTTTAATCTCCAAATAACTTATATCTGTCTCCCCTACCGGTCCAATATCATTAGTTTCTAGCCAAACAGGAACGCTAAAATCTCCGTCTAGCCTTTCTGTCGGTGTTCCATACATCAACCCTCCATCTAAAAAGAATAGTTCTCCCTCTGTTTTATCAAACTGAACAAAGTCTGAGTAATTCCCACTACCAACAATGGCGATTTCTTCAAATGTTAACTGCATGTTATCACCTCCTGTTCAGTAGGCATATCATCAGCCTTACCATATTACGACTAGGGATAAGACTGACATATTACTCATATTCCATCTCTATTAATTCCTTTGGTTGCATTTTCTCTCCATTGTTGAGGTGTATTTTGCCACATCCCAAGCAACTAATTTTTTCTTTAATGCTATGAAAAGAGAACTCATTTCCACAATCACATTTAATTTTTCCTTTTCTCATTATTTCCATTATATTTAGCTCCCTTCACTAAAATTCAAAACGAATTGCATATCTACTACATGACTATCGTCTTTAGGAATATAATCAACCCAATAGTTTGCGGTTATAACTGATTGATCTGCAGGTGCTATGTCAAATGTTATCGAATTTGCTTCAAATGTCACTCCACTACTTTTCAAATTTCCATCAACATATACTGAATAGTTTTTATCTGTCCTTGCTTCATCCCATGCCAACGGAAATACTGTTGTTTCTCCATCTCCTATGCCTGTAGGTGTTTGTTCAAACTCCCATCCACTCCATATGGAAGAATTATTCTGCGCTAAGGTTTCTACATCAATTTGTATTGAGCAACTAGCAATGTACTGGGCTAGATTAGGGTTTGTATCCCCAAGTGCTAGTGTTTTTATTTTTCCATTTCCTCTATCTGTGGGTAGCCTTATGGAGTTTGTTGTCATGACTCCATCAGAGATAGAACCAAAGTATGTTGTTACGCTGGATATTTCTGAACCATTAACTAATAATTGTTGATTTGATGAACTTTTAATTCTGCTATAATCATTCATTGTTGCCCCAGCTATTATTCCGTTTTCTGGATCTACCCTGTAAATAGAAACTCCTTCTTCAAAGTTAGGCTGGAAATATACTGTTCTATAAATTGTAATTTCTTGTGTGTTAGTTTTTGGTCCTAACGCAATCTGATTGCCCTCGCTATCTTTAATTAAAGCATGTGTAAATATTTCAGATCCATCATCTTTCCCAAGTCCAATTTCAGTGATTATCTCTCCAACATCCTCCTCAGGAAGTATTGTTATCTTCCTTGTTGCGTAACTTGGAAGTGGCACTTGGTTAGCAATAACTTCTACTTCAACTGTCCTAACACTCCTTATCCTATCAAATAGTTCTGTTCTTTCAGGCGATAATGTGCCTGTACCTCTACCATATATAAGGTATAAGCCTGTAAATTCTGTAAAATTGGTCGTCATAAAGTAAGTTGAATTGAATAGATTATTTAAGACGATATTTTCTGCTTGTCCCCTCTGTAATACCTCACCAGTAATAATATCTTTAACTTCTATGTCAAATCTATTGTGTATTTTTATCGGTAACTTTACTTCCATTTCCTTCACCCTCTCTTATGGATTTAAGTCATTGATATGGATTACTTGGATTGTTCCCCCTACACGTGCTTGGATATATTCAGTATTATAGGCACTTAGTTTTTCTATATGAACTAGTTGAATACTCCCTCCAACACATACATGTATATATTCTGTGTGACCGTATTTTCCGCCACTACTTGTTAACCCTTCCTCTAAATCTTCAGGTAGGAATGTTTCTGTAAAACTTGTTACTGCTCCCCCTGTTCCTGTTAGAGTACCTAATGCCTGGTTGTAATCTATTGTGATTACCCCCTGTGAGTTTCTAAATTTATTAGCCATCACAAGCCTAATTTGATCTAAGGGTCCTTCAACTTCTTCTATCCATAAATCCTGCAATGTTGGCGTAACATCTGTATCCTCGGTTTCGAGTGTCGCCCTTAACCATAAATTTTTATTGGCTACTAAAACACCACCATTATTTATTTCTTGCCATTGCCCTTGTTCTTCACCCGTTGTGTACTCAACCTTTACACTTACAGATGAATAATCAACTTGAGTAAATATTATATCTACTGCATTAGCCCAGCTAAGGCTGATTGTTGGGTATGTGTTATGCTGTTCTGAATACACATGCCCCAAATACTCTAGGTTCGGATTGAACTCTTCTTGAGTTGCTGCAGCATTCCTATAATAATTGTTATCCCCTGATGTTACATTAGCAGTTACTACATATTCTTTATTAGCCTTTATGGCTATTGGCTGAGGCAATTGTATTACATTCCAAACTCCTTTATCAGTGGCATGTGTTACTCTGATTAGTTCCTTTTGTGTTTCTGCATCCCACAAGTGTACGGTTGTCATCTCTTCTGCAGACATAACCCTCAAAGCTGTTATAATCGAATTATTCAATAGTTTGAACTTGTAACCTCTTGTGCCCGTAACAGGGCTTCCAGTTCCAAAGCTATTCTGTCGCCATCCACGTTCGCCTTTTTGGGCTTTTATCCCTTCGTTCCATCTTAATCTATATTCACCATCTAGTTGTATTGCTTGTGACGTATATATTTTAGGTGTTGTATAATTTTGAATAACCTTAAAACCAGCTATATTAACATCTTCCCCTGTTGTGTGCGGGCTTTGCATTATTGTTCTATTATTAGCTTGCCCATTTCCAAAATCAATTAAATTAACCAAGCGTGGTGCATAAGATGATTGGTCTAGATGAATTATCGTTAAATCATCAGGTGTTGTTGACCAGCCACCATAAGGAGCTGATGTAGCATATAGCGAAACAGTTGCTCCCCAAATAATCTTCTCTCCTTCTTGCTTATCAGGCATTGGAGCAGGTTTTACACCACCACGATAAATAGATTCAAGTTCAGGTGCAAAAACAATATCACTTATTCCAGATACTGAAATTAAATTAAGGTACATAGATTGAGAAATGTTTTGTTTTCCAGTAAATGAAACCAAACCGCTTTCATTAACATATTTCTTATAAACTATCATTCTTTGATTGACTGTTCCAATTGTTGGGCTCTCGTATAGAAATTCCCATCCATCAGGTGGAGTAAACGCTCCTCTATGTGTAGCTGTTGCTAATACAATATCACCATCGTGAGCATACACTGTACCTGTTAATGACGTAATTCCAGTGCCAGTATAGCATTGAGCATCAGTTATCGACATTTCTCCTTGCAAATTTAATGCCAGACTTTCTCCTAGTTCCCACGCTCTCTGTATCCCATATCTTTCAACCTTAGCAACTTGGTATTCTTTATCTACCAAAGAACCATTAACATATTGATATTCTTGCCCCGTTACTGTGAAGGCAATTTCATTGCCTGCACCAGTTACAGCAAAATCAATCCAATTATTTAAGTTTGGACTTTCGTCCGTGTAAATGTCTACCCAGTTAATCCCATCATTAGAGCCTTGCAGTATAAACTCTTTAGGTTT
>FZPS01000197.1_pt74 | contig 10477 bp, 10 predicted proteins | sample 1817821 | NCBI WGS metagenome assembly FZPS01 (sample SAMEA104158645, study PRJEB21678) | metagenome | place: Germany | collected 2015-04-21 | reverse complement strand
TGCCTTCCTCACATATCATACTTACAAGACTTTGCTTAAATTCTTTAGTATACCTCTTTCGTCTTTTTGCCAACTGTTACACGCCCTTTCTAGTATTATTATACCAACTTAACTGCGTGTCCAGCAAGCCGGGTACAGGCCATTCTTAAGCTTGTCCTCCATTTGAAGGTATATGTCCTGTCTTAGTTTTGTTAGCGGCTCTTTTAACGCATCCTTTCCCATGAAACTGAACCATGTACTGAATACATCAAATGGTACATCTAAACCTTGTAATTTTTCATATACGCTTTCACCATATTCAAAATATTCTTTCACATTTTTCTTAACCTCTGTAGCCTCTTCTAAATGTGCTTGATATATTTTATCAAGCTTAAATACTTTCATTGAATTCTCAGACCTTTTGTTGCGTTTTGTATCTATTAATATTTCCGATACTTGTTCACCTTGTTCTATTGGTATCTGAAAACTTAAGCTATCACTTGGATCCTCATAAGGATATAAGTGTCTCTTATCGCTTTTTCCCTTAGTCCTTGAATTGCATACATTACAACTTGGTACTAAATTAAATATGTTCATTTGTAAAATTGGATATTGTTCTTTAGGATAATAATGGTCTGCATCAGCTGTAGTTCTACTGTCATCTATTCCATATTCGTATGAACTTATGTATTGACGATTACAATATGGACACACCTTAATTCCTACAGCCGTGATAAACTTATGTCTATTCCATTTATCCCCGTTCTTTAATTTTATACCAGTGTTGAATCCTCCATAATTTAAGATATAATCTAGTTCTTTACCAATATTTTTAATTACTCTTTTTTGTTTATCTGTTGATTTATCACTGAACTTAAAGCCATATACATCACTAAATGTATCCTCAAATGTTTTTAACATACCTTCTAAATTAGGTGATAAACAAAAGTCGATTATAGATATTTTTCTCTTCGATTCTGTATCTCCAAATAACTTCTTAAATAATTCACGTTTTTTCGTCCTTATTTTTTTGAACCTTTCTTCTAGCTTTAATACAGAAGTTTGTTCTATATATGCCTTATGATTATCGTTTATTTCCTTTCTCTTTTCCTTTGTTACTTCTATCTTTATCATAAGTCATACCTACTTTCTTTTGCAGCCTCTATATAAACAGGATATGACTTTAGATTTTCTCTTAGGAATTTGTCTCCTATATTATTAATGATATATACTAACCTTTTCCGATCATCTAAATTCAAGTTGGTGTTTTCAATGTTATTTATAGCCCATTGAATCTTCTTTCTTGCTATTGCTCCTATACTTCCTTTCTCCATGAAAAAAGAATCATAGAATAGTGTGCTAATGTTAGCTCCAAAGGTAAGTTCCTGACCTCCTGAATAAGTCTCAAATGGCTCTTTTAAATAAATGATTTTCTCTCTAGGTATATCTGATAAAATAATTGGTGAATGTGTTGCTACCACTAATTGAACTTTCTTTTTATTGAAGAACTCTGATTCATTTATCCAACTAGTGATGTATGTTAATATGTCTTGCTGCCATTTCGGATGTAGAAATGCATCTATCTCATCTAATATTAATAATAAACTTCCACTGGTCTTCTTGTTCATTGCTGAATAAACAGTTGCAAATATATTTATCAATGCTACTTCACCAGAAGACATAGGCTGTGGCACAATCTGAATCATTCTACCATATACTGTTTCCTTGTTATTATAGTGGTTGATTATTAATTCAATAAGTGGTTTGAAACCAAAATTGATTGTTTTCTGTATCTCTATGTCTTTAATGCTGTCGTAATCCGCTAAGAAGTTTTGAACCTGCTTATACCATGCTACATCTCTTAGTACTTCTATAGTTCCATCTTTCAACTGATTAAACTCTCTTATGATATTTAAATCAATATCTTGTACATTTCTTATCCTTCTGATTAACTCTTTTTTAGGTGTATTTTTTTCATTGTCTTCAATTTGCCCTAGTATTTTCTCAAATGCTTCATCCGTATTAATTTTGGTATGCTCTTCTTCCAATACATCAAAATCAACATTTTTATATCCTGAATTGAATACATTCAAGAACAACACAATTTCACAGAGTATATTTACATAAATCTTCCCCCAATAATTTTTTCCAAAATTCAGTGCTATATATTCATATATGTTCTTTCTAATAAACATTACCGTTTGATCAAATTGGCTTAATCTAATAAACCTTTCTTTAAACTTAATGTACTCTCCAAATTCTGTAATGCTTAACTTAAAATCTTTCATAACTGGTAAAATTCTTGCTATCGCCCCTGGAAAATATCTTACCGCTATTAGATAATTATATGTTAGTGACGTTGCATATGCTGTTCTGAAGTCAGTAGTCATACTTTTAGCATACTGATCTATAACATCTAACATCATCAATCCACCATTAGCTTTACTTGCTCCGTAATGATTTTTCATCTCTTTAAATGCCCTATTTAATGAAATCATAGGTGTATATGCAAGTGATTTATGTGTGCCCCACGAACTAAACTCTGAAAATCCTTGATTATCTAATACATTATTTATTTCAAAAGCATTTGTAAAATATACCGTTGTCATATCATGCTGTTGCTCGGCTCGCTCAAATTCTTTCCCTTGTATAGCCTTTAAATTTATTAAATCTACTACTATGTCCTCTGTAATTTCAACCTTTAGATTTTTATCTAAAAAGTAATGTATTATTAGTTTACTTGGTTCACCTTCATACTGGCTTTCTTCCTCGTAAACTACTATATGTTTTGTAATGTAAGCTGGATAATCTTTTTCATCGTCTACTGGATTAACACTATTACATATATCATATAAACTTCTTGCTATTGTAGTTTTGCCTACACCGTTTCTTCCTACTATTGCTGTTACATCAAGTATATTGTTACCGTAGAAACTTTCTATGTATTCTTTGTTTTTAAATATATGTAGCCTGTTAAACTCTATATCAAAATTAATATGATAAGAGTTTGATATGTTAAAATATTGATTCTTAATCATTTCTTTATGGTTTTCTACCCATAAATACAGTAACTTCATTTGCTCTGCTCCTTTGTTTTTTAGCTTTATTATATAAACTAAATTACCAGACCATAAATTACAAAACTAATGATTTTAATGACTTATTCTTTCTCTTTTCCAAAAATAATGCTGTTAAATAGTTCATTCAAGTATTCTGTCCAGGCCTTTACACGTGTTTGACCTAATGATACGTCTAATAATGAATCCACTTCAAAGTATTTTAGTATCATCAATGCTGTTACTCGCTCCAATGTCTCAAGCTTATTATTTTTATATGAATAGCTTGGTGTTTGTCCTGCATGAACAAAGTTGTTTCTATCTTTATATAACTCATCTATCATTGTTGCTAATTCAAAAGATGTCATTCCATCTATAGTTATTAGTTTTGGAATGATTACAGCAAGTCTAAGCCTTTTTTCTTGCTGTCCTTCAGTTATTAATGATTCTAAAGCCGTGATAAACAGAAGTAATGCAAGTGAATCATCATGATGTATTTTACGTTGAACAATGCCTCTTGAATACAACATAAACAAATTTATAAACTTATATGCTAAATTATTTAGTTCAATTCTTAATGCAAATGAACTAAATAATTTATCAAAGATTTGCTGATATTTATCTTCTTCCATAAAATCTATGTCTAATTTACATTGTAGGTGTGCATCCCAGCTATGCCCATGCCCACATCTCCAACCGTCTTTAGATAGTATGGCTACGTGCCTATTTTCATCTCTCCATATCTCTGGTTTCCTAAAACTACTTGATTTCATTCCAAATGCTGAATGAATAAGAAAAAGAAAGTTTACTGAATATTGAGCTAACTGATATGCTGAATATCTTACATTTTCAGTTTGATTCTCAACTTCAATTATCATTATGTTCGATTTTAAAAAGCCTTTAGAACGACTATTCTTTGTATGCTCTAAGAAATCTATAACTGCTTTTTTGTCTATAGACGTAATATCTGATATTTGTGTATGTAATTCTTCTTCACTTTTTTCTTTGAGTATATGAAACTTTGAAAATGAAATGTCCTTCTTTAATCCAGAGCCTTGTAATGGAAATATTAGATAGTGCTTCTCTTTATTTATTTCAAAATTTTTATTGATATGTTCAATTACATTGTCAAGTTGTTGTTCATCTACATTACTAGGCAAACTACTTAAACCTTCTAAATGCCAATTGATTGATGATAGAAAAATATCATTACAATAAAATTTATGTTTTAGTAATATTGGGTATATTAAATCAAGGAAGTTTGTGAATGGCTTGTCATCTAAGTCTGGCTCTCTTCTTCCTGTCTTAAAATAAAATTGTAGTAAATCTTTATATGCTGCAATAATTTTCTTTTTCTGCTTAGCATCCATCTATTTCACCTCAAATGTATTTATTTTTTATCAATATAATCGGGTAGGAGGTAAATAATTAATTTATTTACCGACCTCCCACACCACCGTACGTACCGTTCGGTATACGGCGGTTTCATAGTTTACACTCTAACTTCAAGGTAGTATTTAAGAAAACTTAGATAACCTTGCTTTTCAAACCTAGCATTAGTTAGGGTGGTTGCAAGAATCCAGCTATTGGCAGTATGCCAGTAGCTTTTTCTTGTATTAGCCCATTCCCATGCTTTATCTCGAGCTACACCTAGCTTTTGAAGGTTAGTAAATTTAGTTTTTACCTTCTTCCAGCTTTTCCATGTTATCATACGTATGTATTTGTCAAGTGAAAACTGTACCATATTTCATTCGAAAACTGGGCCACTTAATATAAAAAATTAATTGGCTTTTTCAAGCCATTCTTTTGTTTCTTTTATTCTATAAGAGTCTCCATTCATATTTAGTACATAAGATTTGTGAGTTAATCTGTCTATTAATGCAGCTGTTAGAGTTACATCATTAAAGATTTCATTCCATCTATCAAATGATAAATTTGTAGTTATTATTGTAGATTTTCTCTCTGCTCTAAGAGAGAGAAATGTAAACAATAGCTCGCTCCCTTCTTTATCAAATGAAATATATCCTAATTCATCTGCAATGATTAAATCATATTTTTCAAACCTTTTCTCAAATGTGTATAACTTTTTATCACTCCTAGATTCTTTTAATTCATTTATTAATGATGCTACTGTTGTAAAATATACTTTATATCCTTTATTGCAAGCATTGATGCCTAGGCCTATGGATAAGTGGGTTTTACCTGTACCAGGATTTCCTGCTAGTATTATATTTCTACCTTCTTGGATAAAACTTAACGTCTTAAGTTCCTTAAACTTTTTCTTAGCATCTTCTGGTAGGTATTCTATCTTAAGTTCATCTAAATATTTTTTATATGGAAATTTGGCATTTCTTATCCTGTTTTTCCTTCCATTTTCCTTTCGTGTATCATAGGCCTGTGACAATATATCTTTTAAAAAATCTTCGTAGGATTGATCAAGTTTATATGCTTCTTCAATCTTCATCCTTAACCCTTGATTTATTCCTGGAATTTTAAGCTCTGTTATATATTTTTTTATCTCACTTATTGTTTTATTCAATTTTTATAACCTCCTACTGATTGTAGATTAAATATTTTATTTAATACTGATATTTGATCAATTGATGCTTTTTGTATAGATGCATCTTTAGCAGTTAGTGAATTATTTTCGCTAGGAGTTTTAAAAACTATATTTTTAATATTGTCTGTATTCACTATGCTTTCCTTTATTTTAGCTAATTCATCGATAGCTTTAAGTACCACATCTAAATCTTTTTCCTTGATTAATTCTAAAAGCACTATGAAATCCTTAGGATTATTAATATAATATTTATAGTATATTTGTTGAAGCTTCGGAGAGAGCTGGTGCCTACCAACACTAGCATGTAATGCTCCAGGCTTCTTTTTCAATGTATGGATAAAATGATTTATATCTATTATCCAGTCATGGACTAAATATGATCTCTTATGCTCTGCTACTTTATTTTCCTTATAAAATATTTGAATATTATCGGGATATATCTTTACAGTTACAAATTTACCCACAAGATAATCTGGCACTGAATATTTGTTTTGCTCAATAGTAATAACACTATATTTACTAACCCTAGCCTCTACTCGTCTAGATGTATCATAGGATGGCTTTAGGGGAAGAAGATAATCCATTTCCTTTTTCAAAATATCTATTGGACTTTCATTTTCAAGCCAGTTTCTTTTCTTGGAATTAAGCTTAAATAGACTTTCTTCAATATGCTTATTGGCTTCTTCTATTGAATTAAATTCAGTTTTAATGGAAAATGCTTTTCTCCTAACAAACTCAACTCCTCTCTCTACATGGCCTTTTTCATTTCCTCTGGCTGTATTACAAAATCTATACTTGAATCCGTAATACAAAGATATTTTAACTAGATCATCAGTAGCTTCTTTTTCATTTCTCCCAACAAATTTTTTAACAGCTTGTTTCATGTTATCGTAAACAACTTCTCTATGTATTCCTCCAATCTTATTAAAGGCCTTAACATGAACATCTAAAAAGTTTTCCATCTTTTGATTTTGGTATAATCTTGCATAGTGGTAAGAAGCTTTGGCTGTAGTAAAAAGACCCATATTTAATGTTGTTGGTTTACCATTAATGATTAATTTTACATCACCCCAATCAAATTCTAAAGTTTCACCTAAATTATACTCTTGTCTTATAAATGCTTCCTTTTTATCAAAAGTATTTCTAATGTAGTTACATACAGTGGTATATCCAATATCATATCCTTTGCCTTGAAGGTATTCATAGATATCTATTTTCTTTAATTGTTGCTTAGACCTACCAGAAAGTCTATGTTTTTCATTTTCAGAAACAAGCTTATTTATTTCTTCTGTAACTTCATCAGTCAATTTTATCTTACTTCTATTACTAACATCATATTTAGGTGCTGAAGACATTTCATCTATTAATAGATGAATTTTATCTTTGTCTTTATTCTGATCTAACCCTTTAATCATCTCATATTTAGATTCATATTCTTTGATGTATTTTTGAACAGTAGTTCTTGATATCTTAAGTTCTCTGCCTATTGCTCTTTGTGATTTTCCTTCACGGAAATATCTCATTAGTATTTCTGCTTTCTGTTCCAATTTTATCAACTCCTACGCCCCCCTTAGATTTATCTAAGGGTATTATATTTCAAAGGTGGCCCAGTTTTCAATTAATACGGTGGCCTACTTTTAGAGTAACAGAAACAACTGGCGTCTGCTGACTTCTCATGATAAATCTTGTTTCAACCATGGTACATACTCTGTTTTCCCATGTCCATGAGACCTCCCCAGGTAAGAGCAACAACTTTCCTCCCATGTAACCGCCATATTTACTGTTCAGAATTCGTGTAGTATTGGACTTTGTTTTGTGTTGTAAACTCATCCACTCTAAACCAGCCTGATATGGTTTCTGTTCGTCGGTTCAGGATTTTGCCTCCAGCTTCCTTCAGATTCCACGTCGCCGTGGACACCCTTGCTTTTAGCTAACGGTTCCTACTACCAAGCCCGTAGTGGACTTTCACCACCAAGTTATTGCCCATGCTGGGCACACAACTAAAAGTCTGCACCTCAAAAATGCAGACTTCTTTATGTCTATGATTGTATCTAACTTCCATCTAAGTTGCTATAGTATGAAGTATCGCACCATTTTAAGGTTTCTAAATGTTTCTTTAATTTGTTTGCCATTTGTTTGTATGTAACATAGGTTAAGCCTCCTGATGTTACTCCACCAATCACTGGTATTGCCTTAGATACTCCCTTTGCAAATATATCCTTCGTCATCTTAACCCCTAATACCTGTGCTATCTTTTTCACTATTGGATATATGGTTCCTTTGGTAAGTGCCTTACTTGCTATAGATTTACTTGCTCTTTGAGCCGCTGATGCTGATAGTTTAGTAATAGTAGCTGCTGCTCCATTCACACCAAACATTACTCCAACAAATAATGTTAGCATATTTGTTGTTTCATCATCAAAACTGCCATCATCCCCTATCAACTCTTCCCATCCATACAAATAAACAAGTTTTTGTAAAATCCTAAGTACATGTCCAAAGTATTGTGCTACATCCGCTGGTATTGTTCCTGCCATTGCAAAACCTCCAGGCAATCCAGCTGCAAAAGATATTGAACTAACCTTATTTGTTTCATAGTTAATACAATGCTTTGCTATCCTACTTATCACAGATACTGGTATTCCTGCATATGCAGGATTATTCTGAATAGCTATTTCAACTTGCTCTTTTGAATAATATTTGATTAACTCCTTATATAGAAATTTCTCTCTGTCTATATGCACCATTGGAAGACTAGATGCAGTCTTTAAAGCTAATTCAAATGTATTATTATCACCCATTATTGCTTTCCCCCTTTCATTGGTTATTCATGTCGTTACTTGTAATGTTTTCTATTTACAAATATATCAAGTTCATTAATATTTTCTATTTACAAGTATATCAAGTTCATTAATATTATTCAATTAAAATCTATATGACATTAGGATTGTTACTCTTATATATACTTTATATTTATTTATAAACTGGTCCCTTTTTAATTGTCTGTATGTATTGGTTTTAGATGTGTCTATACCTTTAATCAAATGAAAACACCCCACAAACTTATTGTCCATGAGGTGTTCAATTAAATTCGTCCTTTAAATTTACCTACGTATCCTGCAACTTCACTTGGGTATGCATCCGATTTATCATTCATTCTAAATTGAATTAAAAATGCTGTACTAAATAAATCACTTTGTCCATTGTTTACAGGTGTTAAGTTAGGGTCAAGTGCTACTGTTCTTATAGATGAGTCTAACAATCCTACTTCAAAACTTGTTTCTTTTTTTACGTAACAGATACCATCAAATGCCTCGTTACACCACTTCAAGGAGTTTCCATCCCCAGCTACTATATCCTTAGGCTGCTATTATTTCTCTAATGATTTGGTTGTTACTGATTACTGTTTTTATTATATGTTCCTTGTATTTGTACTCTAAGCTGTAAATTTTATGGTGTGATTATATTCTAATTCAAATTTATTTTCCTTATCTTTATTTATGTATCCACTTAGTATTTCTGCTAGGTATTTTATCATCAAGTCTTCATTTTTTCCGTTTCTATTTATAGTTGTCTTAATCTTTCCCTTTACTGCTTTATTAAGATTTAATCTTGTTTGTCTTTCCTTTAATACCTGTAAACATTTCTCTATATTGTAGTCCGTTACTTCAACCAGATCCTTAGTCACTATTTTCAGTAATAATCCTTTATTATTTTTCATTCTCATTTCATCCTAAAGTTTAAGTTTTATCTTGTGAGTTAATTCTATATCATGTTGAAAACATAACTTTTGAAGCTCAACTAACAATGTCGTTAATATTTAATGGATGTTGTTTAATATTTCATTGTTTTAATGGGAAATGAAAAAACATCCTAATGAAATTTACTGTTCGCTCATCTCATTAGGATATTTTTATTAGCTCTGGTTATGTTATGCTATTCCAAATACCACACTATGACTTCCATTTTCTTTTTTATATATTGATATGTTATTAATTCTAAATATCGTATTTCTAAAAATTATTACTTCCCCCAGCCTTTTATACATTGTTGAATCCTTCACATCTGTAAATAATACCTTACCTGTTTCTTTTATATTATTAGGTTTTAGTATTTCATCCAGCTGCTCTTTTAAATTAGCTATTTGTTGATCACTTACTTCCCATAAAATGAAACAGCCATTTTGTGTACGTCCAGCTAATAATGATTGTAATATTCTTTGTGCAACCATCCCACTTATTGCTATTTCTCTACCCTGTACAAACAGATGTACACTGTCTCCTGTAAATATTTCCTTAGTTAGCTCTAATGTTATCGTTGGTTTCTTTCTAGGTTTTTTGCTCATTTATTCTTGCCTCCCTCCCATTAAACTTTGTTTTTACTTATCTCTATTATTATTTCATCTTGACCTATTGTTACTTCTTGATATTTGTTTAGCTGACTATCTAATTCATTATCCCACTATTATTTAATCAATTCTTAGTTATTTCTGTTTCTATATCTCTTACAGTGGTTGAGTATTAGTACATATATAGTTGTTTTTAAGGATAGTAACATTTTTATCTACTGTTATCTAAGAACATAAAAAGAGACTACCTATAATCAGTAGCCTCTCGTTTAATTATATTCTGTTGATAAAAATTACTTCTTAGCTCTACTCCTTTTCTTAAGAGCTACAGGTGTTTCTTCTTCTGGTCTGTCCTGATTAAACTGGACATGCAATTACGTTAGTTTACTACCTCATTCTCAAAATTTCTCTGTCTTTCGTTAGGTCAATTGTTTATTTCCGGAGTGCCCTTGACAACAAGCATCTCCCGTATGATTTTAGCAGCCAAAGCGCAACCACATTATATGTGGTAGGCCTCTGGCGATAGGTGGCTAC
>FZPS01000193.1_pt64 | contig 10482 bp, 5 predicted proteins | sample 1817821 | NCBI WGS metagenome assembly FZPS01 (sample SAMEA104158645, study PRJEB21678) | metagenome | place: Germany | collected 2015-04-21 | reverse complement strand
TTCGGTATAACGATCATATTCTTCTTGTGTAAATTGAAGAATTTCACGGTCAACAAATCCTAATGCAACTAACTTCTCATAATCTTTTTTGAATATTTTAACCCCATTTTCGTTAATATAAGCTCCCTTTCCCAATTCACGTTTGGCAGAAACAGATCCACTACTAAGAATAACCCCAAAAGCAATTAATAATATTAGAATAAATTTTTTCATTGGTAAACTCCTTTCTTTTTATAAACATAGTTTAAGACAAGATAATAAGTGAAGTTTAGTAAATATTCAATAATAATTAACATTATTGTAGGATGATACAACAATAAAATATACTGAAACGGTATGAAGTCTGGCATATAGAAATTCTTCAAATAATACGAAAGTAAAAACACATTAATCCCAATAACATGAAAAATAATAAATATTGAGATTAAAGATTTAATTTTATTTATTTTTTGAAGAGAATCATATTTTTTGCTTACTATATAATACCCAATAGATATTAACAGAATTGAAATAAATATTATTTCAAACAATTTTAATGAATCCATTAAGAATAGTACCAATATAATTAAAATACTTCCAATGATTATAAATGCATAATCAAATTTGTCTTGTTGAATAGTTAACTTTAAGTATAGTACTCCGGTAAAAACTAGGATAGAAATAAAGAAAACCATAATTATACCATGAATACTATAACTATAGTAAATAGTTGAGAATATTAATGCAATAATTGACAATAAAAAGTTCGGTTTAATTTCTTTATCAACAATTAACAAATAAGATAAATTAATCAGAAATATATTTATACCAAAAGCAAATAAATATTGTTGAAGATCAAATTGTAGTAATGTTGGTAAAAAGATTAAGAAGTTTGAAAACAAGCAAAAATAAAACCTTCGATCGATATTATTTTTAAAAATTTGATACAATAATATTTTCTTATTAATATCTACCTTTTTTGCTACTACAAAACCGATGATTATGAAATTAACAACTAAATACATCCATATAGGACGTATTTCAATAATATAATACAATCCTACCAATAAAATCGCTGCTAGTATAAGTGATCCACTTAAGATATTATGAATGGTCCTTTGTCTTGTAAAAGTACAAGAATCATCAACCGACTTATCATTAAAATATTCATCTAGGTCCCCAATTTGCTTGATTGTTAATTGATAAGCTTCGCGACTAGACTTCCCTGAAGCAATTAAACCATCATAGATTTCTTCAGAATTGACGATTACTTCTTCTAAAAAAGGATCACAATCTACATCATATCGACTTGCGCGTGCTTTCTTAATAATCAGTTTTTTAATTTTCTTCTTCATTGCCTTCACCAATAATTAATTTTTTTATATAATCTAATATTGTCGGTGCATCTTTTCTAAAGTCATGTAAATGTCTTAATCCCCTTGCGGTGATTTTATAGTAAATTCTTTTCACACCTTTTTCATTAAACCAATCAAATGGTTCAATCATTTTATCTTTAGTAAGTCTTTTTAAAGATAAATACAATGTGGCTTCGGTTAAATTAAAAGTATCATCACTTTCCGTGAGGATAATTTTTCTAATCTCATAGCCGTATGAATCTTGTTTTTCTAAAATTGATAAAATAACATACTCAGTAAATCCCCTGATGAATTCACCATAATTATACATTTTAACCATCCTTTTAACCATCCATAGTTCCCTATGCTATATTTTACCATCATATAGACATAGAGTCAACAAAAAACTATGTGAAATTTTGTAAGACAATTACTGTCTATTAGTATACAATATTTTTCAATATAAGGCAAAAAAAATCCCTTATAAAAATTTTACAAGGGATTTTTTCATAGTTCATATATTTAAAACTAAATGTAACTTCTAATTATTCAGCAACAAATTTATTGACAGTAATGTTAGAAGGTTCATCATATTCCAGCTCGACTTCTTCAATTAGACCTGTACCAGCTGGAATAATGCCACCAATAATGATGTTTTCTTTTAATCCTTCTAGATGGTCTTTCTTACCTCTAATAGCCGCTTCGGTTAACACTCTTGTTGTTTCTTGGAAGGAAGCCGCCGATAAGAATGAATCTGCTTTAAGAGAAGCTCTTGTAATACCCAAGATTACTGGTTTAATGATTGGGATTCGTTTACCTTGGTCATACATATCTTTAATATATTTTAAGATATCTGGTTTAGAGACAAAGGTTCCAGGTAATAAATCAGTATCTCCTTCATCAACAACAACAACTTTTTGAAGCATTTGTTTAATGATGATTTCGATATGTTTATCAGCAATCTCAACCCCTTGGGCACGATAAACCTTTTGTACTTCTCTTAGGATATAACTTTCAACATTACGAACATTAGATACTCTAATTAGTTCTTTAGGATTAATCATACCTTCAACTAATGGATCACCTGGTTGAATTTCTTGCCCAACTCTAACAATTGGACGTTTACCGCTGTCAGTTAAATATGACTTATCATTGTTTGGAATTGGACTTTCAATGATGATTTCATAACGTTGGTCTTGTTTTTGATTAATCTCTTTTACTTTACCTTTAATTTCGGAAATGATTGCTTTACCCTTTGGATCACGTGCTTCAAATAATTCTTGAATACGTGGTAAACCTTGAGTAATGTCATCACCTGCTGCAACCCCACCAGAGTGGAAGGTACGCATCGTTAACTGAGTACCTGGCTCACCGATTGATTGAGCAGCAACGATACCGACAACTTCACCTTTTTCTACAACATCTGTAGTAGAAAGGTCTGAACCATAACATTTAACGCAAACACCGTTAGGTGAATCACAAGTTAATAAAGTACGTACTTCAACTGATTTAATACCACTATCGATAATCTTATCAGCAATTTGATTATTGATGAAGACACCTTTATCAACAACTAGTTCATTATTATTGTTATAGATAGGTTTAGAAGTAAAGCGTCCTAAAATACGTTCACGAAGTTTCACGTATTCAGTTCCATCACGAGCAACTAATGCGGTGACGACAACGCCTTTATCGGTACCACAATCTTCATTGGTAACAGTAATGTCATGACTTACGTCAACTAATCTTCGAGTTAAGTATCCAGATTCAGCTGTCTTTAAGGCCGTATCGGTAGAACCTTTACGAGCACCGTGAGTCGAAATAAAGAATTCAGACATACTTAAACCTTCACTAAAGGAAGCACGAACTGGGATTTCCATTGATTCCCCACTCGGACGAGCCATTAATCCACGCATACCAGCTAACTGAGTAAAGTTACCTGTGTTACCACGAGCACCTGAATCAGCCATCATGAAGATGTGATTGCTGGTGGCACGGTCTTTCATCTTAACGCGAATACTGTCTTCAATATAATTACGAGACTTGGTCCAAACTTCAATATTAGACTTAGCTCTTTCTTCTTCGGTACTTGTTCCTAACTTGTATCCTTCTCTGTTTTTATGGTATTTGTAGTCTGCTTGCGAAAGGATATTTTCCTTAGTTTCTAACAGTTCTACGTCAAAGATTGATACAGTTATTCCCGCAACCGTTGAATATTTAAAGCCTAAATCCTTCATTCGGTCAAGTGCTTTTGAAGTCTCTGCCAAACGACATTGATGGAAAATCTCACTAATAATATTAGCTAAGAACTTCTTATTAAAGGCCGGATTTAAGTTTTCAAAGGTTGGATATAATTTATCAACATCATCAGTACTTAAATCTTTTACTAAATCTTGATAGATTGAACTGATATCATTGATGTAACGAGCGTTACAATCATTACGTAAATCAGCTGTATGTTCGAAGAAATGGAAACTTTCATCACCAATTTTATCTTCGATCATCTTAACATCTTTTACATAAATCTTTTCAATATCAGTCCATGAAGTCAAACGCAAGTCGCCTTCAATTGCCTCTACATCACTAACTTGATTTTGAATCGCAGCATCAGATTTTTCTTTTTGGCTACGAATATACTTTTTAATTTCTGTGCCAAGAGCCTCTTTGTAGATGCGATCTTTATCTTTAATAACATCCTGATAGTATGTTTCAATAGCCTCGATGGCTTCTTCAGCGCCATCAGTCGCTTTTAAATCTTCAATGTAGCGCATTATTTCTTTAGCTTTATGCTTAGCTTCAATGCGTAAAATGATGTCTTGTTCAGTATGATAACGGGCATTTAATGCATCGATTGCTAATTGATAAATTCCGGATCTTGGGCCAATATTTATTCGTCCAATTTCCTTATTATAACGGTCTTTAGCGATATTAAAGATCTCATCATTTTTCGGATCTTTTTGGAAATACTTCAAGATATCGCTATTAGTTTTATAACAGCGTTCTTCAATTACACTCAAGTCAAGTTGACGAATTGCCTCTTTAATATTAGCTCCCTTTTCAACAAAGTATTTGTCAGGAGTACCAACTTTTAAGTTTTCAATAGTTGCCTCATTTACAAATGGGAACTCTTCAAATTTCTCTTCAGCATTTTCTTCGTTTTTAGGGAAAATAGTATTAAAGATAATTTTTCCGTAAGTTGTAATTAAGTATTTTTCTTGTTGTTCTTTAGTAAAACGAGAACAATTGAGAGCACGTGCCGGTAAGGCAATACGTGAATGAAGAGTTATTTGATTGTTCTCATAAGCAAGTTCAACTTCATTTATGTCCTTAGCAACCCATCCATCTTTCTCAACATTTGGTTCTTCAATAGTTAAGTAATAGTTTCCAAGAACCATGTCTTGTGATGGAGTAACGACAGGTTTACCATCTTTAGGCGCCAAGATATTTTTAGAAGCAAGCATTAACAAACGAGCTTCTGCTTGAGCTTCTTCTGATAATGGAACGTGAACTGGCATTTGGTCACCGTCAAAGTCGGCATTGAACGCAGTTGTTACAAGTGGGTGCAAGCGAATAGCTTTACCTTCAACAAGCTTTGGTTCAAATGCTTGGATACTTAAGCGGTGTAATGTTGGAGCACGGTTTAATAGAACCGGATGCTCAGCAACTATTTTCTCTAAAGCTTCCATAGCTTCAGGAGCACCTTTTTCAATCAACTCTTTTGCTCGTTTAATACCTGCTCTTGGTTGTTCCGGATTGTTTTCATCACGTTTACGTAACATACTAATGATAAACGGTTTAAATAATATTAGAGCCATTTCACGTGGAATACCGCATTGATACATCTTTAGGTCAGGACCAACAACGATAACCGAACGACCTGAATAGTCAACCCGTTTACCAAGTAAGTTTTGACGGAAGCGTCCTTGTTTACCACGAAGCAAATCGGATAATGATTTCAATGGACGGTTTTTATCAACAACTACCTTTTTATTACGTTTTGAGTTATCAATTAAAGCATCAACTGCTTCTTGTAACATACGTTTTTCGTTTTTAGTAATTAAGTTTGGTGCACGTTGTTCAAATTGTTTCTTCAAACGATTATTACGGTTAATAATACGACGGTATAAATCGTTTAAGTCAGTAGTCGCAAAACGACCACCATCAAGTTGAACCATTGGTCGTAGATCAGGTGGGATAACTGGAACAACATCCATTACCATCCACTCTGGTTTATTTATTCTGGTTGATACAAAAAGAGTTGTATATTTGTGGCCAGGAGCGGCCCCAATTGAAGTGATATTATTATATTCACTAAATACATCTTTCGTCCAACCAATGATTTTACCAGAATCACCTTTTTCAAATTTAGGACTATAAGTAGCCTCAATTTGAACTTCTACGATATCTTTATTATCTGGATTCTTTGGTAATACGCGACCAACATAACGTTTGCTTTCGCTTGTAAAATTATTTGAATGACCAGACATGGATTTATTGCTGGAAGATACACGCATCTCTAGCGTTAATACCATCTCTGATAAAATATCATAAGCTTTATCAATTTTAAAGCGGAGACAGTTTGGTTGAGTTGGACCAGATCCGCGATAAAATTCTACATAAGTATCAATTCCAGTATCTGTAGAAACCGGAGTAGTAATATATCCAATTTCATCAGAACGCAAGAATGATTCAACAATATCAAGTCGCTTAATAATTTTTTCACGACGTTGTTTTGTTGCACCCTTGATTTCATTACGAAGTTGTTTTGACAATTCTTCTAAATCAAGGTCTTGCAATAATTTTTTAATTGCTTCAGCACCCGTAAGGGCTTTAAACTTGATTCCATAGCGTCGTTGATAGCTACTATATTCTTGTTCAGTTAAGATTTGCTTTTCAGTCAATTCTTCAACGTCGCCCGGATCAGTGACAATATAAGAAGCAAGATAAACAATATCTTCGACATCGCGAGTTTTCATATCAAGTAAAATCGCGATCTTACTTGGAGTATTTCGTAAATACCAAGTATGAACAACCGGAGCAGCCAAGCGAATGAAACCCATTCGCTCGCGGCGTACTTTAGATTCGGTTAATTCAACTTTACATTTTTCACAAACTCCACCTCTATCACCAGTTTTGCGGGATTTGCCACAAGCACATTGATAGTCTTTCATTGGACCAAATATAACTTCACAGAAAAGACCATCACGTTCTGGTTTTAAGGTTCGGTAATTTATTGTTTCATGCTTTTTAACTTCTCCTAAGTTGCCGTCTACTTTTCGACGACACCACTCAATAATTTGTTCCGGAGAAGCGATTCCAATTTGCATGTAATCATATTTTCTCATCTATAACTTTCACCTCTTTATAATCCCTGTTTGCGGGCAGGCGCCACAAAGTCTTCTACTAAACTCTTGTTTGCTACATCTTCTTTAGTTTCACTATCAATGAGACGAACACTTAATCCTAGACCTTGAAGTTCTCGAATAAGAACTCGGAAACTTTCTGGGATTCCTGGTTTAGGAATTGGAGCACCATCACAAATAGCTTTATAAACTTTATTACGGCCAATCATATCGTCAGATTTGATTGTCAACATTTCTTGAAGGGTATGAGCAGCACCATAGGCTTCAAGAGCCCAAACTTCCATTTCCCCAAAGCGTTGACCACCGTTTTGTGCTTTACCACCCATTGGTTGTTGGGTAACTAAAGTATATGGTCCTTCACTACGAGCATGGAGTTTATCGTCAACCATGTGAGCAAGTTTAATCATATACATTACTCCAACAGATATTCTACTGTCGAATGGTCGACCAGTACGGCCATCATATAATCTAATCTTACCATCTTCACTCATACCAGCTTCTTGCATAATCATCTTTAAGTCATCAAGATTTACCCCATCAAAGACTGGAGTAGCAACATGAATTCCTAATTTCTTAGCAGCCATACCTAAGTGAATTTCTAATACTTGACCGATGTTCAAGCGTGATGGTATCCCTTGTGGGTTAAGCATAATATCGATTGGTGTACCATCTTCCATATAAGGCATATCTTCAATTGGAAGAATATTAGAAATAACACCCTTATTACCGTGGCGACCAGCCATCTTGTCACCTTCAGTAATTTTACGTTTTTGAACAATATAGACTCGAACAACTTCGTTAACTCCTGGTGGTAATTCAGCACCATCCTTACGAGTGAAATGTTCAATCTTACAAACAATACCGCCACCGCCATGTGGAACTTTCAAGGAAGTAACTCGAACATCTTTACTATTGTCAGAGAATAAAGCTTGACTTAAGCGTTCCTCTGGAGTAGGTTCAGTTTGGCCTTTAGGGGTAATCTTACCAACTAAAGTATCTCCTTCTTTTACTTCAGCACCAAGGCGAACGATACCATTTTCATCAAGATTAGCAATTGATTCTTTGCTTTCACCATCAAGGTCAGCAGTAATCATTTCTTTACCGAGTTTAGTATCACGTACCTCAATTTCATATTCTTCAATATGAATTGAAGTGTACACATCATCTTGAACTAAACGTTCACTCATAATAACCGCGTCTTCAAAGTTATATCCATGCCATGTCATAAAAGCAACAACGACATTTCTTCCTAGCGCAAGTTCACCTTGATCCATTGCAGGACCGTCAGCTAAAATGTCACCAACTTTGATTTTATCATTGACATTAACGATTGGCTTTTGGTTGACGCATGTAGAATGGTTAGAACGTTCATATTTAATCATTGAATACTCATGATTTTTTCCTTCATTGTCTTTGACAATGATCTTTAATCCATCGACATAAGTAACGACACCCTCAACATCAGCAATCAAAGCAACGCCACTATCTTTAGCAGCTTTGTATTCTATACCTGTTCCAACAAACGGAGCTTCCGCTTTTAAAAGAGGAATAGCTTGACGTTGCATGTTGGCCCCCATGAGCGCACGGTTCGCGTCATCATGTTCTAGGAAAGGAATACATGCGGTTGATACTGAAACGATTTGTTTAGGTGAAACGTCAATTAAATTAACTTTGGTTAAATCATCGATTTCATCAAAATCACCATTATGACGAACCATAACTTTTGAACCAACTAGTTTAATCTTACCGGTTTTTTCATCTTTAACCATTGGACTATTTGCTTGCGCAATATAGTATTTTTCTTCTTTATCGGCAGTATAATATCTGATTTCATCAGTAACTATTGCTTCTTTGATCTCATTACCATTTTCATCAATCCTTGTTTCAGTCTTAACTACTAGATAAGGAGTTTCAATAAAACCATAGTGATTAACTCGAGCATAAGTAGCTAGTGAGTTAATCAAACCGATATTTTGACCTTCAGGTGTTTCAACCGGACAAATTCGTCCATAGTGAGAGTTGTGAACGTCACGCACTTCAAAGCCAGCTCGATCACGAGATAAACCACCTTGACCAAGGGCTGAAAGACGACGCTTATGGGTCAACTCTGATAAAGGATTGATTTGATCCATAAATTGAGATAACTGACTACTACCGAAGAATTCACGAATAGTTGAAGTAAGTGGTCGAATATTAATTAAGTTTTGTGGCATTACAGTTCGTGGATCAACCGATGTACTCATGCGGTCACGAACATTCTTTTCAAGTTTGGTAAGCCCAATTCTAAATTGATTTTGAAGTAATTCACCAACTAAACGTAAACGACGGTTTCCTAGATGGTCAATATTATCAGTTGAACCAATTCCATCATGTAAATTTATATAATAAGAAATTGCGGCTAAAATATCAGACAAGTTGATATGATTAGCTTTTTCCGATTCAGTAACTTCTATTCCTATTCTTTGGTCATTACCAACTAATCGAACAACTCGTTTTTCACCGTTTTCTTCTTTAACTACATCTAAAACCTCTAATACAACACTTGTACCATCGAGCATTAAATCATACTCAAATTCTTTTCTAATGGCGTCTCGACGAGCAGCTAAGATATCATAGGTGTTTTGTTCTGGGTCATCACTATATTGAATCTTTGTCCCAGCCGTTAAGATAACCTCACCTGTATGTTGATCAATAATATCGTTAGCAAGCTCATATCCGACTGCTCGAGCAATAACATCAAGTTTTTTATTTACTTTATAACGACCTACATCGGCTAAATCATAACGTCTAACATCAAATAGTCGACTCGCAATAAACTTACGAGCAGTATCAGCAGTCGTTTTTTCACCTGGTCTTAGTTTATCGTATAATTCTCGAACACCATCATCTTGGCCAAAAGTTGAGTCTTTCGCAAAGGTATTAGTCATAAATTCTGATTCGCCAAATAAGGCAACGATATCAGCATTGCTACCTATACCAAGTGCTCGGATAAAGGTTGAAAGGGGAATTTTCTTTGAACGATCAAGTTTTGCATACCAAATATCTTTACTCCCTAGTTCAAATTCAATCCATGCTCCACGAGTAGGGATGATTTGACCAGAGTAGATCTCTTTCCCAGATTTCTTTTCGATCGTAGAAGAGAAAAAGACACCTGCAGATCTAATAATTTGAGTAACAACTACTCGTTCTGATCCATTAATAATAAAAGTACCCCATGGAGTCATCCAAGGAAACTCACCCATAAAGATTTTGTCTTCTTTAATTTCACCGGTCTCTTTATTAACTAAACTAACATTAATTTTCAGCGAACGAGCATAATTTACATTATGTTTTTTCGCTTCTTTAACTGTATATTTTGGCTCATCAAATTCATAATCACCAAAATACAGTTCAAACTTTTCCCCGTCACTATGATCTTTAATGGGGGAGATCTCCGCCAATAGTTCTTTTATTCCTTGCTTAACTAGCCAATCAAAAGAACTTGTTTGAACCTCAATTAAATTTGGTAATTCAACATTAGTTTGAACTCGCGAATAATTACGTCTTACTCGCTTTTTTCCATATTGAATGTTTTTCCAGCTCAATTTTTTTCCACCTCTCAAAAAACTATAAAATACATTTTTTAAGTTCCAACTTAAAAAATGCATTCTATCACATTTTATTATTTTACCATATTAGCGTCAAGCTGTCAAATAAATAACCTTATAAGATTTTTTCTTTTAAATTAAAGGTTTTTGATGGCCTGAATAATATAGTATCCTTTATCTCTATTGACAATATTAACT
>FZPS01000062.1_pt3635 | contig 10484 bp, 9 predicted proteins | sample 1817821 | NCBI WGS metagenome assembly FZPS01 (sample SAMEA104158645, study PRJEB21678) | metagenome | place: Germany | collected 2015-04-21 | reverse complement strand
TATCTGGATAATATAGAGGCCGGCTACAAAGGTAAGGTATACTGGGTGTTACTGCCCAAAGGCGCAGCCAGACCCAGTATTGAGCAAATAGCTGCAGGCACTGATGGCGATGGCAAACCAGCTGTTTCAGTAGGCAACCCTGAATTCGATCCCTTAGGGGGAGATGGTAATTTTGTTGTGACTGGAGCTGCCGGGGATACGGAATATGATCTCTACATGGTAGTTGGCGATACCAGTAAGGACTATCCGCTGACCAGGTGCACTGAAGTTCAACATATGGAAATTGTCACCCCGCGGGATGCAGCAGGCGAAAAGGTTTGCGAGATGAACGGCGAGCAATATGAGACTCTGGCAGATGCACTGAAGGAATCAGGCTCTGTCGCAACTATCAAACTGCTCAAAAGCATTACAAATATTGAAAGAGTAATAATTGAAAAAAAAGATATTACCTTTGACTTAAACGGGCATGTTCTAACCATTCACACAACCGCTGATGAAGGGCTCAAGGCAATAGAAGGAACCGTTCAACTTATAGGAGAAGGCGAATTAAATGTCAGCGGTAAAGTTTACGGTGTGCATGCAAGTTCTGGAAGTAATATTACAGTAACTAATGCTGCTTCATGGGATGATACAGAGACTCTTACATCCTCCAGTGCGGGAGTACTGGCTTTAAGCGGATCTAAAGTAACGGTGCTTGGAAATGCAACGGGATCCGATCATGGTATAAGAGCTGAAAACGTATTTACAGAGGTTATTGTAGAAGGAGATGTTTCAAACAAGGCTCAAATTAAGGGAGCTGTGCATTGTGAAGGTCAAGCAGTTGTATTGGTAAAAGGAAATGTTACGGCTTCCAGGGGATATGGTGTACGCACTTACAGCGGTAAAGTTACAGTGAATAAGAATGTAAGCGGAAATCTTGCAGGTGCTATGGCAGAGGGTATCGATCCTGTAATCCATATTAAGGGCGATCTTGCCTCTGGGAATAACGGAGCAATCATAATGACCACCAGTGGAAGTATCATTATAGACGGAGAAATTAAAGGAACCGGCTCAAAACCCAGCCCCTCTATCAGCTATGTTTCAATTGGCTCAACCTACCTGGCAAAGGAAGATGGCGTTCCTGACCCGGTAAAACCAGGCTACTTGAAATACAGCACCAGCGGTGCCGGCGCCGTCTGGATAAAAAATCCCCTGGCAGGATCGATTTGGGAAGTATCCAATGCTGTAGAGCTGGACAATGCTCTGGAAAACTTCAAGGATGAAGATATCATAAAACTGACAGCAAATATAGACTATAACAAAGGCATTGTCATTGATGGCAAAACCGTCACCTTTGACGTAGGAAATTACACCTTGAATGTGAGGAGCTACACTCCATCTGCAGGCGGTAAAGGACTAATGGTGATAAACGGTGGCCATGTAAAACTTGCTGGTTCAGGGCAGTTTAACATCCGTCAAATCGGCGGGAATACTTCCATGGGTGTCCAAGTGGAAGCAGGTTCATCGGCTGTGGTTACTAATATAGAGGTTACAGTAGACAGCGGATCAGCCTTCGGAGCTTATGCTTACAACAATGGTGCTGTCATCCATGTACTGGGCAATATTCGGGTGAGCGGAGAAGGCGGTTGCGGCGCAAGAACCTGGGGACGTGGAAAGATAACAGTTGAGGGCACCATTACAGCATCAGCCTATATTAATATTGGCACAACATACAAGGATAAATCCTCTGGCATAGATGATCCTGAAAAACCGGGTTATCTAAAATACAGCACGCCTCCAAATGAAACGGGTATTATATGGGTCAAGGCTGAAGAACCTGTACCTGAATATACTATCACCGTCCAAAATGATGGTAATGGAAATGCCTATGCCGATGTGAATTCAGCAGTACAAGGCACAGAAATCGCACTTACAGCAACTGCTAACAGCGGTTATAAATTCAAGGAGTGGCAGGTTATCAGCGGCGAGGTAACAATTACCAACAATCAATTTACCATGCCAGCTGCCAATGTTATCATAAAGGCAACCTTTGAAGCTATACCCCTGCCAACCTATAAAGTAATTGTCAAGAACGGCACAGGCGCAGGTAATTATGTAAAAGATGCAGTTGTCACCATCACTGCCAATGAAGCCCTGGAAGGCCAGGTTTTTGATAAATGGATATCAAAGGATGGCATTGCTTTCGCAAACGAATATGATTCTACAACAACATTTACTATGCCAGATAAGGATGTTACAGTTGCCGCGACTTATAAAAATATAGGCAGCAGCGAAAATTTCCGTACTTTAACTGACAAACCTACGGGTATTTCTATATCAGGTAAATTAAGTGAAGATGCGCAGCTCACAGTAAGAAACTTGGAACTTGGAGACAGCGCCGCCTGTAAAGCAATACAACAAAAAATGAAAGATGACAATTATGTATTCATACTAGGCAAAAATATCACCGTCACAGGCAACTATATCGGAGCACTGATTATCTCGGTGCCGATAAACACAAATTACAATGGAAAAGCCATAACTATCTTGCATTCAAAACAGGATGGTACCCTGGAAACTGAAGAAGTTATAGTCAGAAACGGCAAAGCGGTATTTGAAACTACCAACCCGTCACGCTTTGCGATATTCCTTAAACAGGATTCGAAAGATATCCCTAAGACAGGCGATAACTTTTATCTGTGGAAGTGGATGCTGCTATGCGTGATATCAGCAGCAAGTATCACATTGCTTATATTTATGAATAAATGTAAAAAGACTTATTGATAAAGCCAGACAACTGTGAAAACAGGCGAATCGGTTTTACCGAATCGCCTGTTGCTTTTTGTTTACTATCTCTCAATACCTTTTCTAGCTGATACACCAGCATCCATATAATGTCGTACAGCTTTCATTTCAGTAATTAAATCAGCTCTGCGGGCAATTTCTTCAGGAAGGCCTCTACCAGTTAAAATAAGCTCCATATTTTCTGGTTTGGAGTCCATAATATTCAAGATATCTTGTATAGATACCAGTCCAGCCTGTATACAGCCTAGTACTTCATCGAGAATTAGAAGATCACAGGTATTTTCCTCCATAATCTTATATACTTCTCCTAGTTCGACTTGAATCTTAGTTGATAAGCTCTTTTTTTCCTGCTCATTCATTAAAAAGACAAACTTTGTTGTTTCACCAAAACGATGGATTTCAAAATAAGGTTCCAGTTTTCTTATGGATTCCAATTCACCTGTATGCATCCCTTTCATAAATTGAATCATGATTACCTTCAACCCATGTCCAGCAGCCCTCATTCCCAACCCCAGGGCGGCTGTGGTTTTTCCTTTCCCTTCTCCAGTATAAACCTGAATATATCCCTTCTCCACTTACTCTACCTCCTGTTTAGAAACAAACCAGTAATGGGATAAAATCCAACTAAGGTGCCATACTAAAACCAAAATCCTTAGCATGGTCTAAAAGCGATTGGAGGTGAAATACATGATACCTGATCATTATGAAGAGGATTTTCTAGTTATAGATGGCACTCTAGACTCATCCATTTTCCCTCCTGGGATTTCTCATGGTCTAAATGTTCTTTCACCATTGGATCATGATCGTTTTTCAATTGATGCATTTGAGGATTATCCCGAAATAGATTTTAATGAATTTCGTGATCACATTTGATAAATTAGGGAGCATAGCTCCCTTTTTATTATTGCTTTTTAAGTATTGATTCTTATTTTTTACCGATATCCTTGCGGTAATGCATTCCTTCAAAATGGATATGATCAACCTGATCATATGCCTTTTCAAGTGATTCTTTCAAATTACTGCCCAAAGCAGTTACCCCTAGAACACGGCCTCCATTTGTAACCAAGCCCTGTTTTACCCTTTTTGTACCAGCATGAAATATTAGACATTCAGATCTTTCCTTTATTTCAATAGGGAATCCTTTTTTATAACTGCCAGGATAGCCCCCTGAAGCCAATACAACACAGGCAGCTACCTTATCACTCCAAGTAATACTTATTTGATCCAACCGCTGATCTATCACAGCTTCCATAATCTCAAGCAAATCTGTTTCTAGTCGGGGAAGAACTACCTGTGCTTCAGGATCACCAAAGCGAGCATTGTATTCCAAAACCTTTGGGCCGGCATCTGTTAAGATAAGCCCAAAATACAACACACCCTGAAAAAGTCTGCCTTCTTGGTTCATAGCATTTAAAGTAGGCTCTATTATATTCTGTACTACATACTTAGCAATCTCGGGATTATAGTGGGCACTGGGAGAAAATGCACCCATACCGCCAGTATTAGGCCCCTCATCATTATCGAAGGCTCTCTTATGATCCTGTGAGCTTACCATAGGCACAATTGTCTTACCATCAGTAAATGCCAGTATGGAAACCTCAGGGCCTATCAGAAATTCTTCAATCAAAATACGTTTTCCCGCTTCTCCAAACCTGTTATCCAGCAACATATCCCTTACTGCCTTATCAGCCTCATCCTTATTGGAAGCTATAATTACACCCTTCCCTAAGGCCAAGCCATCAGCTTTTATCACCACGGGATAACCAACCTGATTCAGGTAATTAACAGCTTCATCATATTCTTCAAATGACTGATATTGAGCAGTAGGGATACCGTATTTCTTCATCAAATTTTTGGCAAATAACTTACTGGATTCAATTTCTGCTGCAGACTTTCGCGGTCCAAAAGCACGAAGACCATTTTCCTCCAGCATGTCTACCAAACCCATTGCCAGTGGGTCATCTGGTGCCACCACTGTTAAATCAATTTTTTCATCCTTTGCAAACTTTACAATTCCCTTTAAATCAGTTGCTGAAATTTGGACACATTCAGCCAAGGAAGCAATACCACCATTACCGGGAGCACAATAAAGCTTTTTAATGCGGGGACTTTGACTCAATTTCCAGGCGATTGTATGCTCCCTGCCCCCTCCACCTACAATTAATACCTTCATAAAGTAACTCAGACCTCGCTCTATTCTTTAATGTTTAAAATGCCTCATTCCAGTGAATATCATTGCAATACCATGGCGGTTACAAGCATCTATAGATTCCTGATCCCTTATAGAGCCGCCGGGTTGTATTATTGCTGTAATGCCTGCTTTGGCTGCTGCCTCTACACAATCATCAAAAGGGAAGAATGCATCGGATGCAAGAACAGCACCTTTTACCTTTTCTCCGCTTCTTTCAATAGCCTGTTTTACCGCCCATATACGGTTAACCTGACCTGGTCCAATACCCAGGGATTGGCCATTCTTCCCAATGGCTATACCATTGGATTTCGTATGCTTAACAATCTTCCAGGCAAATTTCAGATCTTCCAATTCTTTTTGAGTAGGCTGTCTATTGGTAACTACTTTCCATGAATTGTCATCCTGGAACAGTTTAGCATCTATCTCTTGAACCAAAAGACCTCCGGCTACCTTTTTCATATCCCATGTATTTGCCGGCAATGCAGCTTGTATATCATCTAACTGAAGGATTCTTATATTCTTCTTCTGTTTAAGAATTTCCAGTGCCTCCTGGCTATATCCAGGGGCAACTACTATCTCAATAAAAATTTTATTGATTTCTTGAGCAGTCTTCTGGTCAATCTCACGATTGGCAGCTACAATGCCACCGAATATGGATACCGGATCTGCTTCATAGGCTTTCTTATAAGCTTCAAATATATTGTCAGCTGATCCTACGCCGCAGGGATTTGCATGCTTAACTGCTACTACAGTCGGCTCATCAAATTCTCGAAGCAAATCCAGCGCTCCGTTGGTATCATTAATGTTGTTAAAGGATAATTCCTTTCCATGAAGCTGCTTTGCAGTGGGCAAACTGCCTGCAACCGGCAATACTTCTCTGTAGAAGACCGCCTGTTGATGAGGGTTCTCCCCATACCTCATTTCCTGCTGCTTTTCATATGTAGTTGTCAGCAATTTCGGAAAAACTGGAGATCCGGATTTTTTCCTTAAATATTGGGCAATAAGTGCGTCATAGTGGGCTGTGTGTTCAAATACCTTAGCGGATAACTGGAATTTAGTCTCTTCGCTGACTTCTCCCTTTTTCAACTCGTCTAATACTTTGGAATAATCTTCAGGATCCACCACCACAGTAACATCCCGATAATTTTTGGCCGCTGCTCTTAACATGGCAGGACCGCCAATGTCTATATTTTCTATGGCTTCTTCCAGCTTGACATCTTCCTTGAGGATCGTTTCACGGAAAGGGTATAAATTGATAACCAGCAGATCGATAGTATTAATTCCTAATTTCTTCAACTGGTCCATATGATCCGGATTATCCCTGACAGCCAGGATTCCTCCATGTATTTTGGGATGCAGGGTTTTTACCCGCCCATCCAAGCACTCAGGAAAATCAGTTATTTCGCTTACATTGATTACAGGAATTCCTACATCTTTCAATGCTTTAGCTGTGCCTCCCGTAGAAATGATTTCAAAGGAAAGTTGTTCCAACTCTTTTGCCAACTCTACTATCCCAGTCTTGTCTGATACACTGATTAATGCACGTTTTTTCATTATCTCAATCCTCCAGTGTCACTTTACGTCCTGATATTTTGATTTTATCCTGTACTAACAAAGCAACTGCCTTAGGAAGCAGCTCATGCTCTACCTTTAACACACGTTCGGATAAAGTATCAACCGTATCATCAGGCATAACTTCTACCGCTTTTTGCAAGATAATTGGCCCAGTATCAGTACCTTCGTCTACAAAATGTACGGTAGCGCCTGTTAATCTTACACCATAATCCAGCACAGCCTGATGCACCTTACTCCCATAAAAGCCCTTTCCACAAAAAGCAGGAATTAACGAAGGATGAATATTGATTATCCTATTTGGGAACCTGTCCACCAGTTTTGAGGATAAGATACTAAGGTAGCCTGCCAGCACAATATACTCCACATTATAGGCAACTAATTTTTCTAATATGGCTTGATTGAATGTATCCGAGTCCCTGAATTGTTTTCGGCTGATACAAAATGCAGGTATACCCTTCTTTTCTGCTCTGGCCAGACCATATGCATCTGGCCTGTCCGACAATACCAGGTTGATCTTGGTAGGAATACTACCATCGTCCACGGCATCAATTATAGCCTGCAGGTTGGTGCCTCCTCCAGAGAGCAACACCCCGATGCCCTTCTTCATCCCAGCACCACACCTTCCTTCCCCTCAATTACGCTGCCTATATGGTAGGCCGAATAGCCAGTTTCATTTAAGCTGGCAATAATATCCCCTACTTGCTGTCTTTCACAGGCAATTACCATACCAATACCCATATTAAATGTGTTGTACATGTTATGCTCAGTGATATTAGCTGAACTTTGAAGAAGTGAGAAAATAGGGAGTACAGGCCAGCTGCCTTTTTCAATTTCTGCTGTTAAGCCATCTGGAAGCATCCTTGGGATATTCTCATAAAAGCCACCGCCGGTGATGTGGGAAATTCCTTTAATTGAAAAATGCTGTAACAGCTCAAGTATACCCTTTACATATATTCGGGTTGGCTTAAGCAGCTCTTCGCCTATGGTCATGCCTAAGTTTTCATCATATTCATCTAATCTATTATTTTCTTCCACCAAGATTTTCCTAACTAAGGAAAACCCATTGCTGTGCACACCGTTTGATGCAATACCGATTAAGGCATCTCCGGCTTTTATGCTGCTGCCGTCTATTAATTTTTTTCGATCTGCTAAACCTACAGCGAAGCCGGCAACATCATATTCACCGCTTTTGTAAAAACCCGGCATCTCGGCGGTTTCTCCTCCTATTAAAGCACAGCCGCTTTGGATACAGCCGTCGGAAATACCCTTGACAATCTGGGCAACCTGCTGGGGAAATAGCTTTCCAACAGCAATATAATCCAGAAAGAAAAGAGGCTTTGCACCCTGACATACTAAGTCATTGACACACATGGCAACACAATCGATTCCGATAGTATCATGGCGATTCATCAAAAAGGCAATTTTTAGTTTAGTTCCTACACCATCAGTACCTGCTACCAATACTGGTTCTTCTAAACCAGAAGTCTCAAGAGAAAATAATCCTGCGAAACCTCCAAGTCCCCCAAGAACATTAGGGGTATGGGTTTTTTCAACATATTGCTTCATTTGTCGTACTGCTTCATAACCTGCTTCCACATCTACGCCGGCATCCTTATAGTTAATTCCCATATTTATTCCTCCGACCACTTATTTTTTATAATTAATTGTGAAACGGCGACTATGAATTTCGATTATTAAACTAGTTAAATACATTGCTCTCATACCTCGGGCTTAATTGGATATTCACCGTTAAAACAGCCCATACAAAAACCACATCCACTTCCTTCAACTGTTTTGGCTAGCCCCTCCAAGCTTAAGTAACCTAACGAATCAGCTCCAATTATTTTACATATTTCATCCACATCATTAGAATGGCCAATCAGTTGATCAGAGGTTTCGATATCGATACCATAATAGCACGGAAATCGGACAGGAGGAGAACTAATCCGCATGTGAACTTCCTTTGCTCCTGCCAGACGCAACATCTCTACAATCTTTTTACTGGTGGTACCCCGCACAATGGAATCGTCAATTACCACAAGCCGTTTGCCTTTTACTATTCGTCTGAGAGCATTGATTTTAATTCTCACTCCTTGCTCTCTTATACGTTGGCTGGATTTAATAAATGTTCTTCCTACATAACGGTTTTTTATAAACCCTTCTCCGTAAGGAATTTCGGATGCTTCCGCATAACCAATAGCTGCGGTTGTCCCAGAATCAGGCACACCGATAACCAAATCAGCCTCTACTGGGTGTTCTGAAGCTAACCTTGCCCCAGCCCTTTTTCTTGCCATATAAACACTGATGCCGTCAATTGTACTGTCTGTTCGGGCATAATAAACAAATTCAAAGATGCATAGAGCAGAATCAAGTGGTACAGGTGTTTGGATGGAGGTAAGCCCGTCCTCATCGATAATCAAAATTTCTCCAGGTTTTACGTCCCTAATGAAATCTGCTCCTATGGTATCAAAAGCACAGGATTCTGAAGCCACAACGTAAGAATCATCCAGTATTCCCAAAGCCAAGGGTCTAATACCAAGAGGGTCCCTTATGGCTATTAATTTATCTTCCGTCATAATCATCAGGCTATAAGCACCTTTTACGATACCCATCAACTTCTTCAGAGCTTCCTCTAGCCCCAAATCAATGTTTTTTGCAATCAGGTTGGCAATTACCTCAATATCAAGATTTGTTTGAAAAATGGTGCCCGTTTGCTCTAAGTCCTTTCTGATGGAATCGGCGTTGACCAATTTACCATCATGAGCCAAGGCCATAGAACCTCCCTTAAATTTAGTAACTAGGGGCTGAGCATTTGCGTACATTCTATCTCTGGCGGTTGTGTATCGTACATGTCCAATTGCAGCCTTTCCGCCTGACAAGTTGGTTAAGGTTTGTTCATCAAATACTTCCGCCACCAGGCCCATGCCTTTGTGATAGGAAATACCACTACCATTAGTAACAGCTATACCTGCACTTTCTTGACCTCGGTGCTGAAGTGCATATAAACCAAAATAAATAATCTCCTGTACTTCCAACTCATTCTTATTGTATATACCAATCACTATACATTCCTCATTTCTATGTGTGGCATTGTCTGGCTTACATTATTTGTCTGGCTGCTGTTTGCATTTATAGAATTACCTGATGTGTTAAATAGATTCAACTTCCTTCTTAATCATCTCATCTTTTTTAATAACTTCCTCAACCATTTGGTTTCTATGTGCCTTTAAAGCTGCCCTTAGCTCTGGCTGTGCAGCAGAAAGTATTTGAATTGCGAGTAATGCCGCATTTTCTGCACCATTTATTGCAACAGTGGCTACCGGTATCCCCTTTGGCATTTGCACTATGGAAAGCAAAGAATCCAATCCATCCATAGTAGAGGACTTAATAGGTAAGCCTATAACCGGTATCACCGTGTACGCAGCTATAACCCCAGCTAAATGAGCAGCTTTTCCTGCAGCAGCAATAATGACACCAATGCCTTTTGATTCAGCGTTTCTTGCCAATTCTTCAGCGCGATAGGGAGTTCGATGTGCAGATATAACATGAACCTCAGTTTCTACTTGAAAGTCCTTTAGAGTTTGGATACATTTTTTAAGAATGGGATAATCGGAATCGCTGCCCATAACTACGGCAACCTTATGTTTTATTGACATGATTATAACCTCCGTTAAAAAAGCGCATGATTCCAGGATAAGTGAATCATGCGCTCTCTTTTCAATGAGAAACAGACCGGTTCAAATATACTCTAAACCAGTTGATTGCTAATCTAATTCACTCATAGTCAGGCAGTTACGGCCGCCTGGTAGAAACTCCCCGAACCAATTATCAGGATTATATGAGTATTATGAAATTAATTATTACTCTTCCTCAGTTTGCTTTATATCATCTACAACTGCTTCTTCAGCTGCTTCCTCATCTGCCGCTTCTGCTG
>FZPS01000095.1_pt174 | contig 10485 bp, 10 predicted proteins | sample 1817821 | NCBI WGS metagenome assembly FZPS01 (sample SAMEA104158645, study PRJEB21678) | metagenome | place: Germany | collected 2015-04-21 | reverse complement strand
AAATTTGCTTATCGGTAACGTTCAGAGTGACTTTCAGGCAAAAATCACAAGGGAAGAATTCAGCGAATTGGCTGTCAAATTATATGAAGCGTTAAGCGGTAAAACCGCAGAAGCGCCGTCAAACAATCCTTTTGTTGATACGCGGAACCCAATAGTCGCTTCCGCAAATAAGCTCGGAATCGTTAAAGGTGTCGGAAACAACAGGTTTTTGCCCGATGGCACGGCAACAAGGGAAGAAGTCGGCGTTATGCTGTATAACGCTATAAAAGCCGCAAAACCCGAATATGGCTTTGAATACCTGAACGAACATGTATTCAGGGATCAAGACATGATTTCCCCATGGGCACGGGTAGCCGTTAAATACCTTTACAGCAGGGGTGTAATAAAGGGTGTCGGAAATAAAACGTTCAGCCCGCGCACCGCGACTTCCAGGGAAGAAGCGGTCATAATGGTGAAGAGAATTTATGAAGCTTTTCAAAAATCCGAACCCAAAGAGCTGCAGTCACAGACTTTTGATCCTGACGCCGATATTGCGTCACGCGGCGGGTCAAAGAGCAGAACAATAGAAACACTTAAGCGGCTGATCTCCGAGGAAATTGGGAAACCGTACCAGTGGGGCGCCGCAGGTCCCAACAGTTTTGACTGTTCAGGCCTTGTATATTACCTTTACGGCAAGCTCGGCATATCACTGCCAAGAGTATCCGCCGACCAGGCAAAAGCCGGGACATATGTCTCCAAGGCCGATCTGTCATACGGCGATCTTGTGTTTTTCGCAAACGACGGGAAAAATGTAAACCACGTAGGTATATACGTCGGCAATGGCGAATTTGTCCATGCTCCGTCAAGCGGCAAAACAGTCAGAATATCCACGCTCAAATCCGGATATTACGCCAACACATATTATACAGCCAGAAGAGTAATTCCGTAATTTTTGTAAAATGATTAATCCGATAAATGTCCGGACAGCCCGGTGCTGTCAGGACATTTATTTTTATAGGCAGGAAGGCGCACATATAAGTTTATCTGTTTATGTGTATATCACCGTTTGCGGATTGCAGCTCGACGGTTTTGTCCGAACCGGCGGTTATCGCAAATCCGGTCTTACCGCCGGTTTTTTGTCCTGCCGGTGTGTTGTCTGAATAGATTATGCCTTTCGAAGTTTCCGCGGTAACATTTACCTGGCCGGTATCGGGCAGATCCACTTCAATTCTGCCGTTCATAGTTTTAACCCGGATGCTGACAGGTATATCCGAAATGAATACGTGCCCGCCCTTGCTTTCAACCGTCATTCTTTCTACATTGGTGCCTTCTGGAATGTATACTTTCAGTTCGGTCAGGCTTTCATGCAGCGAAACAAGTTCAAAGAACGGCAGCCTACCGTTGGACTTTTCACGAAAATGAATGATGTTTCCTTCTGTTGAAAAAGCATAATCAAGCCAGTTCGATTTTTCATAAACAAACCTGATCTGATCGTCCGAACCTTCCGATATCCTTACAACAGAATGCGCCGTCTCGACCGATATCGCGTCTGCCTGTTCGATATCGAACTGGTACGACACGAGTTCAATGTCCTGCGGTTTCACACTGTTAAAAATGTTAAAATAACGCATTGGAAGCCCTGAAACGACGAAAACAAGAAACCCCGCGAAGGCCAGGACGGAAAAAAGCCGCACGGCAGCCCGGACCCGTTTTGATTTTGTTTCCGCTGTTCTTTTTGGCGAAGGCTCTTTTTGCTGCTGTTTATAAAGAATCTTATCGATTGTCCATACCGAAAGCCTGATAAACAAGCGTCCCGACAGGTAAAGACCTATCGTTGCAAGCATTAGAACCGCAGAAAGCATAAGGCCTGCTCCGAGTATTCCAATGATTTCAATGAAAAATTCGCCGGACATATTCGCGGCTTCGTAAATAACCGCTGCAAGAGCCAATATTGAACCAACAAACGTACAAAACGCCCCGGCATACAAGGTTATAAAAATACCGCCCGATAACATAACAAACATTGACAGAAACAATATCGCAAATGGTGTTGTTATGACACGGAAAGAGTTTTTTAAAACAGCGCCGTAGCTGCGCACTCCGGGATTGCTGCGCGCCCTGTCAATGCTTGTTTCAACGCGAATCATAGCCGCGATTTTTTCAGCCGTTCCAAGCCTCTGCAATGCAATCCCGGGATCTTCACCGGATTCTATAGCATCGTTCAGGTATTCGCGATAGTAACTAACAGCTTCTTCTATTTCATCTTTTGGGAGATCGCTTAGCTGTGATTCAAGCTCCACTATAAATCTGTCTACCACATCACCCATCATTATCACCACCTATGATTCGCTCTATCAAATCTTTTAACTGTTTCAGTTCAGTTTTTATTTCATTAAACCGCGTAATCCCGCTGGCGGTAATCCTGTAATATTTCCTCAGCCGGCCCGAATATTCCGCGGAATACGTTTCAAGAAACCCCTGGCACTCAAGCCTCCTTAAGACCGGATAAAGCGCCGATTCCGAAGTCTCCAGAATTCCGGTTATTTCCTGCGTCAGCTTATATCCGTATGTATCCTCTTTTAATAATATATATAAAACCCAAGCATCCAACAGCCCTTTTTTCATCTGGGGATCCACTTATTTTCCCTCCCTGGCCGCGGTTATTATCATCAGCCGGAAAACCATTTCACACCGCACATCTTTTCTGATATTTCCCATAAACGAACCGCGGCATCTTCTCTTCGGGAATACCGGCTCGGAGCTTTCGGCTCGCAGCCTTTCCAGTAAACTTCATTCGATTGCGGGGTATCAACATTCTCAATGAGCCAGACAATTTCCGACGCGGGAATGTCCGGGCTTCTCCCTTTGTTTTTGCGCAACTGCCATATCCATTTCGCTATTCCCGCAGTGCCCTTAAGGCCGATATCGGTATTCACGAGACCGGGATCGAAAGCAAAGGCGCGGATATTTGATGACGGTCCGAGCCTGCGGTTCAGTTCCGTCGTAAAAAGCACATTCGCAAGCTTCGTTTGTTTATACGCGAGCAGACAGTTATATCGCTTTCGCATAAGTATGTCGTTCCAGCGTATTCGCGTGCGGTAATGGGAACCGGAACTTACCGTTATAACCTTGCCGGCTTCCGAGTTCTTAAGCAGCGGCAGCAGTTCATGCGTTAATAGAAACGGAGCGAGATGGTTCACTGTAAACTGCAATTCAAAGCCTTCTTCCGTTGAAATATACCAGTTTGAAAACGCTCCCGCGTTATTTACAAGCACATCAATTCTATCATTTCCCGTCTCCGCTGCGACAGACCTGATTCGGGCCGATAAATCTCTTACCTGCCTTAATGACGATAAATCCGCCATTATATACCGTATTCTCGCACCGGGGGATTCCTCGCTGATCTTTTGTATAGCTTCACTGCACTTTTCTTCGTTTCTTCCTACTCCTATAACAAAAGCTCCTTTAAGTGCCAATTGCCTGGCCGCTGCAAATCCTATTCCTGATGTCGCGCCGGTAACTACAATGGTCATATCGCTGATATTATATTTTCTACTCATAAAATACCACATTCCTTCCAATAAAACAAAATGATTCAGTTATCTGTTCGAAGGACAGGTTTATTACCCTGAAAAGACTTCCTGTGCGCTTCCTTCCACCTCGCGCCGATCAGTTGCGACACCAGCGAGGAGGGAACAAGGCTTCCTGCAAACCTGACTATTTTATTCGTCAGCCCCGGAATACATACAGTCTTGCCTTTAAGCGAAGCATCAATCGTACATGCGGCAACATATCCTACGTTTTTCGTTGTTATTCTTCCGGCGAAACCCTGGGCATCTATTGAACGTATGCATTTTTCGTTTGTCGGCATACCGGCGGGACATAACACTGTAACCGTACAGTTCATCGGACGCAGTTCTTCCCTCAATGCTATTGAGAAATTAAGCAAAAAACGTTTTGATGCGGAATACATCGCTTTAACAGGCATCGGATAAAAAGCGGCGAGACTTGCTACATTAATGATTCTGAATGTCTTTTCGCTGTTCCTGAGTTTTAGCAGTTCATGGGTAATTTCGAGGTTTGCTTCGACATTCAGGCGTATCAACGTCCGGATCTGTTCTTTTGTTCTGTCGAAAAAGTCTCCTTCAAAATCAAGCCCTGCAACGTTTATGAGTCCGTCGAGGCATATCTTCCTGCCAGACATCTCTTCAATAAGCCGTGCCCTCGAGTCCGCATCGGTAAGATCGCACGGGAAATACAAAACCTTAATGCCGTACGCTGTCTGAAGTCCATCCGCGAGACGAACCAAAGCGGGTTCCGAAATATCGGTTATGAATAAATTCCATCCACGGTTTGCGCACTCCACCGCAAATGCCTTTCCCAATCCTCCTGTGGCTCCGGTTATGCAAACGAATGATTGCATTTTATTACCTCCTGTGTTTTTCTACCGATACTATACTTTGTATAATATTATTTGTCAAGTAGTATGGTTAAAAACATGGAAAAATTTTTTATAGTGCGGAAAGATGTCGCTGCATAAAGGCTTACGCGTACTGCCCGGGATTTTGAACGTTTTTATGCATGGAGCAAAGTTAACACCGTGGTATAAATGTCGATGAGAATCATAAACGGTAAACAGTCGTTCATGAAACTGCCTGGAAGAAATGCACAGGTATATGGAAATAAATTGTGACAATACTGAATTAAAATAACAGAAAAGATTAACAAAGACACCGGCAAAGCGGCATACGGCGGGCTAATGCCTGCCGTAAAACTGAAAAATACCGGCAGCTGTTAAATGCCGCTAATCGATTTTGCCGCCTGAATCATAATAGCGCATTCAATCCTTTTCTTCTGCAATGTACATGCCGTCTCATTAGGCAAAGCAATGTCCCCGTAAGAATACCAGGCATTTGCATGGCATCCGCCGGAGCAAAACAGCTTAGCCCAGCAGTCTTTGCATTTTTCTTTTGTAAGGATATTATTCTGCCTGAAATTGTCTGCCATTTTTGTTTTATTGATCCCGTTAAATATATCCCCCATAATAAATTCATTCTGCCCAACGAATTGATGACAAGGATACAAGTAGCCTTCGGGCGATACGGCAAAATACTCGAAACCTGCTCCGCAAGCGGCTATCTTTTTATATATGCAGGGTCCGTCATATAAGTTAAGGTTGAAATGATAAAAATTGAAGCTGTTTTCTTCCCGATGCGACTTTGCATACTCAACCGCGAACTTTTCATACTCGGATAAGATATCCGGGACATCCTCGTCCTTTATAAACAGTTCGTTTCCCGACCCAACTACCGGTTCAATCGATATTTCCCGGAAGCCCAGCGATGCGAGATGCTTTACATCGTTTGAAAAATCTTTGTTCAGGGAAGTGAATGTCCCCCTAATATAATAGCTCTTTCCTTCCCTATCATGCACAAGCTTTTTCACAAGCGGCACAATTCTGTCATATGTCCCTCTTCCTGACCTGTCACGCCTGATTGAGTCGTGGATCTCTTTTCTTCCGTCAATGCTTATTACCACATTATCCATGTACTCATTTATAAAACGGATTTTTTCATCATCCAGCAGGACACCATTCGTGGTAATTGTAAAATAGAACTTCTTGCCTGTCTTGTTTTCAAGCTCTCTTCCGTAATCAACAACCTCTTTCACGACAGTAAAATTCAATAAAGGTTCACCGCCGAAAAAGTCAATTTCGATATTTTTCCTGTTCCCGGAATTGTTCACAAGATAATCCACGGCTTTAAAAGCAATATCCTTGTCCATCAGCTTCCGGCCGCTTTTGTAATCGCCTTTTGAAGCAAAGCAGTACTCGCACGTTAAGTTGCAGTCATGGGAAACATGCAGGCACAAAGCCTTAATACTGTCCGGTAAATTATTTACAGATACCGCTTTTTCAATTTCCTGCGGGCCGGTAAAAAGAAGGCCCTGTTCCTTCAATTCCTTTATTTCGTTGTACGCTTCCTCGATTTCCTCATAAGAATATGCGGCAATAGGCTTTACATCCGGGTTGCCGGAAAAAGAGGCACCGTTCTTTTCCTTATCCCTTATTATACCTATTACGCTTTCAAGCGGAACAAGTTCCTGCATTTCAGAAAGCAGGCGGAAGCTTAACTCATCAAGCATATGGATGCTTCCGCTGTTTCCGTCAACCGCAAAATACATATTATTTAAAGCGAATGTATGTATCATTTATCTCATACCTTTTTTATATAGTTTCAAAAACGAACCGGATGCCAGACAATTCAAAACGCGCATCAATATAACAGGCGCCTGGCCCGTTTGCTTCAACGTGAATAATAGCACTCAATCACGAATCTGTCAATTATCAGGTTGATATAATTCGCATGAGCTTTCGCGAATATATTGATAAAAATATATATGTAAAAAGATAAAGCAGGCCTGTTTGCTTAAGCCCGCTTTTCTTTTAAAAAACCCGTATTGTTATAATTTCGGATAATCGCATCATCTAAATTAAGCAGTTAAAACCCGGTAATTAAAGGATTATCCCGCTGCTTTTTAATAAGCTTCCACGAACAGCTCAAAATGTCCCTGGGGATGAACGCATGCCGGGCATTCTTTGGGAGCTTCTTTTCCTTCATGCACATAACCGCAGTTTCCGCACTTCCATAAAACCTTTTCGTCTCTTTTGAAAACTCTGTCGTTTTCTATATTTTCGGCGAGTTTTATAAACCTTGCCTCGTGCCTTTGTTCAGATATAGATATCATTTTGAATGCTGCCGCTATTTCGGGAAATCCCTCTTCTTCGGCAACCTTCGCAAAAGCCGGATAAAGTTCGGACCATTCCTCATTTTCACCATTTGCCGCGGCTTTAAGGTTATCGAGGGTATTTCCCTGCGCTACGGGATATCCTGCGTTTATCATTATTGTCGCGGGCAGTTCGTCTTTCAGCCCTGCAAGGAGGAATTTATAGAAGCGTTTCGCATGCTCCTTTTCGTTGTCTGCGGTTTCAATAAAGATATTTCTTATCTGCTTATACCCTTCCTTATCGGCCACCGAAGCATAATAAGTATAACGGTTACGCGCCTGGGATTCACCCGCAAAAGCTTTCAGCAGGTTTTCTGCAGTCTTCGTTCCTTTTAAGTTCATTACAGTCATCCTTTCGTTAATAGTTTTAGTTTTTTTTATACATTGTACCACAGTTTTTTATTTTTTACATCCAAATATTAGCTTATACCACCCTTTTCAGCACATTCTCCAAAAGATATTCTATTAACAGCGCCGGCAGCTGCCGGCTTTTGAATCAGGCATCGGAAATATAAATGTATATTTCCATTGAAACGGTAATATAATTATGATACAATATATTTTGTAATACCAAATATATTGTATCATAACAGGAGTGATAATTTGAATGATAATATAACAAGGCAGTTTAAGAAAGGCATACTTGAAATTGTGATTCTAAAACTACTGTCAAAAAAAGAAATGTATGGCTACGAACTTGTGTCGGAGCTAAACACTCAAGCCAGATCTTTCAGTATCAAAGAAGGTACGCTTTATCCAATACTATACAGGCTGGAAGATGAAGCTTTGATGGAAACACACTGGAAACATCCCGCTAACCGCGGGCAGCCAAAAAAATATTATTCCGTTACCGGAAAGGGAAAAAAGGTAATGACGGAAGCATACGCCCAATGGAAAGCCATTACCGAAGATATTATCAGAATAATGGAGGATTAAGCATGAATGCGAAAAAGTATGTTCGTGAAATTATTCAACGTTCCTGCCTGCCGTCCGGTGAGCGCAAAAGACTGAGAGCCGACCTTGAAAACGAAATTGCTTCCCGGCTTGAGCGCGGAGAAACCATTGAACAAATTATTGAGCGCATGGGCGACCCGGACAATATAGCCGCCGAGCTGTACGAAAATTATGCCGGCACAGCCGAAAGACCGTTTTTCGAATATAAATCCGAGAGAACACTCTTCGGACTTCCGCTTGTTCATATTATCAGGACAAATTATGCAGTGCCAGTACCATACGTCAGAACCACCGGCGCAAGAGGGATAAATATCGGCGGCAGATACGGCCGCGTAAGGTATAATTATGGTCTGCCAACAGCACGCGGTGTTTTTGCTCTCGGTCCAAAGGCGAAAGGTATTATTGCGGTAGGCAATTTTTCCACGGGGTTTATTACAATCGGAAATATCACTGCTGGCATATTTTCAATAGGAAACATTTCCGCCGGCCTTTTTTCAATAGGCAACATCGCCGTTGCCCCGCTGGTTACACTCGGCAATTTTGCTGCCGGAGCGCTGTCTGCCGCTAACATCGCGTTGGGATATGCCGCGGCGGGGAATCTTGCTTCAGGGAAATATGCAATAGGCAATGAGGTTAATGGGACATTTACGTTCTCAGTATCAAATTTATACGCGCAGTTTGAAGCAATAAAGGCATTTATCAGCGGATTGGAGGCGCCCGCGGCGGTAAAAACGTTTTACGGATTAATCGAAAAAGTATGCGAGATTGTTATCAACCCAATATCCGCACTGCCGTTTTATATTGCACTTTCCTTATTGCTGTTGGCTGTCGTTTCAGTATTGTATATTGTTCCGAACAGACTTCTGATGCGGAAAAATCGGGTTCTCCCGTAATAACTGATTTATATGCCAATATATCAGCAACACTGTTAAAATTTAAAATATTACCCCTGAATAGAACCGGAACCGGCCGGCAGAATCAGGGGGTTTTTATTTCCAGGTCAACAGGATAAGCATCCTTTATATCTACTTGACTTTTTTCAGCTTAAAAACCGGCGTTATTTTTCCTATAACCTTGCCCGACCATGTTTTTACGGGAGGATAATGGAAATCTTTAAGCTTTTCAGTTACATCCAGAGACAGTGTTTTTAACTGGACCAATGTTTCAATTACAGCGGGAGCAACAGCCCTGATTGATCCGTCCAGGATCTTTAATGCCACACCGATGCCTTTTGAGTGTATATGAACGCAAAACACACCGTCGGATCCCATTTTCCCGAAGTGATCACCCCTGGTGAGCCTTATTAACTGCGTATCAATCCTGTCATCAGATGCGATCATATCGGGATTCTGCGTTACCGCTTTATGAAGCAGTTCCTGTACACCCGCATACTTGCCGTTCATAAAGCCTGTATCAAATATACGTGAATAAGCTAAAGCCATATTTTTCATAGGAACGCCGAAAACGGGAACGCCGCAGCCGTCAACCCCAACATTAATAAAGTCTTCGGGCAGACCGCAAAAGTCCGAAATTAACGCTTTAACATCAAGCTGTACGGGATGGAACGGCTCGTGAACCGAATCCCATGATAAGCCCGCTGCCTTGCATGCCGCTATATTTCCGAGATGCTTTCCCGAACAGTTGTTATGGAACTGCCCAGGTTCTTTGCCCGTTTTATATAATTCATACCTTTCTTTTTCCCCGAAAGGCTCGCGTACACCACAGGTTAAGTCACTCTCACGCACTCCGAGTTTTTTTGCAATGCCGGAGAGGACCTCAATATGGCTGCGGCCTCCGCTGTGCGATGAAGCCATAATTGCCAGTTCACGGAGTGTCAGGTTAAATTGCCCGTGTATATTTTTAATCAGATGGGACAGCAGAATAAGCGGTTTCGCCGATGACCTGAAAAAGCCTGCCTGTTCAGGGTTTCCCGCATAATACAAAAGATCGCCGTTTTTGTTCACAACCGCTATATCCCCATAGTGCACGCTTTCTACAATACCGCTCCGTATTATTTCAACGAGTTTTTCAGACATATAGAACCTCCCTTGTTATTCTTGCCTTAACAATTTATAATTAATACTAATAAACGCAAATAGCCTGGAGGCATTAATATTCAGCGCGCTGTTCAGGATTTACGGGGATTTTTTACAGAAATACGCGCAGGTTACGCAGCGGGCCGAATAAAAATATTGGTGCGGGAGAAGTTGAATCCCACGGCTTTTAAGTCTGAAGAAAGGGCAAAATAATGAACGTTCTTGGTATTGTTTCCGAATATAATCCGCTTCATTCAGGACATGTTTATCATATAGCCGCTTCCCGCGAAAAAACGGGAGCCACCCATGCGGTTTGCGTAATGAGCGGCAATTTTGTCCAGCGCGGCGAACCGGCTATTGTCGATAAATGGGCACGGGCGAAAATGGCTTTGAATTCCGGAATTGATCTTGTCATTGAACTGCCCGTCGTATTCGCGTGCGCTTCGGCGGAAATATTTGCCCGCGGCGCGGTACGAATACTGAACCAGACCGGAATAATCAATTATTTATGCTTCGGAAGCGAACAGGGCGAACTGGAAACATTAAAGCGCATAGCGTCGGTACTGGCAGAAGAACCTTCCGAATTCCGGACTTCGCTGAAAAAATATCTGAAACAGGGGCTTTCTTTCCCGGCCGCGCGGGAAAAAGCGCTTACCGGCTATCTGCGTGACGTGCCCGGGGGCATTATGGACAAATCGAACAACATACTCGCGATAGAGTACCTTAAAGC
>FZPS01000193.1_pt32 | contig 10486 bp, 10 predicted proteins | sample 1817821 | NCBI WGS metagenome assembly FZPS01 (sample SAMEA104158645, study PRJEB21678) | metagenome | place: Germany | collected 2015-04-21 | reverse complement strand
GGTGTAGAAAATCCTTTATATCAAAGGAAATCAGGAGTAAACTTAATCCTAGGTAATGCTGCTGATACTTTAGCTGACCTATTATCAAAACTATAAAAGAAAAAAGACTCAGAACGTCCTGAGTCTTTTGCATTATTGGATCAAATCATCTAGGGTTGGAATGGCTGGTTGAGCCCCGTGACGAGATATTGTTATCGAAGCGGCTCTACTAGCAAAATCAATTGCTTCATCTACTGATGAACCACTTGCAATCTTTGATGCATAAGCACCGATAAAAGTATCACCTGCAGCAGTTGTATCAACAACTTTGGTTTTATATGCTTGATAATATTTAATTTTTTCTTGAGAAAGATAACAACTACCATTTTCACCTAGCGTAATTAATACTTCATCAACCCCAAGTTTTGTGAAATGTTTTCTTATCTTTTCCATATTCTTTTTATTTTTAGGTTTTATTCCGGTTATTTTCTTAGCTTCAATTTCATTTGGAACCAAAAGGTCAACATATTTAAAGATATCTTCAGATAGTCCAACGGCTGGTGCTGGATTCAAAATAATATACATTCCAATTTCATGCGCTACTTCATAAGCTTTTATAATCACATCGAGGGGGATTTCTAATTGAGTGATTAATATATCACCAGAAGATGCATTATCTAATAAATATTTTTTAATAAAGTCAATGTTTTGGCTTCCGTTTGCTCCTGCATTGATGATAATACGATTATCGGAGTTCTCAATTATTATCATTGCTGTACCAGTCGATTCTTCTTCATTAATTAAAACACCATTCACATTTACATTAAAGGATTTAAGTGAAGCAATTAACTTACTACCAAGATGATCATTTCCAACCATTCCAATCATATGAACATCAGAACCTAACTTTCCGCAAGCAACTGCTTGATTAGCTCCTTTTCCACCAGGATTGGTTATAAAGTTACTTCCCTGCACTGTCTCACCTTTTTCGGGGAGGCGAGAGGTGTGGATAACTAAGTCCATATTTAAACTTCCTAGAACGAAGATTTTTCTTTTATTCATTTTATATCTTGTCTCCCTACAGCAATTGGCTACATTTTACTGTGTATTTTGCAAGTTCTCTTATACTTAATTCTTTATTGGCCCTTAGGTATGTTAATAACCTATCACCGATTGGATCTGTCCATTTAGGATCTAGTTTACGATTAATAATTCCAAGAGGTGTAGCAATTTGAGCTGCATTACAGTCAACATCGTATCCTACCATGCAAATAATATTCATTGTTTTATCAAAATCACCATTGCCAAACCATAAAGCAATGACTTCGGCACAAGCATTAGGATAAGCATGTATCCAATTATAAATTCGATATTTCTCTTCACATACTTTCCAGGCTTCTTGCCAATTATCATAGGCTAGGCAACTGTCAAGTGCAAACTTAACCACACTATAATATTCACTTTCCTTTGGTATTAAATTGATGGCATCATGAACGATTTCTCTAATGTCATTTTTCACATAAGAAAGGGATGTCAATACAGCATTAAATATTTCACCAAGTACCCCATTATTATAATGAGATACGACTCCATCCATATAGGCTAGTCTAGCTGCTTCCATTGGATCACCAGGAGCAACCATTCCACAAACAGCACCACGCATTTGAGCACCAATCCACTCACGATAAGGGTTGTGAAGGAATCCACTTTCCGGTGGGTAAATACCAACCTTAATGTTTTTAATAGCCCATTCTTCGGCTGACCAACCAAATGGGACCAAGGCTACCCATTCTTCAGCAATATCAGCAGAAGTTAACTCTTTTCCTTTTCGTTCTAATGCTTTCAAAAAAGCAATTTCATAAGTAATATCATCATTATAGGTATTAGGTTTTCGAACATAATCAGTGACATTTCCAAAGGCTTCCTCGATTTTTTCAGAAGAATACCCTTCAACAGCTGTTCCAAGGGCCCCAGCACAAATTTGGGCCAACCATCCCCAATAAGTTTGTTCTAAAAATAAATCACTTTCTTTGTCAAGAGGAATTGGTTCAACTTTTATGACATCTTCTAAGTATTTATCGAAACTATCGTAAATTTTATATGACCAATAAGGATGTCCTTTGATCTTTTTAGCATTGTTTAAAATATTCCAAATACGGACAGTTACCCGATTAAGGGATACTAAATCATTTTCTCTTAAATATTTGTAACCTTCATCTAGAAGAGGCACTGCTTCACTAACATCATATCCCATGTTAGCCATATCTTGTACCGCAGCAACAATTACTCTTTCGGGAGCATTAGATCCAGGAACATTACTTTCCCATTTCATTTTAAGAAAGATATCTTCCATTTCCTCAATTTTTTGTGAAAAAAGCCATCCTTGTTCCTCTTCTTCCAATATTTTTGGGATGGCGTTTGCGAAGAACTCATATTCACGTTCCCAAAGTTTTTTCATTTTCTTCACCTCTTATATTATTTTTTTTATTTCTCGGGTAGCTTTTTATCGCATAAATGACCAAAGCAAGAATTGTCATTAGGTACGGTAAGGTATTCAACAACTCATAAGGAATTTTCAAGACTGATTGGGCACCAATGGCGAAATAATCAACCGCTCCAAAGAGAAGGGCAAATAAGGAGGTAAAAATAGGAGCACCATTTCCAATGGCTTCAGCAGCAAGTCCAATAAAACCTCTTCCTGCTACCATTCCTACAGAAAAATAAGATAAGTATACCATCGAAAGAAAACTACCACCAATACCCGCTAATACCCCACAAATAATTAAACTAATAACCTTTATACGGGTGATTTTAATTCCAACCGTTAAACAGGCTTCTTCATTTTCACCAACAGCTCTTATTCTTAACCCTAGTCTTGTCTTTTTTAATAAGAACCAAACAAATACAACCACTAAGATACCTACATATACTAATAAATTTTGACCAAAGAGAGCATCACCAATTATCGGTATTTTAGAAAGTAACGGAATCTTAAGATCAGGAATGATGACACTTGGAGCAAGTGATGAATCACCTTTGACTCCTAAGACTAAATATAAAATAAAGATTGTTAAACCAGTCGTAAAAGTATTTAACGCAATCCCCGAGAGAATATGATTTGTTTTTAATCTTAAAGCGGAAAATGCCAAAATTAATGACATAATCACACCAGTTGCAATACCTGCACTGATTCCCAAAAACCATGACTTTGAGTAATAACTTATTAACGATCCTACTAGGGCCGAAATCGACATCGATCCTTCAATATTAATATTTAAGATTCCCGCTTTATTAGAGATCAAAGCCGCCATCGACGCGAAGAGAATTGGCATTGTAAATAGGATTGTTGAATTAAGAAATTCTTCAGAGAAAATAAACTTAAGCATTTAATTCAACTCCTTACTAGCAAGTGCTTGAGCTAACTTCTTCTGCCTTAAGCCGCTTAGGAAAGCATCAGCCCCAACGATAATCATAATAATTGCTTGAATAATAAATACTATTTCATTTGCAACATCAGTTCTTAAAGCTATCTCAGATGCTCCAGACCTTAAATAACCAATAAATAACGCCGCAAACGGAACTAGCAATGGGTTGTTCCTGGCTATAATAGCAATGATAAATCCATCAAAACCATAGTTCGGCAACTGCTTCCAATTAAAGCGATAGTAATTACCAAGGATGAATGAAGCCCCTCCAATCCCGGCGATCGCAGCTCCGATTACTTGAGAAAGTACAATTGACTTTTTAGTATTTATACCTGAATAATTAGCAAAGTTCTCATTAGAACCAGTCATTCTAATTTGGTATCCCCATTTTGTCTTATACAAAAGAATAGTGCCAATAGCTACAATGACTAGTCCAATAATAAAACTCGTACTCACCTGGTTTTCAAATGAGAGATAAGGAAGCCTTCCAGCATCAGGTATTTGCTTAGTAGCAATATCTGAATATTGTGGGTCAATAAAGACATTAGCTAATAAATACATACAAACCCAATAAATTATAAAGTTTAACATTAGCGAAGAAACAAATTCATTTATTTTTAAACTTGCCTTCATTTTGGCTGGGACATAACCAATGGCACCACTAACGATTCCTGCCATCAAAATGGCTATAAGCGGCAAGAGCAATCCTGGTAAGTTTAGTTTTATAGCAAAGATTGCTCCAAAAAGTCCTCCGGCATAAAAGGTTCCTTCGCCAATCATATTGAATTGTCCGCCTTTAACCATTATGCAAACCGCTACTCCGGTAAAAAGTAATGGAGTTGCTTCAGTCAAAATCTTACCAAAGGAATATGCTGAAGAAAAAGGGGCCGTGACAAATACTTTTAATGTATATCCAGGACTATCACTTGCGATAAAAATAATAATAGTCGCAATTGCAAAGGAAATTAATACTGCTAGTAAAGTTCTCAAAATTTCAAAGGCTATTTTGTTTGATTTAGACATGATTGGTCACACCTTCTTCCTTCGTCTTTAGTCCCAACATATATAACCCCAATTCTTCTTCTGTCAAGTTTTTGACATCAGTAATGTGAGCCGATATTTTACCATCATAGAATACAATGATGCGATCAGCCAAATTAAACACTTCACTCAAATCAGCCGATACTAGTAAGATTGCTTTACCAGCATCGCGTAATTCAATTAATTTATTATGAATAAATTCAATTGCTCCAACATCAACCCCTCTAGTCGGTTGATCACAAATCAACACTTCAGGATTCCGGGAAAGCTCTCTACCTATTACTACCTTTTGCATATTACCACCTGAAAGCATCTTAAGTGGTTGCATAATTGAATCATATTTAATATTTAACCCTCGAAGCGTTTCTTCTGCTTCTTCTTTTATTTTTTTGTATTTAACAAATCCAAAACGAGAATTTACTTTATCATTAATCTTAGTACTAATTAAATTATCAAGAATAGATTCATTGATTGCTACTCCTAAAGTCATTCGATCCTCTGGGATATGAGCAACTCCTAAATCTCTAATCTCTTTAACGTTTAGTTTTTTTATGTTTTGATTTAATATATTTATTTCACCATCATAGTGGGGATTTAACCCTGTCAAAGCCTTAATCGCATCTTGTTGTCCATTACCTTCCACACCAGCAATACATAAGATCTCACCTTTATATAAATCGAAACTTACATCCTTTACTAAATCCCTTTTGTTAGATATAACTAGATTTTTCACTTCTAAGGCTTTTTCTTTTATTTTTGCTGGTGCTTTGTTTACCGTAAGAGAAACATCATTTCCAACCATTAACCTTGAAAGTTCTTCAATGTCTATATCTTTTATGTTATATACACCTTGTGATTTACCTTGTCTTAAAATAGTTACGCGATCACAGATTTCTTTTATTTCGTTTAACTTATGAGTAATTATTATAATTGAACAATTGTCCTCTTTCAAAAGTTTCAATTGATGAAAGAGTTCAACCGTCTCTTGAGGTGTCAATACAGCGGTCGGTTCATCCAATATAATAATTTTTGCTCCCCTTACTAATACTTTTAGAATCTCAACTTTTTGCTTTTGACTGACTGATAAATCCCCCACTTTCGAGTGTGGATCAATTTCCATTTGATATTTGTTTGCAACTTCAATAGTTTTATTTACTATCGTTGAATAATCTAACACACCTCGCTTTATCGGTTCCATTCCTAAAAAGATATTTTCTGCAACAGTTAGATTATCAACTAACATGAAATGTTGGTGAACCATGCCGATATTAAACTTCAAAGCATCAATTGGTGAGCCAATGGTTACCGGTTCATCATTAAGATATATCTTTCCGCTTGTTGGTTTTTCCAAACCAAAAAGAATCTTCATAATTGTACTTTTTCCAGCGCCATTTTCCCCAGCAATTGCGTGAATTTCACCTAAATGGACCGAGAAATCAACTTCATGATTAGCAATTACCCCATTCGAGTAGATTTTTGAAATCTTCTCCATTCGCAAAATTTCTTTCATAGGTTCACCTCATATTATCCTTACTTATTTGGATCCATCAAATCATATAACGCATTTAACTCATCAGATGACGTAAAACGTTTCAAGCCACTTTTAACAGTACTAGAATCGGCTTTAACTTCTTCATATAGTTGATCAATATACAATCTGATGTCTTCGGATACTTTATCTTCATAATTAACATTTTTGACAAAACCAATTTTTCCTTCATTAATACCTAAGTATTTTAAAACTCCATACTCTAAAGTTCCCTCTAAGAATTTTTCACACGCTTCATATAAAGCTAAGTCAACTCGTTTCAAGATGGAAGTAACAATCTGATTTGCCTTAGCATGATCAGTATCTTTGAAAAAATCATATTGGTCACTGTCAACACCGATTATTAATTTATTAAGGTTTTTCGCTTCATCAAGGGCGCCAAGACCAGCTTGAGATGCGGCAGCAAATAAAATTTCAACATTACCATGTGTGTACATAGTATTTGCCAGACTTTTCCCTTTAGGACTATTATAGAAATCACCAACATACCCATTAAAGGCTTTGATATTTGTTCCTTTATCTTTATTTACTCTTTGAACTCCTTGCATAAAACCATAACCAAAGTCATTAATAATATCAATTTTCATACCTCCGATAAAACCAGTATTGGTTTTACCTTTTTGATGAGTAATTAAAGCTGATAATGCTCCTGCGATATATCCACCTTCATTTTGCTTGAATAGTATTGAATGAACAGTTGGATAATTAGCAGCTTTATTATCTTCAATTTCTGTATCAAAAATAATGAAGCGACGATCACTATAACGTGACATTTTAACTAAACGTTGTAATGGTTCAGCCATTTGGGTTGTTCCAACAATAATCAGGTCAAAAGAATCATTTGCTGTTTGGCGTAGCGTTGGTTCCCAACGTGAACTATCAGTTCCCATTTCAACCACCTTAACTTCAACATCAGGATAGTCTTTCGCAAACTTATCCATTCCGGCTTTAGCGGAATCAAAGAATGACATGTCACCTAAATTACCATTAATTAATAAAGCAATTCTGGTCTTACCATCATTTAAGTCTTTTATATCACTTTTATTATTATCATTACCATTTTTGTCGCCACATCCGACAAGAACAAACATAACAATTAACAGCATTATTGATATCAATATTTTTCTAATTTTCATTCCATTGTTCTCCTTTATAAATAATTTGAATGCTATTGTAAAATAAATAAGGTTAGATAGTTTACTCCCCTAAAAGGGAAGTAAACTATCATAATAAGGGGGGGATATTTTAATCAAATGTTACAACTTTGTATTCCCAAAGAATATAGTCGCCATCACGCATTTGATATTGATTGCAACCCCAAGATGGACTATCAACATCATTTACACTGTATAACCAATAAGTATTGGTTTCAGCGTTATTAGCATAATCTCCGAGGAGGGTTACAAATCCCATATCAATACCTTCTTGGGCTAACCCCTTTTCCGTCATAGCAGCTTTTAAAGCTTCACTAACAAGTTGAGCATCAGATTTAACAGTAACCTTACCATTAAATAAAACATCATTATTGCCACCAATAACTTTTAGATTGACCACAAATACTGGTGACCATTCACTTACTTCTGGGGCTTCATACTCAGCAACATCAGTGCCAACTTCAAATTGCCATTCTGGTTTTTTTTCTGGCTGCGCACATCCAAAGAAAGCAACCAAAAGTACTGTCAAGACAACTGGAAATAATACTTTTCTCATTTTTTCTCTCTCCTTATTTATTTTATTTTTAAGCATTCGCTTAAAGCCTTAGTTAATAAAGATTGGATTGGTCAAAGCATAATAAATATCCTTGCCCAATACTTCTAACAAAATCCAATCACCACTATTTAATCCATTAAGATCAATTGATTCATTATAGTAGCTTCCTGAAAGGTCGATACTTTGCATAACTTCACCATTTTTAATAATCTTCAATTGTTCTAACCCATCGCGATTAAAAAGATTGATATTTAGCTTAGTAGCACGGTCAAGTGCAACCGTTTCACCGTAAATCTTTCCATCGATATCAGCTATCACCATTGGTCCATTAGTAATAAAACTATTACCTTTTCTGATAGCGTTTAGCGTTTTCTCTAAAGTAACTTCACCATCTATTTGTAGATAAGTAGTAGGTTGTCCACTATACTTACCATACTTTTGATAAAGTTTGGCATAATCATTAATGTTATTAACTACAATCTCACCTGTATTACGGTAAGGTGAAGCAGTGTCGTGATTATCGGTACCTCCCGTAGCTGGGAAGAACTTACCACCATTTTTAACTTCATTAAGCAACTCAAACCATTTTAATTTAGCTCGATAATTTTGGGAATAACTAGTTGGTGTGGTCTCATAGCGACCATCAGCCGGGACGTAGACACCATTCCATATTTCAATGGTATCAAAATGCTCAGCGATATCCCAATAGTTAAATCCCATCGTCGACGGCGAGTAAGGGTGATTAATTTGAGCTACACCGCCTGCTCGCTTAATTTCATTAGCAATATAAGTTATTTTATCTTTAATAATGTCATCTTTTTCTTGACCTCTTTTTACTCGTTCGATTTCTCTTAAGACGACTTCATATTGATCAAAAGTTATACCAGCGCCAATTGATTGATAATGTCCAAATTCAGTAGTAATTTCAACCGCTTCATATGTGTTGAAGAAACGCTTATTTCCATCTTTATCAACATTGGCTACGAGGTTTTGTCCTTGGCTCCATTCACTAAGACCTAGAGCTGTATTATGATCAGATAAAAACCCGTAATAAAGACCGGCACTAATATTACTTAAAAGGACATTTTCCACTGAATCTGTTCCATCAGAATAAAAGGTGTGTTGATGCAAATCACCCGAAATCCATCCTAGGGCATAAGCATCAAATAATTGCACTAAACGCACATCTTGTAAGTAATACATCTTGAAACTTTCAACGGTAATTGTCTTTTTTACTACGGAATATTCTGGACCTTTAGTAAAATATAAGTTGTAAGTCCCCGGAGCAAGTCTTAAGTTATAACCTGCTAAACTGTTTGTGACGGTTCGATATGTATTACCCGCTTGATCTTCAATAATAATTCCAGCTGGAACCATTGATCCGGTATCAGTCAATACTTTGCCACGGACATATCCTGGTTCAACTGGGGTCTCTACAATTGGTTCAACCGGTTTATTTTTTGTTAACATCAAGGCAATACCAATCGTTTCTCCTACAACTAATAAAGATAACAAAATAATAATTGTTAAATACAGTTTGTTCTTTTTCATGACTCCTCCTATATTAGACATAAATTTTATTCTTTTACTCTTTTAACACTTTTTCTTTCAATCAAAAGTGGTTCTAATTTAATATTTTCATCACTTTTCTGGCCGTTTATTTGATCTAATAATAATTGCCATGATTCAATAGCAATTTTGTCAACTGGTTGTTTAATAGTAGTTAAGGGAATATCAAGCATGCTGGAAAAAAACAAGTCGTCAAATCCAACGATTGATATATCATCAGGAATTGATTTCCCCGATTCCCGAACTGCTTTATAAAAACCGTAGCTCATTAAATCATTGCTAATAAATACTGCAGTAATATCTTTTTTCAAAAGTATTTTGCCTCCCTGATAACCACTTTCAAACTGGTAGTTACCCTCAAAGACCAGATCTTCATCATATGTAATTCCGTATTCTTCTAGAGCTTCTTGATAACCTTTTAATCTTCTCCGAGCCGTGTAAACATTCATCGGTCCAGTCAAACAAGCAACCTTGGTGTGGCCACTTTCTAATAAGTATTTAGTAGCCATATAGCCACCCTTTCTATGATCAATGGAGACTCTTGGGCAATTCAAACCTTCCACCCATCGGTCTAGTGACATGAAAGGTATGTTAAGACTATTTAGAACTTTAAGTAGATAATCTTGTTCTTTTTTATGAGTGCTATCTGCTGAAAATGATATTATTAAGCCATCAACTCCACGGCTTTTAAATAAGTTGATATATTTTAAATCTTCTTCCACCTTACCATTGGTATTTCCCAAAATCACATTATAACCGGCTTTAGAAGCCTCATCTTCAATATGTTTAGCCGCCTCAGCAAAGAATGTATTTTGAATATCAGGAACAATTAAACCAATCGTTTTAGTCTTCTTGGTAACTAGCCCAACCGCAATCTGATTCGGTTGGTAGTTATTTTTTCTAGCAATCTCTAATATTCGATCAATAGTAGCTTGAGAAACTCGTCCATATTTGCCATTTAGCACTAATGATACGGTAGTTATCGATACTTTTGCTTCTTTTGCTATATCTTTTAGTGTCATAAATAGACACCCTTTCTTGTTCTAATTTTAGGTAAAACGTTTTACCTACGCCTAAATTTTACCATAGCAACTATTTTCTGTCAATAAAATAATAAAAAATATTTATTTTTTTAAGGCGCAGTATAGGCACATATATTATGACTTTTGCATAGTTTATATATTGAGAAAGGAAGGATCTATGTGTATTATTA
>FZPS01000062.1_pt4482 | contig 10491 bp, 9 predicted proteins | sample 1817821 | NCBI WGS metagenome assembly FZPS01 (sample SAMEA104158645, study PRJEB21678) | metagenome | place: Germany | collected 2015-04-21 | reverse complement strand
ATGCGTGGCGCACTATAGAAAGCCATCTTTGCACTAGCAAAGATGGCTTTTGTTCTTAATCTTATATATACCGCTTAAAACTCATTGTTTACAAGCTACTTACATATTCAAACTCTTCCTGGATTTCCTTTGATGGTTCCTTAGATAATAAAGACACCACTACTATTACAATACATGAAACAACAAATGCCGGGAAGAGTTCATATATACCAAAGATACCGCCTATGGGTTTAATAAGCAAATTCCAGATGAATACCAAACTTCCTCCAGTAACCATTCCAGCTATCGCGCCTGACCTTGTAACTCTCTTCCAGAAAAGTGAAAATAGAATAACAGGACCAAAGGTTGCTCCGAATCCAGCCCATGCAAAGGACACAACCTTAAATATTACACTATTTTCATCCAGCGCTATAATCATAGCTATAATAGCAATGATAACCAATGTAATTCTGGATAAAAGCAATATGGTTTTGTCAGAAGCATCTTTTTTGATAATACCCTGGTAGATATTCTTAGATAAAGCAGAGGATGCCATAAGAAGATACGAGTCAGAGGAGCTGATGGTAGCTGCTAATATACCTGCCATAACAATGCCTGCGATAAAAGGAACAAAGAAATCAGTGGATAATAGAATGAAAACTTTTTCGGAATCACTCTGTGTTAGCAATGCGCTGGGGAACAATACCCTTCCGATAATTCCAATGGCGATAGCTGCGAACAGAGATATTGCACACCAAATTACTGCTATTCTTCTTGATCTGCCCATTTCATTTGGGTCTTTTATTGCCATGAATTTAATTAATACATGAGGCATACCAAAATAGCCAAGCCCCCAGGAGAGAGTTGATATTATTGTGAGTAATCCATACCTACCTGCTTCGCCAAATAAAACATTTCCATTTTGCCCTATTTGTTGAACACCATCTTGAACTACAGGTTGTGCTATGCCGAAAAACTCAAAAAATCCCGGTATGCTTTTTGCATTATCGATTACAGCCGATACTCCACCTGCAGAGATGGTTCCAATAATTGCTACAGCTGATAGCGCTAATACCATAACTATACCTTGCATAAAATCAGATGCACTTTCAGCCAGAAATCCACCGATAAAGGTATAAAGAACAACAAATAATGCCCCGGCAATCATCATATACACGTATTTAATGCCGAACAAGGTGCTGAAAAGCTTTCCTACTGTAACAAAACAGCTTGCCGCATATACGGTAAAGAAAACTAAAATAAATAATGCCGCAATAACCAATATTATCTTATTTTTCTCCCTGAATCTGTTACTAATAAAATCAGGAATGGTTATAGCATTTCCAGCTACTTGTGAATAATTTCGAAGCTTTTTTGCAACAAAAAGCCAATTTAGGTAGGTGCCTATAAACAGGCCAATGCCAGTCCATAAAGCATCACTTAACCCGAACCAATAAGCTACTCCTGGCAGGCCCATTAACAGCCATCCACTCATATCTGAGGCTTCTGCAGCCATAGCAGTTATCCATGGACCTAATGATCTGCCACCTATTAGGTAATTGTCACTGCTTTCACTGGCACGCTTTGCATAATATAAGCCGATTGCAATAACTACAGCAACATACAGTGACATTGCTACTAGAACTTGAAACCTCCCTATATCCAAACCCATTATTGTCCTCCCCTACATATACATATTTTAGAAATATTAAATATTTTATTAAATATGCATATTGTAATACATATTTATGCAATTGTACAGACCTAATCTGTTTTTTCATCATTGGCTTAATAAAAAACAGTTTATGGGTTTACTTAACTCTATCTGTTTCTTCTTAAAATTTGCTTTTTACCATTGGCAATACGAAATGTAACAGAAGCAGCTACTCCACAAGCACCTGTGAAAAAAAACAATGGTAAAAATGAGAATATATCAATTATGGCTCCTCCCGCTATTGTAACCAAGGAGGATGCTATTAGTGTGATCATAACATTTATACTAGAGTAAAGCGGTACCTGTTCATTGGGACTGTTTTCAAGGATGTTTATACCGTTGCTGATACTGTATGCACAAGCAGAAAGACTGGACAGAGCGAATCCTATATTGATAGCAAGCAGAGTGGGAAATATTAAAGTGATGGCAGCGGCAGAAGCGCTAAGGGTTCCTGCAATTGCCAATACATTTATATGCCCTGCCCTGTCACCAATCAAACCAAATACTATGCTGCCAAAAATCGTTACAATAATGCCGATCGCGGTAAATAAAGCAACCTGCTCCGGCCCTGCCTGATGCATTCGTATAGCTGCAATAGAATAAAAAGCAAGTGCAACATTGGAAATTACAAGAAAGCTATTACCTAACACAGACAATGCATATATCTTTTGAGTCTTAAAAACACGAGGAATCTCTACAATATATTTTAGGTAATTTACTGGTTTTCTTTTTACATCATCCGGTTTTTCCTGTATTAATGCAAATGTACAAGCGTTTAGCAGCAGCAGAAAGATACCAATACTGAAAATCCATGTATAATTATATGGAAAGGATAATTTTTTAAGCAATACTCCTATAAGTAACGCTGAACCTAGAGCCAGTATATTGCCGGTTGAAGTAGCAAAACCAATCAACCTGCCTCGCTGATTACCCGGGATAATCTTAGCTAATATACTCATATAAAAAGGAGAGTAGCTTCCCACAAATAGATTGAAAATGCCCCATAGTGTAAGAAACAAAATAACTGAAAGCATTGGATTAAGTTTACTAATTAATGGTATGAAAGGTATATATGCAAGAAATAAAAGTCGTTGAAATGTAATCAACTTAGCAAAAAACTTGTTTTTTACTGGCATGCCCATAGCCAATTGTGCAAAAATAGGCTGTGTAGCCAGCGCACCAATGGAAGCCAATGCGCTTGCAAGGCTGATTTGAAAAGCAGATGCCCCCAGTTCATTTAGAAAATTTGGTATAACAGCGTTTACTGAAAGAAAAGCCATACCACTTACAAATAATACAGGATCCAAAAACAACATTAAATAATTTCTTTTGTTATAGCTCATTAACTTCATCCTTGTCATCTATTTTCAGTCTGATAATTAGCTCAGCCCGTATAGTATACCAAATAAAATGCAATTTAGATAGACAGCATCTATCAGTCAAATATGTATCATTTGCTCTAAAGGTAATTGTTTATTAAAATTAGGTCTGATATGATATGCTTATAACGGAAAAAAGGTGGTTCATGTGTCTACGCTAAAGAACTGGCTAATGGGTAAAAATATAAAAGCAATATTTACAGTAATAGCTGTTGTCATTGCTGTTCTTTCATTTTATTTATATAACCTTTCCCATCAATTATTTGCAATAGGTTATCCTGTGTCCCTCTTTGTTTTTATATTTGGGCTGTATCTTCACAGGAAACTTAAAAGAATCGCATTACTCAAGCAGTTCCGAAACCAATGGGGAAAACCAATAAATATTAAAAGGAATATAGACAGAATTAAAGATGTTTATAATAGCTTATGGTTTTCTGAAAAGGCCTGCTGTCATTTAGATGATCAGACATGGAATGATTTGCATATGGACGATATTTACGCACTAGCAGACCGTACACAAACCTCCTGCGGTCAGGTTCTATTATATGATATTCTCAGAAAACCCATTATTGAATACTCTAAGTGGCAACAACGTAGACAAGCAATTCATGTCTTCCACAATGATGTTACCTTTCGGGAAAATCTGCAATTATTACTACATAGACTGGGAAAGCAGAATAAGGAGAAGGTGGAAGATTTATTAACAGAGGATCTTCCCCATCGTCCAAAATTACTGATACTTTTAGAAGCTATACCATACATTAATTTAGCCTCCATCATAGCAGCTATAATATTAATCAGCCAGGAGAAAATAGATTTGTTTATTTTCCCTCTCCTAGTAATAGTCATGCTTTCCATAACCAATGGAACTATCAGGTATAAATTAAAGCGGGGAGTAATGTCTCATTCAACATCAATTGGCTATTTAAGTTCCATGATTAATACTGCAAAGCATATTATCCCTTTATCTGCAACCGGCCTGGAAACTCAGCTGAAAGAATTATCGATAGCTTATGAAGCATGTAAAGTAATTAACAAGAAAACTTACGCACTTAATATAGAACAAGTGGATCCTTTTGGTTTGTATTCTTATATAAATGTTCTTTTTCTAATAGATGTTCGTATGTTTTTTAGAGCAATTAATGATATTCGAAACCTTAGAGATGATTTGAAAACCCTCTATTATATTATTGGAGAATTGGACGCATTATCCTCCAGTGCATCCTTCCGTGATGGGTATACTAATATTACAGAGCCTGAACTAGACCTGGAAGGTATAAAACTGGAAGCGGATAATATAGTACATCCATTAGTTGAAAATGCAATCGCCAACTCCATAAGGCTAAATGAAAAAGGAGCCTTGATTACCGGCTCTAATATGTCAGGTAAATCCACATTCTTAAGAACAATAGGCGTAAATGTGGTATTAGCTCAAACAATCTGTATAACCTTCACCTCAAAATACAAAAGCGCATTCTTTCAGATAACCACCTCCATTAGTCAAAGCGACAATCTCCTTGGAGGTAAGAGTTATTTCCTGGCAGAAGCAGAAACATTATTAAAGATGCTTAACGAAATCCGGCCTGATTTACCTACTTTCTGCATTATTGATGAGATCTTTCGTGGAACCAATTCAAAGGAAAGGATTGCAGCGGCCAGCCAGCTCCTTAAATTTTTGTCCAGACTAAATGCCATCACCATCGTAGCTACCCATGATATTGAGCTTACGGATATGGTTAGAAACGAATATGATGTCTATTATTTTGATGAAGATGTAGGCTCAAAGGGATTAGTCTTTGATTATCACTTAAGAAAGGGTATTGCACCCACCAGGAATGCTGTTAAAATTCTTGATTACCTTGGATATCCAAAAGAAATAGTAGAAAACAGCAAAGCCATGTTAAAGCAATAGCATTTTATTATAGTTAAGTTAACAGACAACTGTTAATGCTATTAACAGCTGGAACCGGATTCCCCAGCAATATTCTTATTATGGGTATTATTTCATTAAGTCTTATGCATGTCAATTTTATCAGAAAATAAATAATTACTATATTGACGCAGATTACAAAAATCCCTGAAGCATAGAATAAATGTAATTTGTATTTCTTAATTTTTTCAATCAATTCTTTGGTATCCACCAACATATTATCAACCTCTAATGCTCCCAATTGTTTCTATATATCTTATGCAGCAATTGCTATTATATGTAATCAACTATCCCCAGAGGCGTATTAATTTGATTTCTTGTTATGCTGGTGTGACTTTTCAATTCGCCCATGCTGGAAGCAAAAAAAATACACCCGTATCATAAGAGATATCAGGTGTTTAAATTAATCATATATGCTGAGTTGTTTTAATCATAGTTTTGAAACTTAGGTTATGCAAGTTCAGGAGAACGAAATAGGCTTGTTCCGATCCACATAAAAAGTAAAATAACTATGCTGTTAACCAAAGCTGATATAAAAAATGCTAATGCATAGTTCTCCGTAATAAGGTAGGTAGGCACCATTGGAGCTACATTAATTATGACAATAATAAAGAATAAGAAAATGCGGAAAAAAATGCGAAGTACATTCCCGTGAATTTTTCCAAACATGCGCCTTACTACCAGATCCGAGTATATAAACACTGTTCCCAAAGCTGCATATGCAAAAATAATTGATAAAACAATAGAAGGACTTATCTTTAATAATACTCCCAGCATTCCAAAAATCAATATACTTTCAATTAACATATTTATCACATCAACGATGGTTGCTGCCAACATTTTATTAAAGGGTTTTGCAGGAATGAGATAGACATAGTGATATGATAGATCACTTTCCCAGGCAGCAGCCATGCGTAATATAAACATTATATATGCAGATACAGCAAAAATCCCCAGCATTAACTCCATACTATCAGCTGGTATGGCTAAAGCAGCTATTATAGCAGCTATAGCTAGAATAATAGTTCTTATAGGTAGCAGCCAAAATCCCTTTTTTCTCTTATCAAGAATTTGCCTCTGAAGTATAGCAAGGCTGCCTTCTAAATTAAATCTAGCCTTTACCTTTCTATACTTTCTATGAACATATGTATGAGCAGTTTGCCCTTTTTTGGTAGCTTCAAGTATTCTTTCTTTCATCTCAGTTCCGGCAATAACGTTTTCATAAAATTCCGTATCCATTTTATAAATGTAGATGAATGCAGCTACTGATGTTATCAGTATGAAGAAGAAATAGAGGAATATTTCTTTACTAATACCTAAAAATGCACCCATAAGAATTTCACGAAGCCATCCGATAATAGGGATGAATTTTAGGTAGTCATTTGAAAGCCATGAGACAATACTGTTTAATACATTGCCTGTTATGAAGGTGTTAACAACTATAGGCACTATGAAGGCAACGAGCAAAGCATAGATTATTCTCTTTACTTTGAACAATCTTCCAGGTTCCTTAGATACATAAGCATATAGGATCATCCCTAAGAAGGTGGTTACAGTAATGAGCAGCATATATGCAGCCATTAAAAGCCAACCAGATCCATCCACAAGCCCGAAGGTTCTTTTCCAATTGGGATATTGTAATGCCAAAAAAAGCATTATCGTAACATTAGCTGCTAGCTGCTTAATCGAACCATAAATCAATACATAACCTGCTTTTAGCGGGGCAGTAAAGAGTAAATTCACATCAGCCATTCTAAAAAGGGATGCTCCATTTAAAGAAGACATTACAGAAATTCCAATGAGGAACATTATATAACCCATGATTACAGATTTGACTATATCAACATTAATACGAGAAGTTATCGGCTGTTGAGTTGATTTATTTATAATAGAAGGAATTAAAATTAAACAGGCAATTATTACATAAGCTATTAATGCAGCTGGCTTTCTAATCAGGCCTTTCACAGTATTTTTAAAGGATCTAACTAGTAAATAAGCTAATGCCCTCATATCATTGCCCCCTTCCGGCTGTTCCTATCTCCTGTTTCCATGTTCATCAAATTTCTCTTTTAATGCTTTTTCAGTTGCAGGGATAACTGCAAGCAATGGAATACATTGAACTAGACTGACAATAGCTCCCGCCCAGCCAATTTTCTCAGTATCCTGCCCCACCAACATTAGCATAATGGCAATTGTAATAATCAATACAATCCAGCCAGTAATGAACCACACTTTTCCGGCATAATGATGTGCAAACTTCCACGTAACCTTATTTTTCATTGACATAGCAGTTCTATAGCCAAACAAGGTATTTATTTTCTTGGGAGCTTTCTTCATAAAGTAACCACCAAAACCAATCATTATCAATGGGATGAAAAGAACCATTACCAACATAAAAATCCAGAAGCCCATTTTATCATCTCCATTTATTAAATCTACAGTTATAGTTGTATGTACTATTCTGCTGATTGTGTAACCGCAAAGAACCGTTTTTCTATTTCATCTACATCCTTTACTTCATCTCTGAGAAAACTGCTCACAATTCTCCCCTTATGCATAATCAAAATCCTATCCCATACCTCTTTAATGGTATCTATAATATGGGTACTGATTAAAACAGAACACCCTCTGTCTTTCAATTCAATGAAAAGTTTCTTGAGCTCTTTTATGGCCTTGGGATCAAGCCCTATCATTGGCTCATCAAATAAAACAACTTTTGGCCTTGTAATTACACCACAGCATATGCTCACCTTTTGCTGCATGCCTTTGGACAATTCCTTGCCCAGTTTATCGGTTTTGTCACTTAAATCAAATCGATGAAACAATTCACTTGCATAATCCTTGTAGTCTCTTAACCTATATGCCTTGGCAATAAAATGGATATGTTCTGATATTGTCAGAGAATCAAATAAAGCTGCTGTTTCAGGCACATAGCCCAGTATTTTCTTTGCTTGCAATTCCTTATTAATATGCCCATCAATCAAGATTTCCCCTTGAAACTGCAATAAACCAGCAATGCATTTTAGTATAGTACTCTTCCCCGCTCCATTTGGACCCAATAGTACTGCTATTTCACCTTTTTCAACCTTAAAGCTCATATCATCTACAGCAATAGCTTTACCATACTTTTTGGTTACACCTGTCACGCTTAACATCAACTTTGCCTCCTATATTGTTATACAAATCTATATCCTTAAACGAATTATTACTGGATTACCCCCACCATAAATTAAGCCACAGGGTTCCATAAAGGTTTATCAATATACCAAACCCCATCAATAAAATATCAAAATTCTTTATTTTTAAATCCCCATAAGAAACAGACAAAAATAAAAAGGGAATAATATCTACGAAATATCTTATGCCAAATTGCCAGCCACCCAATGTCTTATGGCTCAAAAATAATATAACATGAATCACTGCCAGTATAAGAATCAAGATGATCACAGTAGATTGCTTTTTACGTTTCAACGATTTAATTAATCTACATATATATGTGATAAAAATAGGGTTGGCAATATAGAAAGCAAAGCCGTCAAACATGGGAAAGGATAAACTTCCATTTTCAAAAAAGGGCAGGCGGAATAAATTAGGGAGATTCTTACCTATGTATCTCCAATTAAATTGTCCGAACTCAGACTCAGTAAATTCCGGAAGATAATTATGCCCAAATTCAAAAATGTTGTCAAACCTTATATAATTGTACCAGCCATATAGCATACCTACTATCGCAGGTGCAATCAAGAATTTTAATATATGGATGGGAGATTTACAACTGTTCTTAAGGTTAGTATACAGAATAACCAGATATACAGGAAGGTAAATAATTTGGAAAGGTCTGCAGCCAACAGCAAAGGCCCATAATAATAGTGCAATGTACCAATGTTTTTCTTTATTAGAAGTTATTAAGTAAATTGAAAGCAATGATAGCAGGAAACTTAATACCTGCGCCTGATACCATACACCTCCAAAACATGAAATGGACAATATATTCCCGCCTAATACTACAAAAGCTGCCCAAAATATAGATTCTTGATCTCGTAATTCTTTTCTTTTGCAAAAATAGAAGACAATAATAAAACTGATGAGTGCATATAAAGTTGTTACCAGATTACTAGGGGTATTCTGCCCAAAGAATGGAATCAGTAGGAACATTGTTACAGATGGAAAAGGCGGAAAGCTTAAATAAATCTGGTTATCATAATATGCCAGTTCTAACCAGGAGTAATCTTTATCTAATGCAATCTCACCCTGCCACCATCTAATAGCCTGAATTGTATAACTGTCATAAACATTATTGGATAAGATTGGCTGGCCTAAAGCTGAGTATAGAAAAAAATACATGATTAAAATGAGAAAACAGGCCGTTATTAAATTATTATTTAGTCTGTTTGTCTGCATAATTTACTCCCTGACATATACATACCTGACTTATATAACATTCAAATTTGCTACATACCGACTCTACTCTGGTATTACCGCTTTCCACCTATTTCCTTTAATTATATCACCATGTCTAGAACTGAACAATAGACACACGTGAATGTAGATACTATAGATTACGTCCATACTGGACGAACTACAAAAAACACGATAGTCAATCGACTATCGTGTTTTAAGTTGGCTCCCCAGACTGGACTCGAACCAGTAACCCCTCGGTTAACAGCCGAGTGCTCTGCCATTGAGCTACTGAGGAATATAGGAAAATCCGGCAACGACCTACTCTCCCAGGCGGTCTCCCACCAAGTACCATCGGCGCTGAAAGGCTTAACTTCTGTGTTCGGGATGGGAACAGGTGTATCCCTTTCGCTATTGTCACCGGATATGCTCCGACTGTACTTGACAGCCGGTATAAATTGTATAGGGTGGTTATCCATTACACCCTCAAAACTACACAATGCATTTTGGAAGTTGGATGTTTGATGTTGGAAGTTGGATTTAAGCTTGGCTTCGTAAGCCATACTTGCATTCTAACCTCTAACTTCTAATCTCCAACCTCTAGTCTTGATCAAGCCCTCGACCGATTAGTATCAGTCAGCTGCATGCATTACTGCACTTCCACCTCTGACCTATCAACCTCGTATTCTACAAGGGGTCTTACTACCTTACGGTATGGGAAATCTTATCTTGAGGGGGGCTTCACGCTTAGATGCCTTCAGCGTTTATCCCGTCCGTACTTAGCTACTCAGCCATGCCGCTGGCGCGACAACTGATACACCATTGGTACGTCCATCCCGGTCCTCTCGTACTAAGGACAGCTCCTCTCAAATTTCCTACGCCCGCGATGGATAGGGACCGAACTGTCTCACGACGTTCTGAACCCAGCTCGCGTGCCGCTTTAATGGGCGAACAGCCCAACCCTTGGGACCTACTCCAGCCCCAGGATGCGACGAGCCGACATCGAGGTGCCAAACCTCCCCGTCGATGTGGACTCTTGGGGGAGATAAGCCTGTTATCCCCGAGGTAGCTTTTATCCGTTGAGCGACGGC
>FZPS01000069.1_pt143 | contig 10494 bp, 6 predicted proteins | sample 1817821 | NCBI WGS metagenome assembly FZPS01 (sample SAMEA104158645, study PRJEB21678) | metagenome | place: Germany | collected 2015-04-21 | reverse complement strand
AACTCAGCCTGGAGGACATCAAAACCCTTTTCCTGGCCAATCTTGGAGGTGAAAAATGAGAAGGAATTATAGCAGTAATACCGCCCGTTTGGGCTGCCGAAGTCTGTTCGGCAGAGGCAACGCAGTTGCCTGTTCAGAAGAGACCTCCGGTCTCTGTGGCAAACAGACTTTGCCACCCCCCTCGGGCTGCCGCGAATTGGGCTGCCGAAATCCGTTCGGCAGAGGCAACGCAGTTGCCTGTTCAGAAGAGACCTCCGGTCTCTGTGGCAAAAAGACTTTGCCATCCCCCTCGGGCTGCCGGGAAAAGGGCTGCCGAAATCCGTTCGGCAGAGGCAGCGAATCTGCCTTCAGAAGCGAGCTCCGCTCGCTGTGGCAAACAGATTTTGCCACCCCAAAAAGAATCCGCCTCTGCCTTGCAGTGCTGTTTATCCTGCTCTGCGGCTTCGCCTTTGCCGAAACCATCGCTTTGCAAAGCTTTGAGAACAGCGCCAACGACACCTGGACTTACACAGCCAATCCAAGTCCGGACAGCAAACGCATCTGGTGGGGCCCCACATCTGAAAACATGGGCGGCGCCACAGCTTATCACGAGTCCTGCTATTGGGCGGGTTGCGATCTGGACAATGTGGAAAGCATCCTTACTTTCAGTACCCTCAGCTTACAAGCCGGATACACCTACAATCTAAGCTTCTATTACTTTACAAAAAGCCTTACCGCTGCCGATGACTATTGCCGCTATAGTGTGGAGTATGACAACGGCACGAATTGGGTTAACTGGGTAACGGTGGATAACAACAGCAATGCCTGGACTGCGGTCTCGGTAGATATTCCTTCCGGGAGTAACTACCTGCGCCTGCGCCTGTCCAGCAAGTTTGATGGCACAAGCAAATACGCGCATTGGGACTACCTTAAGGTGGAACGCACCCCAATTCCCAACGCTGCACCAGAGGTAACCAACGTAATGGTCAGCCAGCGTACCGATGGAAGCAAGATCGTGGATATCTACTATGACCTCTTTGATGCCGAGGGAGATCTCTGCGACATTACATTCAAGCTCAGCGACAACAACGGTGCTTACTATAACATCATCCCCAGTCCTGCCAACCTGAGCGGTGATTTTGGCGATGACCTGCCCTCCGGTACCGGCAAACACATCGTCTGGGATGCCGGCGCGGAAAACTTCAGCTTGGATGGCAGCTATCTGTATCGGGTTTATGCCTATGATGGCTTTATGCATGAGAACTTCGTCCTGGTGGAAGGCGGCACCTTCAATAACGGCACTTCCGATGTGACCATCAGCAGCTTTTACATAGACAAGTACGAGCTTACCCAGGCTGGCTATCAAGCCGTAATGAGCACAAATCCTTCTAACTTTACAGGTGTTACCAACGGCCCCGTGGAGCAAGTATCCTGGTTCAATGCCATCGAATACTGCAACCGGCGTAGTATGCAGGAGGATCTGAATCCCTGTTATAGCTACGGCACTTATGGAACTGATCCCGATGCCTGGCCTTCAGGCTGGAATATCAACCGTGAAAATCACATCAATGTATCCTGCAACTGGACTGCCAATGGTTACCGTCTTCCCACCGAGATGGAATGGCAGTTTGCCGCCAGGGGCGGAAACCAAAGCCATGGCTATACCTATAGCGGCAGTAACACGGTTGGCGATGTTGCCTGGTATTATTCCAATTCCGGCTCTACCACCCACACAGTTGGCACCAAAGCAGCCAACGAGCTTGGCATCTTTGATATGACCGGTAATGTGTGTGAATGGGTGTGGGACATTTATGGTGATTATCCCAGTGGCGCGCAGACTGATCCGCATGGTGCTACCAGCGGTTCCTACCGTGTGGTACGAGGCGGTAGCTGGAACTACAGTGGCTACCACTGCACCGTTTATTATCGGGACAACTACAGTGCGACCATCACGGGCGGCGACACCCTTGGCTTCCGCTGCATCAGGATTTTCCCTTGATTTTGGCGCCGTGTATCGGGCTGCCAAGAAATGGGCTGCCGAAATCCGTTCGGCAGAGGCAGCGGAGCTGCCTGTTTAGGAGAGACCTGCGGTCTCTGTGGTAAACGGATTTTGCCACCCAAAATGATGAGATACAATGAATGAACTAAACATCCACTACTGGAGTCACGGACCTCATTATCAGTTCCGTGACTCCATTGTTTTTATAACCTGGCGTCTGGCCGGAACCTTGCCTTCCCATATTCTAAAACTATTCCGACAGCTTACATCGGAGCAAGACAATCAGGAAAAAACGCGTGATCTCCAGAACATCAAACAGGAAACCCCCAGTCTGTTCAAATTGTATCAGGAATATGACCTTGAACTCGCCAAATGGAATGATCCCGGTTTTTCATTGAATGAGGAAAGGCTCGCCAGGATCATCACCTGCGCACTTCACTATCATGAAGGCAAAAAGTATGAACTGCACGCGTATTGTGTGATGTCCAATCATGTCCATCTGCTGATCAGGGCACTCAAACGGGATAATGAAAACTACTATCATATTGCGGATCTGCTACAGGCCTTGAAGCGCTATACCGCAAATGAAATAAACAAGCGGCTGGGGAAAAGCGGGAATCTGTGGGATGATTACTACTTCGACAGGATTATTAGAAATGAACAATACTACCATAATGTGGTGAATTACATACTGATGAATCCTGTGGCGGCTGGATTGGTAAAACACCCGGAAGATTGGAGAGATAGCTACTATAATCCTGAGTTTTTACGGCGGTGACATTGGGATTTGCATGGGCTGCTGTGTATTGGGCTGCAGAATATTGGGCTGCCGAAGTCCGTTCGGCAGAGGCAGCGAAGCTGCCTTTAGAAGCGAGCTCCGGTCTCTGTGGCAAACGGATTTTGCCACCCCATCCCTGGGCGCCGTGAATCGGGCTGCCGAAGTCTGTTCGGCAGAGGCAACGCAGTTGCCTTCAGAAGCGAGCTTCGCTCTCTGTGGCAAACAGACTTTGCCACCCCCCTCCCTGGGCTGCCGTGTATTGGGCTGCCGAAGTCTGTTCGGCAGAGGCAGCGAAGCTGCCTGTCTGGGAGAGACCTGCGGTCTCTGTGGCAAACGGACTTTGCCACCCCATAGCCCTCGCGCGCGCGAGGAGGCTAAGTCTATATATTCCGTGGGTCTTCCTTAACTCGATGAGGGATGACCTAAGGATGATGGCTCCAAAGCCTGTAGCAGCAAGGGACGGAGCTATGAAGTAAAATAGGAATAGTAAGCGTATTATGTTCATTGGCGCAAGTATATCAAGGGGGATTTCCGTTATGTTCTCCTCATTCCCTGACGATGTATTGAACGCCCATTGATGTCCGAACGATAACCGTTTGGGCGATCAGTCAGCGATCAATTAGTGATCAGTGAGTCATGAGCGTATGAGGGCCATCCGAATCCGCGTAAATTGGTATAGCTGTATGAAAGGGCTAATTGTGGCTGAAGCATCGTACGAAAATGAGATAGCCATTTAAAACTGGAAATAGATAAAAGGCTGAACCTCAGAGGACTTGAATTGGAACAAGATCCAGATGATGATCGCCAATAAAATGGATTGAACAAGTATGGGGGACTTGCTCAGTATTTTTTCACATAATGTTTTGCATTGCTTCGGCAGCCAATGGAGCAGGTATCCCAAAGCTATCAGAGCAGCCACAATCCTGTATTGAGAAACCCAGATAATAAAGCGCCCAGCGTTGAACTGGTTGAAGATCAGCGAGATCATTTGCCAGGCGCTGGAAAAACTCTGGCTACGAAAGAAAATCCACGCAAAGGAAACGAAGTTGAAGGTCAATAAAACACCAAGCAGCTTCAAGAAATTCTGGACATGTTGGTTGGATACTCTTTGAAACAGCTTGAGTCCGATAAAAAACTTATCGATCGCCAGGGCAATGCCATGTATTCCTCCCCAAAACACAAAATTCCAGGAAGCTCCATGCCATAAACCGCCTAACAGCATGGTCAAAAGTAAATTGATATAGGTTCGCACTTTTCCCTTGCGGTTACCCCCCAAAGGTATGTAAAGATAATCCCTCAACCATGAGCTGAGTGATATATGCCACCTTCGCCAGAAGTCCGTGATCGAAGTGGCGCGATAGGGGCTGTTAAAGTTTGCCGGAAGATGAAATCCCATCAGTGTTGCCAGGCCAATCGCGATATCTGAGTAGCCGCTGAAATCGCAATAGATCTGCAAGCCATAGCCATACACGGCCAACAGGTTCTCGACTCCGGAGAAAAGGGCTGGATTATCAAACACGCGATCAACGAAATTCAGGCTGATGTAATCCGCAATTACCCCTTTCTTGATCAATCCGGCGAAAATTAAGACCAGGGCTTGGGCGATCCTTTCTTTATCGAGTGATAAGCGCGCGTTGATCTGGGGTATAAATTGCGACGCCCGCAGGATGGGGCCAGCTACCAGTTGCGGGAAGAAAGACACGAAAAACGCGAAATCGGCAAAACTGCGGATGGGTTCCAACTTCCCAAAATAGATATCCAGGGTGTAACTCATAGTCTGGAAAGTAAAGAACGATATCCCAACCGGCAGGAAAATATCCATGGCGGGAATCGAGCCACCTGTTATCTGGTTTATGGTGTCAATAATGAAGTTTGTGTATTTGTACCACCCAAGCGAACCAAGGTTCCAGGCAATGCTTAGCCAGATCAGTCTTTTTTTCGCGGCCTTGCTGTTTGCTTTGGCAATCCAGGATCCGATAACAAAGTTGATGCCCGCGGTAAGCAGCAGCAACAGGAGAAACTCACCACTGGTCTTGTAATAGAAATAGAGGGAAAACAGCAGCAGGTACCAGGTTCTAATCCTGATCCTGGAGACGACCAGGGGGTAAAACAGCATCAACACTATGAAGAAGCCAAGGAAAAAAGAACTGTTGAAAATCAATGGATTTGCGGGATCATACAACAGCTGACGTAAAAATGCCGTCCAGTTCATTCATCCGCTCCCGCGTAGCTCGTGTAAGCGCGCATCAGCGCCTGATAAAGCAGCTTGCCTTGCAGCATGTAACCCTGGGGACTGAAATGGATCATGTCTTTGGAAGCCAATCCTTCCGATCTCCATTTGGAGATGGACTTTTTGCCACCCATTACGGCGCTCAGATCCCACCAGGCGTAATCATGCTCTTCCGCCCATGCCTCGATCTCAGATCCAACCTTTTCCAGATCGGCGTTGTGCTTGCCTCTTTTGTTGCTGTCCGGGGGGAGAGTAAACAGAATTACCGCCTCATCCTGGATGACGCTCAAATGATCCATAAAAGCCGCTATTTCCCCTCTGAAACGTTTTGCGTTGTAGGTTCCCTGTGCATCGTTGGTGCCCAATGAGATGATTATCAGATCCGGAGAGAGCTCTTTACAGCGGTTGAAGATCAAAGTGTTCTTAAGCAGGTTTTGAAACGATCCGCCGTTGACCCCTGTGAATTGATAATTCAGGGTGCCATGTTGCCCAGAATCCCCCGCTTCAAAATATTCTTTGAGAGAAGAGCGCACCGTTGTCGCCAAAAATCCTGATTTAATATGGGAATCACCTATTTGATAGATCGTTACCTGATCCCGCAGTCCGCTTCGCAGTTCCATAAGTTTCAGCAGGAAACGGGACAGGCGTTTTTCCCAGTTGTTTATTGTATTGCTGTCTGTTTTTATAAAGCTAAATCCTTTTAAGTATTCTTCGCTGTCGAGCAGGGTGTAGTAGCTTTGGATGAATTCGTCGAGTTTGTCCACCTCGATGGGAAACTCCTCCACCTGTTCAATCTCCGTTGTAAGGTCGATAGGAAGTCTGTCCTGGGCGGAAAGCAGGCACAGGCTGAAGCAAACAAAACTGGTTACGAGCTTGCGAAACACGTTATTGAGATTGACCTGTGGTGATAACTTTGAAAAGCAACTCAGCAACCTTGTCCGCGCCCGCCTTGGTAAAATGGGTGTAATCGCGGTTTGCCAAAGCCGGTTTGGCTTTCACCAATCCTTGCATGGAGTTGTATCCACCCAAGGCCTCATAGAGGTTCCAGAATCCGCATCCTGTCTCCCGGGCTGCTTCTCCCTGAGCTTCAACAAGAACAGGGATGTCCCCGGAAGTAACCATCACACCGTTTTGTTTTACGCTCCGGTCGTGGGCGCTGACCAGCAGGATGGGCACTCCGGGAAGTGCGGATTGGATGTGGCGCACGGTTTTGATCATGCCTCGCCGGTAATTGCTATAATCACGAATATTGGGACTTGATACGTTTTCGCCATATTGGAGGATAATCAGGTCATAATCCAGGGCCGCGTTGAAATCTTTCAATGTCTCTTTGGATATTCTCTGGAAATAGAGGCCAGAATATCCCCGAACCGCAAGATTGTCAACATACGCGCCAGTCGCGTCATCAAAGCTGACGCCATAAAGGTGGATGGGATCAAGGGGATTGAATTCCAGACGAATCTTGCTGATTTCAGAGCCGCTGCCCAAATCCAGGATACTGACGCCGGTGGAAGGTCTCAGCTGATAGCGTTGTGGACGGCCTCCATCGCGGATAACGTTCACGTAAGAGCCTTCGGAAGCATGGCTGTAAAAGAGGCGGATACGCCTGAACGTCTGAGCCCCACCTTTGAATTTTGTCCCTGAATATTCCACCCAGGCTGGTCCATCAACGTAGAATCTCTTTTTTACCTTTTCTTGTGTTTGCTTGGGCGCGGCGTCAGCACTGTCTGCGGTCGCAGTATCGACGAATACGCTATCGTCAACCGGAGAAGGGGAAGCTTTCTCGACAATGGTTTCCGCATAATAGTAGTTTCTGGGTATAAAGGTATAACCTATCATGCCCAATGAAGAATTGCCGCTTTTTCCCGTCATAAAGGATTGGGTTTCCCAATTCCGTGAAAAACGATGGCGGATGGTAGTGCGGAATTCGCTGACAATTGAAGTGATGGGGGCCAATCCTATTCCAGAGCCTCCATATCGCTGTTGCAGTTGATAGCGCAGCGTACCCGAGATCAGGTCACCCTCGATTATCGAGTCTCCAAAGTAAGCGATCCTGATACTGCCAGTCTGTTTTTGGGAGTATCCTCTCAACTTGTCAATAAACCCAGAAATAGGTGTCAATTCGTTGGCCACCGGTGGAACGTTTTCAACGGGCTTTTGTTGTAGGTTCTGAGAGTTTGGTGCTTCTTCAGCGAGCTTTCCGGGTAAATTCATTTTTTTGATGGGGAACAGCTCGTTATCCGAGGCGGGGATTAAGTTTGCCAAGACAAACAAAACCAATACCGCCACAACAAGGATAATGATAGGGCGCCAGAAAGGGGGAATCATTTGTTCAGCAGTATCACCTTGGCACTTTTGAGTCCGGCTTTGATCAGATAAACACCTGGAGAGCATTTTACAGAAGTGGCATCTCGTCCATCCCAATAGAAGCTGTTTATGCCGTCAACGCTTCTGTTGGGAGCAAGTTCACGGATCAACTGTCCCCGTATGTTATACACGCTAACCTTATCGATCCCTTTACTTTCAATCGTCATGGATTGGCTGCTTGGATTGGGATAGCAGCGAAGCGGTTTATGGACTGTTGCGTTTTGATCTTCAACATTTGTAGCCAGGGCGTCATATAAAGCCACAAACCCATCCTGGTTGGTATTTGAACCGCTGTTGATCACATGGTTGCCAAACCTCACGACGCCGCTAAACCAGCCTGTCACGACGAATCTATCCAAGGGAAGGCGTTTTACACTGTTTCCAATATCAACATTCTCACCTCCAAAGGATACAGGCGGATACACGCTGTTGTAGATAACAACATCTGAAAGACCATTGGAGTTAAGAGTGTGGTTACCAATCTCGATTTGCTCCTCGAAGCTGAATAGCATAGTTAAAGGATTGCGGTTATCAACTGCCCGTCCTTTGTCAGAACCTGGCCCTCCATAGTGTTGCACTTCCGTCCAGGAACCGTCAGAACTGAACTTTGCCACATAAATATCATCAGATTCGTTTACGCTGTTAATAACAGTGTCGCCAATAATTCCAGTGCCCGTTACGCGTCCAATGACCACACCGTCGTGAGACACCAAATCCACCCAGGAAATACCGATATTGATTGCGCCTGTGTTATATGAGGGAAGCACCCATTCGATGTTTCCCATTGGATCGTACTTGGCAACAAACATACCCGACGCGTCAGTAAGCACTCCATCAAAATCACTGCCAGGACTTGCATGTCCAGTTACATACGCGCAACCATTGGCACTGACATCCACCTTGTAACCATATTCAACCCCGGCAGTGCCTGCCTGTCTTGCCCAGAGAGGGTTGCCATTGGGATCGGTCTTCAGCAGGAAGATGTCGCTGCCTCCAAAACTGGTGATGGATATGTTGTTGCCAAAGTCTATGGTTCCTCCAAACCAGCCAGTAACATAGCAATTTCCTTCCAGGTCAACAGATATTCCATAACCAAGATCCGTAAGTGGGCCTCCGAAGGAGCGAAACCAAAGGAGTTCTCCATCCGAAGACAATTTCCCCATATATCCTTCCCACCCTCCATTGCTCTGGTATTGATTGCCTTCAATCGTCATAGACCCAGAATAGAATCCCGAAAAGCAGCAATTCCCGGCGGCATCAGTTGCTATCGAAAGGCACACGTCCTGCTCGGAAGATCCACAAGTCCAGATCCACTGAAACATGCCAAGGCTGTTGTACTTGATGATGTAGGAATCAGACTCACCTGAGGCTGGATACACAGATCCAGCTACGACTAATGAATCGGTAAAATCTCCACCTACATAGATATCCCCAAAATTCGTGTGTACATCCATATCCCAGGCGGATTCCATACCCTGACCGCCAAAACTGGTCGCCCATTGCCATGATCCTCCTGCCAAGGGATATGCAGACATTAAAAGGACGCAGATAATCCATAATAAAGTATAGTTTCTCATAATCGATACCAGATTTATCAGGACAGAAATTTGACAAGCGAAAAAATGAAATGAGTTGACAGGATTGGCATACAGAATTTCTTGACCAGTGCCAGGCGCAGTGCAGCGGTTGCTTGTGAACCATGTCAGATCAGGAATGAAGCAGCATTAAGCAATGTCAATCGCGTGACGCTGTTAGCCTGGCTTTTATCTGATTTGGCCTGAATAATGCATGTCATGACAGTTTAGGGTATATCGAACCACGAGGATTTATATGAAACGCATCTTCTTAATAACAATTTGCGCAATCCTGACTGTATCAGGATTCAGTTATCCAGTCATCATTCAAAGCTGGCGCCTGAATGAGGATGTCAAGGCTTTGAATATGGCAGGGATCAGCGTGGACTATGTGAATCGCCAAAGCGGCAACATCATTGCATACGTTAGAAATGATAGTGAATTCTCACAGATCCAGGCTTTGGGATTGGCACCGCAGAAACTGCCCGATACTGCCAGGGAGAACGCACAACGGCTTCATTCCTCCCCTAAAAACGGCTCTCCGAAGGACGAATATTTTTCGATCGATCAGTATAACCAGTTTATGGTTTCCACCGCCAATAGTTATCCCAATATCTGCCAGCTTGTTCAGGTAGGCAGTTCAACGCAGAACCGGCCTCTGTATTTTTTGAAGATCACAGACAATCCAACTATCCAGGAAGCAGAACCGGAGTTTCGCTATATTTCATCAATTCATGGCGATGAAGTGGTGGGCTACGACATGTGTATTCGTCTGATCCAGTTGCTGACTTCGGAGTATGGGATCAATGATCGGATCACAAACCTGGTCAACAACACTGAGATCTGGATCTGCCCCCTGATGAATCCGGATGGCTTTGTGTTGGGACAACGCTATAACGCCGCTGGAATTGACCTGAACAGAAATTTTCCCATGCCAAGCGGTAATCAACACCCGGATGGCAATCCCACAGCCATCGAAAACACTGCCATCATGAACCATGCAACTTCAAACAGTTTTGTCCTTTCAGCGAACTTCCATGGGGGAGCCCTGGTGGCAAATTACCCGTGGGACTATACCTATACTTTGACACCGGACAATGATATCCTGATTCAGGCAGCCCTGACATATAGTTCCCACAATTCTTCCATGTATAACAGCTACGAATTCCCTCAGGGAATCACTAATGGCGCTCAATGGTATGTAATCACGGGGTCGATGCAAGACTGGTTCTATGGCTTTACAGACTGCATGGATATTACCATGGAGATCGGTCTAAACAAATGGCCGCCAGCTAATCAGTTGCCGGGATTCTGGAACCTGAACCAGGAATCGATGCTGTCATATATGGAGTTTGTGCACAAAGGAGTGAGCGGATTGGTTACATCTTCATCCGGCGCTCCACTTTCCGCCAGGATAAGCGTTAGCGGTAACGCAAGGCAGATAAACACCGACCCGGATGTGGGAGACTATCACCGCATTCTTTTGCCGGGCACCTACGAGCTTACTGTATCATCACACGGCTATGAAAGCCAAACAAGGCAAATCACTGTTCCCCCCAGTGGATCG
>FZPS01000018.1_pt263 | contig 10494 bp, 6 predicted proteins | sample 1817821 | NCBI WGS metagenome assembly FZPS01 (sample SAMEA104158645, study PRJEB21678) | metagenome | place: Germany | collected 2015-04-21 | reverse complement strand
AGTCCATACAGGGAGCAAAACAATAAATTCCGGCAGAATCCAATACTTACCGCAGGCTCTGTCCTTTCCTGCTGAATTGTGCTATACTCAGGTAAGAAATTACAGAAAAAAGACAAAAGGACGCAATATGGCTTTTTATACCTATATACTGAGATGTGAGGACGGCAGCCTTTACACCGGCATAACCACGGACCTTGTCCGCCGCTTTGCCGAACACAGGGGGCAGGGCTTAAGAGGGGCGAAATACACTGCTTCCCGCAGGCCGGTTCGCTGCGAGGCAGCCTGGAAAACGCCTGACAGATCCCATGCCTCAAGGCTGGAATACCGCCTAAAGAAACTTACCAGGCAGGAAAAGGAACGGTTGATCCGGGGTGAAGAACCGGACGGTCTGATTCCCCCGTCATGCACAAGAATTCAAGTAACTGATAATGGAGGAATTGTAATGCTGTTTGTCTGCTATCCCAAGTGCACCACCTGCAAAAAGGCGCAGGCCTTCCTGGACTCCAGGGGAGCGGCATACCAAACCCGCGATATAAAAACAGAGAATCCCACTGAGGAAGAGCTGCGGGACTGGCATAAAAAAAGCGGCCTTCCGCTTAAGCGATTTTTTAATACCAGCGGGCAGCAGTACAGAGAGCTGGAACTATCAAAGAAGCTGCCCTCCATGACTGAGGATGAGCAGTTTGCACTGCTTGCTTCCAGCGGAATGCTGGTGAAACGCCCCATTCTGATAGGTGAAGGCTTTGTACTGGTGGGTTTTAAAGAGGCTGAATGGGAGGCCAGGCTGTAGGTATTAGATACGACAAAAATTACGCCTGCATTAATATGAATGCAGGCGTTTACTGTCGGTGAATCTGCCTGTTTAACCTGTATGTGTTCCGCTTTTACTGCTCTTTTTTATGCCTTTGTTATTAAGTAAGTATATCAATATGATACCTATCAGTATTAACAGCAGAGCTATTGTTGAATACATCCATAGGTTAACCTCACCTGCAGCTGATGATTCCTCCTCTTTTGGATCTTTTTCAACCGGTCCTTCATGGTCTGGTTCTTCAGGTGTATCGTCACCTGTTTCATCATCCGGACCAGCTTCACCCGGTTCATCAGAAGGAATCAAATCTTCAGGCTTCATGGTTTCTTCAGGTTCCTCAGAAACTCCGGGTTCCCTGGTATCCCCCGGTAATTCCGTTTCGCCAGGTGTTTTATCCGGTTCCTGTGTTGGCTTTATAGTAGGCTTTGCCGTTGTGACAGGAGATGGGGTTGGTTTTGTAGTTGAAGTCGGTTTTGGGGTTGGCTTTACTGTTGGAGTCGGTTTTGGAGTCGGCTTAACGGTCGGGGCAGGAGTCGGTTCAAAGGTTGGAGCCGGGGTCTGAGCATCTGTAACATTGAGCGTAGTCACATATTCCGTGTTGTAATGTATTTCTTTTATTTCACTGTTTACTGCTTTAACATTGGAAAGTCTGATCTCTGCAGGTCCTTTTTGAAGAGCCTTGAAAATGATTTCCATGACAGGAATCTCGTCAATTCTGTCCTTTGAGGGTTTTTTGTTGATAAAAGGATATATCAGGGTTCCGTTTTCGAAATCTTCAACCTGCCCCCCGAATACGCTCATGTCTTTATCAATATTGATGCCGTTATTCACAATCTGAATTCTGTCGGCATCAAATTCCAGCATGAATTGCAAACCAAACAGGTCGACAGCATTTAAAACTTTGACATATACCTTGAATGTTTCATTGGTACTTACACAGGCAGCATCATTCTGCACCATAACTATAATCTCTGTATCACCCTGGGCATGAGCGGTTTTCATGCCTAAAGAAGACAATAATACTATGGAAGCAATAATCAGCATAACTATTGTCTTTTTCATAGCTACTCTCCTTTTAAATATCTGCTGCCGGACCGAACCGGCAGCAGATAATATCATCGACTAAGGTTTATACGCCAATCAGTACTTTTCTGCTACTGCATAAAAAGCCTTTTTGCAACATATGCAATATCGGTAATGTCAATTACGCCATCATGATCCATATCGAGCGCTTCATCATACAATCCCATGTCCCCAATGATGTCGAACGCTTTGGCAACCAGAGTCAGGTCGGAAAGACTTAATTTCCCATCCCCGTTAACATCTGAATTGGCTATTGCCATCCTTATTTCATAGTCACTCTCTGTTACATATTCATTAAGAGTGGAATCAGTTGCTTCTGAACCTCTCAGAAGTATAGTCAATGCCTGTCCCGCTGTATCTCTGGCAGCAAAAACGATTCTGGCCATATCAATGTCCCCCGTCAGGCCATCCGCATTCTGCAACAATGTGCCAAGGAAACCTATGGACCCGGAGTCCTTATTGTCATCATGCAACAGAACGAATCCCAACTCATCAAAGACTTCATTGAATATAACTTCCCTGAATTCAAGCAGTTCCTGGTCAAACTCAATATCCATTCTGAAGCTGTAAAGATCCACCATCTCCCTTACACTTACAGTTACAACAACCTCTTCTCCGACTTCTGTAATGTATGGCTCATACGTAAGTACAAATTCCGGGCTTATGAGGGCACTCTTTGTTTGTGAGTAAAGCCAGTTAATAACCTCCTGATTCTCATAAGTCGGTACCCAGGAGAAGTGTGCATTGGGAAGCACAGTGCCTGCCGGATACTCAGTATACAAGACATTGCTGCCAATAGCCCTGAGAGCATCAACCATTTCTCTCGATCTTTCAACAGGAACAGTTCCATCATCTTCAGCATGGAATACCCAAATAGGCAAGTCTTTTATTGGTTCCACATTGCCCGGGGTACCTCTCCCGCATATTGGAATTGCTGCTGCAAACAAATCAGGATTGTTCTGAATTAAGGACCATGTGCCGTTACCACCCAACGACAATCCGGTTATATAAATCCTGTCAACATCTATTGGGTGTGTTGATGCTAATTCATCTATAAGGCTTAAAAGCGAATTATATACTCTGGCTGTATTCCAGTTGTTACCTGCCGGTGCTTGTGGAGCAATAACAAAAGCTGGATTTGCCGCCTGATTTTCAGGTAAGGCCCACACCACAGCTCCTTTGTTGGCAAGAATCTGGACATCATTATCGCTTCCACGTTCTCCGGAACCATGGAGGAATATTACCAATGGATATTTTTCTCCCGGCTCAGTTGTTGGGCTAAAGAAACGATAATTCAATGTAAAGTCATACGCTTCATTATAATGTGATAGTCTTTGGAAATCCTCAACAACAAGATTAATCTCATCAGTGGAATTCATGGCAACATCGGAAGCCTTAATAATTTCACCGCTTACAGTATTTATATCCTTCTCCTGGTAAACTTGGTAATCAGGCTCAGGCCTGAAATTCAACCATGTATCAAAACTGTATTCCAGTGTACTTGCATTATCGTCATTCTCATCCAATTCTATAATTACATACTTACCGTTTACAGGTTCATCTGTCATAGACGGAGAAGTGTTGGTGTACACTCGGGTTACGGTTCTTGGATCCTTACTATCATACAACATGGTTCCAATAACAGAGTAGCAGGAGTCGTCAAGGCTTTCATTATCAATAACTTCATCATATTCCAAAGCTGCTGCCATTACCTTTTCTCCATAAGGTGTAACTTCAGTTATCAGTGTAATGCTTTCTACCCGTTCTTCTGCAGGATCAAAGCCAGGATCGGATGTAGTCTTGAAATCAAGCAATGTGAGAGAATACCCGGGTACTATCTTGGTATAAATCTCGCCTTCCACAACATCCTCAGTGGGGCCTGGCAATAATTCTCTTGCCACGTCCGGCATTAATTGTCCGTTATAGTATACATCTTTGTCGGTTAAGCTTCCGTTCTTTGGCTTCATTTCATAAATTTCAACTGAGGCTCCGTCTATATCAATCCCATCAATTGAAATATTGACATTCGTTGGAGCTGCCTCTTTATTTATAATAACAACCTGAACTGAACCGTCATCTTTTCTTGAAGCATAGGAGGACAGCGAGAGCCTCTCTGTATCTTCATCAAGTCCTGTCACATTAAGCACTTGATCCCCGGAGACGGTCCATATCGGTAATATGAAATATGTGGGGGTTGGGGTTTCTGCCGGTCTGTCTTCACCGACGCCATACAGCAATCCCCAGTTTCTGGATGCTGAATGAATGCATCCGAAAAGAGCAACAGACTGCACACCGGAATTCCTGTATGCTCCAAGCAGGTCGGCCATTCCTAAAGCACCTATCATATTCGCATTGGTACCGCTGCCACCCCAGGTACCGATGGCAACACTGGTCTCAGTAATAAATAAGGGAAGATCCCTTGTGTCATTTTCATCCAAAACTCCCTGAATGAAGTCCATGGCTCTGTACCATTCATCCTGAGCACTGCTTTTGATAAAATCCCATGTAGCGGAGCCTTCCGGATAATAATGGAGAGATACGGCATCTACCTTGCCGTTACCGTATACATTACCGAAAGACTTCAGGAAGTAATCCAAAATGCCGACTCCCCACCAGTACCAGGTATTGGTTGAGGCAGGTCCCATGACAACGGCATCTGGATCAACGCTTTTTATAGCATCATAGTGTTCCTCATAAATATCCAGATACCATGCAAATTCATGCAGCCTTTGAGGATCCCACAGGTCAATATCGAGCTCATTGCCAATCTCCCAGAATGGAACATTTACATTATTATCGATGCAGTATTGAACCCAATCTGCAATATGCTCACCGGAGGGATCATTTCTGTCTCCGTTGTCATTTACCTCATTTGTAGTGGGATTTGTCTGCAACATTATTGCAGCACCTACTCCATTGGCATAATCCCTCAAAGCCAAGGTGTCGGTGGTAGTCCAATCTGTCTCCTGGGCCCAATCATACCAGTTGCCTGGTTCACCTCCCGGAAAACGCAGATAATCTATACCGGTCTGCTTAATGGCGTGCATACTCTCCGGACTTCCCTGGATGTCATCCCAAAATGCAACATAATTTATTCCCCAGAAGGGATATCGTATATCATTGATTACGTTATCGTACTCTACAGTAATGCTCAATCCGTCTCCCGGAACTTTTGCTGCAAGAAAATCTGCAATAGCATTATCCAGATCAGTTATTGCCTGGTTTATAACAGCTTGTGTTGCTGATTCATCCAGCAAAACCGATGTTGCCTGCGTAATAGCTGCCATCAATATGGCTTTTGAACCTGCAGCATATTGACCGGGCTCGGTCCCCTCAACAGCTGAGTCATGAAGCAAAGTGGCATCCTCAATTTTCTGCTGAAGACCGGTTTTGTCTATATCAAAACCAACTGAAATACTATCCATCCATATATCTATTGGATTTTCACACCACAGCTGAACACCTAATCTGGCAAGGGGAGTATTGTAATTTTCAGGTATTTTAAGCTTTACTTCAAACCACTGGCCTCTTGGATGCAATTGCACCCAATTTGACTGCCAGTTCCCCCAGTTTCTATCCATGCAGTATGGAGAAATCACGACTACTTCATCGGGATCACTTTCTTCAGGAAGAAAGAAATGATACGTTATTGTCATCCCCGGCTGTATTGCACTTCCCGGGCTTTCCTTCCCTATAGAATAAAAAACATCACCTTCCATGGCTAGCTTGACAGAATACTCGCCAAGATAACTTCTTGTATTGTCTCTTACAAGCACACCATCTTCATCAACCCAGAAATCATGAAGGCCAGTTTCAAAATTAAAAAGAGAGTCATCCGGCTCAACAGGATCACCAGGATCGCCGGGGTCATCATCAAATCCGACGGTAATGCTGTCCATCCATATTTCAATGGGGATATCCGTCCATATCTGAACACCCAGTCTCTCCAATGAATTAAACCCTGAAGGTATTTCAAGCTTCAGCTCAATCCACTCATCTTTCGGAGGCTCCCATACCCAGTCAGAGTGCCAGTCATAACTATAGTTCATTATGTATGGAACGAGCAATGTTTCTCCACCGGATGGAATATAAAAGCGATAGGTGATCGTCATCCCAACCGAGCCCGGAGGCGATTGTACACCTAAAGTATAATAATCTTCTCCTTCCAGAGTGATTTTCATGGAGTAGTCTCCTGCAAAACTTCTGGTGTTATCTCTGCTTATAGAAATACCTCCGGTACCATGCTCACCGTTATCATGCCAGAAACCGTGCAAATCGGTTTCGAAATTATAAAGCGAATCATCAGTTGTCTGTGCAAAGGCATAGCCTGCAGGTACAAATAATGTAATCAGCAAAGTACAGATTAAAACCATTGAGAGAAATTGACTTGTTTTTCTCTTTGTCATTTTTTATCCCCTTTCTTCTTTAGTGAAGTTCCCGTAAGAATTAACAGCTTTTATCCAATTAAGACCGATGCAATCACCTCCCCTAGGATGTAGTAGTAAGCATAATATTCAGGGCTGCAGATCACTTAGCCAAAGCAGAGAAAAACCATTTCATTCACTTATTCCGAGTAAAGAGTATAGCTGTGCCGGTAAACCTGCATTGACTAATACAAATAAACTGTGCTGTAAATCAGCATGATAATGGGTAGTATGGTATGAGCACCCAGATTATAGCATTAATAAATTCTTTTGAAATTAAAGAAAAAAACAAAAAGTATAATTATACATAGCACTTGAGATTGTCTTATCCATTTGTCATATGAAATATGAAAATGTGTACAGATTTGTGTTCTTTGTTTTCTTTAGTCAACGATTTATATAAGAATTTCTTTATAAACATTTGCTTTGTGCTGGTATGTTTAAAAATTCATTAAAATTTTTATAAATGCAATTCTGTCACAATATTTAAGGCGTCTGTCTGAATAATTGGTTTATCTCCTGATAAGTCAGTGCAGGAATTTCAATGATGACTTTTGTGCCTGCTCCCGGTGAGCTTTGAATACATACATCACACTGTTCCTTATAGGTAAGCTTTATCCTTCGAACGGCATTTTTTATCCCAAACCCCTTATAGGCTGCCCGGTCACCTAAGTCTTCCTGTGTACTCAGAATGGCGGTATCAAAGCCTTTGCCGTTATCTTCGATAACAAAATCAATTTTCCCTCTTTCAGGATATGCACCTATTTTCAGATAGCTGTCCTTTTTATTTTGATTTATTCCATGAAGAATTGCATTCTCTACAAAAGGCTGAAGAATCAGCTTAATACAATAATAGTCATATACTTCTTCATTGACGTCATATATGAGTTCAAAAACAGCATCATAGGTAAACTTCTGAATATTTACATATTCACGTACTATTTCAAGTTCTTCCTTTACGGAAATAAACTCCCTGCCCTTGCTCAAACCAAGCCTGTAGAACCTGACCAGTGAATCGATTACACTGTCAACATACTCTATTTTTGGATTATTCAAAGCCCATTTGATAGAAGAAAGCGAGTTATATAAGAAATGAGGGTTGATTTGGGCCTGAAGAATCTCCATTTCCATGACTCTTTTTGAAACCTCTGATTTTAAATGCTGTTCTTTAAGATAATTGACACGGGACATCATTATATTAAACATCTTATCTATTTTTGCAATTTCATCATTTCCGGGTATGATCAGGGTTGCATCAGCCTCACCTGTATCGTGAATCCTGGTTATCTTGCTCATTAAGCGACCCAGTCTTCTTGTAATCAGGCTGGAAAGAAAATAGGACATTAGTATGACGATAACAATGGATACAGCAGCAGTCCAACGTGTAATTTTGCGTATAACCTTTACTCTGCTGCTTATGTAGCTCATAGGGTAGGACAAAATAACTGTACCGCTGTTCAATGATGTTTTCCTGTATACCAGTATCTTGTTTTCACTATAAATTGTACCAAATTCATAACCGCTAAGCAAAATATCGGCTACCTGCTCCTCATCCGGATTTATTGAGTCGAGAGCTGTGATAATACCGCCATCCGAACCGTAGTATGCCCATGAGCCCTCATCAGGCAGGTTTATATTATTCAGAACACTGTCAATTGTACTAACAGGCAGATAGACATCAATTACAGCCTGAAGACTGTCTGAATTGTCATATACCGCCCTTGACAAGGTTAGCACCTTCTCATAACTTATGTTGTCCGCTGACCTAGTATTTTCACTGCCGTCTACATTCCTGACACGATAAAAGGTGTAGTTAGAAGAAGTGCTTTTTGCCAAGTCAGTCACCGGGAGCCAGGCAATGTGCCGTTTTTCCGCAAATATGCTTTCATAAAGTGGATTGTTTTTTATCTCATCAATGCTTAATATGTTTTTGTTACCGAAAACAAGGCTATTGTTTGCCGTGTATACCTTTATGTCTGTCTGCATGGTCCGCAGGTTCTCAAATTTCGGCATTATAATATCTATATATGCTTCATTTAATTTTTTTATATCATTAGTATAATCAGTATGAAGAATTTTATTGAACTGCCTGTCGAACAAAAGCAGTTCGCTCTCCTTGCGGCATAAATCCAGCTTATAGTTGATATCATCCGTAATTTGTATAAGTTCACTTTCCAGCGAGCGGACTGCCTCATTGATAAGAAATGATTCTGATTGTGAGTAGGATAGTTCTCCGACAATGATAATTGGAACAATAATCAGGAGTGTATAGGCATAAATAAGCTTATGTCTTAGCTTCAGATTCTGAGAAAAGTTTCTGTACAGCTTCAGCAGCATAAGCCTACCTCCTGTCACGATATTCAAGAGGGGTCATTTTGCAGTGTTCCTTGAAAACCGTGCTGAAATAGGAATTGCTCTTATAACCTACCTTTTCAGCTATCTCATATACTTTCAGAAGGGAGTTTTTAAGCAGATATCTGGCTTCCTCAATCCGGATTCTGGTGAGATATTCTATCAGAGTAACTCCGGTCTCCCTTTTGAATATATAATTGGCGTAACAAGGGCTTAAATATGCCTTTTCTGCAATGTCAGATACGGTCAGATCCTTGCTGTAGTTCTCATGCATGAATTTTTTAAGTACCTCAATTACTTTTTTGTTTCTGCCTCTGTCTTTGGAATTCAGGTAAGAGCTTACTGAAAATATCGAGTCTTTTATCCAGCCTTTGGCATCATCGACCGTATTCAGCAAGTAAAACTTTTCAGAAGCAGTGAAGATGTCTTCCATAATGTCGTTCGGTTCTTCATTAAGTTCAATAAGGTTAATCTGCAGACAATAAATGATGCTGATACAGACATACTGGATGTAGTGATTGTTATCAGTAAATGACTCATTTGCAAAAAGCTTTTCTGCAAATTTGTCAATCTCCTCTGTGTCTCCTGTCTTCATCAGATATTTCAAATCATTCTGCAAAAAAATTGTATTAATGGCAGCAGGACTGTTACTGCCTTTATAGATATCCGAATAATTGAATATTTGATTTTTCCCCAGATACATCTTGAATTTAAGAGCATCGCAAGCTTCCTGATAGCAGCTGTGGACTTCCGTTATGCGATTGTAGGCTTTACTGACGCCCATGGCAAAGGACAGGCTAAATTTTCCTGAAAGCTCTTCCTTAAGTGTTTCAGAGAAATTTCTTATACTGAATTCTTCATATTCATGTATATTAATCAATATGGCATACCTTGACTTTTCTATGCAGATTACAAAGAAACTGACTTTGCTTGACTGTTTTTCACAGAAGTTGCAGATATATTCCTTAATTTTAAGTGAATACAGCTGCTTTTTTTCTTCTGTTTCACTTTCATGGTCATCATATTCCACTGCCAGTACAGCATAATGTCCCTTTCTGAGCCCGATACCAAGAAACTCAATTTTATTCCATATTGTATTCTCATCCCTAATGAAGCCGAACATAATATCACGAATCAGCTGATCCCTGAGTACGGGAAAATTCTCCCGCAGACGCCTGATCAGCGCCTCTTCTTCCTCTTTTTTCTTCACTTCTTTTAAATGAAGCCCTGTGACCTTGCTTATTGTTTCCATGAGTTCGCTTGCAATTATGGGCTTTAACACATAACCCATTGCATTCATGTTAATTGCAGATTTTGCGAAATTGAAATTATCAAAACAGCTGATAAAAATAACTTTTATGTCAGGCAGAAACTCCCTTATGCTTTCCACCATCTTAAACCCGTCTGCATGGGGCATTACAATATCAGTTATTATGATATCAGGTTTCAGAGCTCTGGCTTTTTCAATCCCATCCAATCCGTTTTCAGCTGTAGCTACCACTGATATTCCAATGCTCTCCCAGTCAATGATATCTGCAATTCCTTCACGCTCAGACGGCTTGTCATCAACGATAAGCAGCTTCAGTAAAATTTTCTGCATGGTATGAACTCCTTTTTTGAAAACGGAATATGATATGCACAATACACAAATTCGAGATTGATTCAGTTAAAGAATAACACAAATCATAAATGCTATCAACACTAAGCAATGCGTTACTTACAGTTCGTTGAATATTAAAACTTTTCTATGAATGCATTATTGAGAAGCAGGACAAAATGGTTGTATAATCGGGACAAGATAAAAGATGAACAATAATGAAATGG
>FZPS01000049.1_pt267 | contig 10495 bp, 6 predicted proteins | sample 1817821 | NCBI WGS metagenome assembly FZPS01 (sample SAMEA104158645, study PRJEB21678) | metagenome | place: Germany | collected 2015-04-21 | reverse complement strand
ATTAGATATTGTACAATTAGTTAGAAAGATCATTAATGAGAATAAAAAAATTTTTATTAAACACCGTATTTATCCAAAAGTAAATACTTCTGAAGATATAAAAGTAAATACAGATTATAAATGGATTGTTTTTGTAATTCATCAAATCATCTCAAATGCTATCAAGTATTCTATTATTGATAATAAGACAGGGAAAAAGATAATCTTTCGCATCATAGAGCAGAAAAAGGGCGCAGAACTTGTCATATCTGATGAAGGAGTAGGGATTCCCAAACAAGATCTTTCTAGGATTTTTGATCCCTTCTTTACAGGTGTTAATGGAAGAAGCACTTCAGAATCCACAGGAATGGGTATGTATCTTTCAAAGGTGATCTGTGATAAATTAGGACATGATTTGGAGGTGCAATCCACCAGAGGTAAGGGAACAACAGTAAGGATATTTTTTTTCAAAGGCAAGAGCTTATACAACCTTTCAGAATAAATGACAATATTGTAAGATTAAAAGCCTTCATGTAAGAGAAATCAATAGGAAGATTTCTCTTATTTTTTTATAATTATTGTAGATAGAATGTTAGGAGGTATAGAAATGACCGTATTAGAAGTTAAAAACTTAACAAAAATTTATAAAACAAAAGGAAGCAATATTACAGTTTGTGCCTTAGATAATTTTGATATGCGGATAGAAGAAGGAGAATTTGTCGGAATCATGGGACCTTCAGGAAGTGGGAAAACAACGCTATTGAATATGTTAGCCACCATTGATCAACCTTCTAAGGGTAAAATTTTGATGAATAATAAAAATCCTTATGAATTAAAAGAAAGAGAACTAGCTTTATTTAGAAGAAGAAATTTAGGCTTTATTTTTCAAGAATTTAATTTATTAGATAGTCTTTCCATCAAAGAAAATATTATTTTACCTTTAGTATTAGAACGTATGCATGCAAAGGAGATCGAAAAGAAAGTAGAAGAAATAGCCGCGGCATTAAATATTAAGGATATTTTAAATAAAAGAATCTATGAAGTATCAGGAGGACAGCAACAAAGAACAGCCTGTGCTAGAGCCCTTATTAATCATCCATCCATTATTTTAGCAGATGAACCTACCGGCAATTTGGATTCAAAATCTTCCTATGATTTAATGGACTCTTTGCAAAAAATTAATAAGACACAAAAAGCAACCATCTTAATGGTAACCCATGATCCTTTTGCAGCTAGCTTTTGCAATCGAATTATTATGATTAAGGATGGAAAATTTTTTTTAGAAATTAACAAAAGTTCCAATCGGCAAGTATTTTTTAATGAAATATTAGACTCTTTATCCCTCTTGGGAGGTGGCTATAATGAGAATCTCTAATATAGCCATAAAAAATATAAAGGGAAATCTCTATCGTTATATTATGTATTATTTAAGCAATTCGTTTGCTGTATCTGTATTTTTTATTTTTGCAAGTTTTGTATTTCATCCTGTTATAAAAAGTGACATAGATTCTGGTAAATCTGCCATATACGCAGGAGTTGTAAGTGGTATGATTGCTTGTCAAGTAATTATTGTTGCTTTTTCTATTTTATTTGTTATTTTTTCTACGTCTATTTTTTTGAAGTCAAGGGGAAAAGAGTTTGGACTTCTTTCTTTATTTGGAATGACGAAAGATCAAATTAAGGTTTATTTAGTGATTGAAAATACAATCATGGGGATTCTATCCTTGGTAACAGGGATTGGAGTTGGAATGTTATTTTCAAAATTATTTTTTATGATAATGGGATCTTTTTTAGGGATCATGATTCCTTTTCATATTTCTTTTAAAGCATTAGGGATTACGGTTTTGGTGTTTTTTATTTTATTTGAGGTCATTGGTGTTTTTATGTCTTTGGGCATAAGAAATAAAGACATTGTTGATCAACTAAAAGCAAGTCAAATGCCCAAAGATATCCCACGATTTTCTAAAATCAAAGCCATATTGGGTGTGCTATTGCTTTTAGCAGGCTATATCATTGCTTGGAATGTTCATGGTGTAGGAGTAATAACAGCTATGCTACCTGTGATTTTGATTGTTGTGATAGGAACTTATTTTGTTTTTACTCAATTTAGTATTGCTATGGCTAGCCAATTATGCAAAAATAAAAAGATTTTTTATAACCAAGTAAATATGGTTGCTTTTTCTCAAATGATTTTTAAGTTACAGGATACAGCTAGGGTATTATTTTTAGCAGCTATATTAGGAGCTGTTACATTTACAGCTACAGAAACCATTTATTCTTTTTTTGTGGAAGTTCCTAAGATGGGTACGGCTCAAGATATTGCTATTATTGAAAGAAATGAAAATTTGGAAAATCCTTTTAACGAGGAAGAAATCAAAAAAATTTTGTTAGAACATGATTTAGAAATTAAAAGTTGGGATGAAGTAACAATGGTCCAACAAAAAGGAGTGAAAAATCAAGGACATGAGGAGGAAGAAGAAACCTTTCTCTTGATATCTAATTCCCATTTAAATCAATTGATGCATTCCTTAGGGAAAAAGTCTATCCAAGTGAGAAGAAATGAAGCAATTTATAATTATCAGTTTGATACGATAGGGCTTTCTCACGAAGAAGAAAAAGAAGAATTGTTTTTTATTAAGGATGGAAAAGAGAAAAAATTTGAAGTAACGGATCGAATTTATGAAACCACTACGTATTTCCAATCCATGGGATGTGGAAGATTAGTTGTATTACATGATCAGGATTTTGATTGGTTTTTAGAAAATGCATCTCAGGAGCAGAGGATACAATATACAGCTATTAACATCAAAAATTGGAGACAGTCTTTTTATGCAGTGAATGAAATTAAGGATAGACTAGGAGAGGCATACCAAGGATTTTATTTTTCTAAAATAGTTCCTTATCGAGCTGCTAGAATAAGTTTTGGTATGATTTTATTTATCGGATTTTTTATTGCTTTTCTATTTTTTATTGCAGCAGGAAGCATTATTTATTTTAAATTATTCAATGAAGTTACCCAAGATGCAATGGAATATAGTATTTTAACTAAGATTGGAACAACGAAACAAGAAATTAAAAAAATTATTACTAAGCAAATAGGGATTCTATTTTTCTTACCTTTTTTTGTTAGTACGGTTCATTCTTTTTTTGCATTAAAATCTCTTTCAAACTTATTAAAAAAGAATTTGTTTAAGGAGGGCTTAATAGTGATGGTAGCATATCTTATTTTCCAAGTTATTTATTTTTCTATTATAAAAATTCTTTATATCAATAAGATGGAATCCATCAAAAGATAGCTTAGCTAGGATCTCATGTATATCTAAGGTCCCTTTCTCATCCTCTATCATAAAATAGATTGAAGGATAAAAGAGACAATGCTATAATTGTAGAAGATTGTAGAAAGTAGAGGGTTTAAACAAGAGTAACGTTAGGTGTTCGATAGGAAACTCAGAAAGGAGATTATTATACATGGGAAGGTTGTTTGGTACAGATGGTGTTCGAGGAATTGCAAATAAAGAATTGACTTGTGAAATTGCTTATCAGTTAGGTAGGGCAGGAGCTTATGTACTAACAAAAGAAACCCAGCATCAACCTAAAATTTTAGTGGGAACGGATACAAGACGTTCAAAAGATATGTTAGAAGCGGCTTTTATGGCAGGAATTTGTTCCATAGGTGGGCATGGGATATCATTAGGAGTTATCCCAACACCTGCTGTAGCTTACCTAACTCGGTATTATCAAGCAGATGCTGGTGTTGTTATTTCAGCTTCACATAATCCGGTAGAGTATAATGGGATTAAATTTTTTAATAACCAGGGATATAAGTTAAAAGATGAGTTAGAAGAGGAAATAGAAGATCTTATTTTTCATGGATTTGAAACACTTCCTCATCCGATGGGTGATGCAGTAGGAGTGAGAAGTGTTTGTAAGACAAGTGTGGCTGATTATTTGGATTTTCTTAAAACAACAATAGAAGGTAATTTAAAAGGACTTACCATAGCAGTGGATTGTGCTAATGGTGCTGCTTATGAAGTAGCTCCAACGCTACTTAAAGAGTTGGGAGCGAAGGTATATTCCATGGGGGCAGAGCCTGATGGTACCAATATTAATGATCATTGTGGTTCCACTTATTTAGAACCATTACAACAATTTGTGAAAGCAACAAAGGCTGATATAGGTATTGCTTTTGATGGAGATGCAGATCGATGTTTAGCGGTAGATGAACAAGGAGACATTCTTGATGGAGATCAGATTTTAGCCATTTGCGGATTCCGAATGAAGGAAAAAGGAATTTTAAATAAAAACACCATTGTTTCTACGGTTATGAGCAATATTGGATTGTCTAAGATGGGGCAAGAACAAGGTATTTCTATTCAACAATGTCGAGTTGGAGATCGCTATGTATTAGAAACCATGTTAAAACATGGATATAATTTAGGAGGAGAACAGTCAGGACATACTATTTTTTTGGATAAAAATACAACAGGGGATGGATTAGTAACAGCTCTTCAACTTCTTCAAGTTCTTCAAGAAAAAAAGAAACCTCTCTCAAAACTAAAACAAGTAATACAAATTTATCCTCAAGTTTTAATCAATGTAGAGGTACGTAATGAGAAAAAAGAAAAATATTTAGAAGATCCAATGATTGCCGGAGAAATTCACCGTTTAGAAGAAGAATTTTCTAATGAAGGGCGGGTGCTTATTCGTCCCTCAGGAACAGAGCCTTTGATTCGAATTATGTTAGAAGGACAGGATCAAAAAATATTAGCAACGGCAGCAAATACGTTAGCCGAAATGATTCAAGAGAAACTAGGATAGGTCTAAGCCTCAAGCTCATGTAAGATGAGAACTTGAGGTTTAAACTTTCTTATCAATGAAATGGAGGTATAATAATGAATAAACCAAATCTTTTATTAATTACAGTGGATCAAATGAGAGGGGATTGTCTAGGAATGGAAGGTCGGTCCATCGTGGAAACCCCCCATTTGGACATGATGGCACAAGCAGGAGTTAGGTTTACCCATGCTTATTCGGCAGTACCTAGTTGTATTGCTGCTCGAGCTGCTATTATGACCGGAATGTCACAAAAGGCCCATGGGCGGGTAGGGTATTTAGATGGAGTTGATTGGAACTATGAACATACGGTAGCAAGTACATTGGCGGAAAATGGATACCATACTTATTGTGTAGGGAAAATGCATGTTCATCCAGAAAGAAATCTATGTGGTTTTCACAATGTTGAGTTACATGATGGATATCTTCATTATCATAGAAATCACAATAAACCTGTTACGGAGTCAAGCCAGCATTGTGATGATTATTTAGTTTGGCTGCGGAATAAATTGGGACCCCAAGCGGATATTATTGATACGGGAATTGATTGTAATTCCTGGGTAGCAAGGCCTTGGGTTTATGAAGAATATCTTCACCCTACTAATTGGGTTGTCAATCAATCCATTGATTTTTTACGAAGAAAAGATCCAACGAAACCTTTTTTTCTTATGATGTCTTTTGTTCGACCACATTCACCGTTAGATCCACCTCAGGTATATTTCGATCAATATATTCATGAAGATATTCCTATGCCTCCTATTGGAGATTGGGTTGAAGAGGAAAACTTAGAGGACAAGGGGAAAAATGTAAACTGTATTCAAGGGCTGATTTCTCCTAAAGCTTTAAAAAGAGCTCGAGCGGCTTATTATGGAAGCATTACTCATATCGATCACCAAATAGGAAGGTTTTTAAAAGCAATGCATGAATATGGGCATTTGAAAGATACGGTTATTGTTTTTACATCGGATCATGGAGACCTTTTGGGGGATCATCATTTCTTTAGAAAAGCATTAGGCTATGAAGGAAGTTGTCGTGTTCCTTTTATTGTATATGATCCAGGGAATATGCTAAAAATACAAAAAGGTTTAGAAGCTGAAGAAGTAGTAGAATTAAGAGATATTATGCCTACTCTTTTAGAAATAGCTGGAATTCCTATACCGCCTACAGTAGAAGGTAAAAGCACGGTTCCAATTTTACAAGGGAAAAAAGATGTTCCATGGAGAGATTATATTCATGGGGAACATAGCTTTGGTCCTTTGTCGAACCACTACATTACCAACGGGAAGGAAAAATATATTTGGTATTCTCAAACAGGAGAAGAACAGTATTTTGATTTGGTAATTGATTCAGAAGAAAAAAGGAATCTTATTGAAGATCCCTCTTATGAAGCACCAATTAAGTTATTGCGTCAGTACTTAATAAAAGAGTTAGAAGGTAGAGAAGAAGGATATACAGATGGGGAAAAATTAATCATAGGGCAACAACCTGTGGATGTATTATCACACGTAATGAGATAATAAAGAATAACAGGGGATATCTATAAGGACAATCATACTTTGTAATTTTTTTTTCGTATGTATATGGTAAGATTAATTTTTACTAGGAGGCCATAAACATGTACAAGAAGATAGGTATTATTAGCGCTATGATTTTAATAAAACTAATGATCTTTCATCAATATATTGGTGTAGAACAACAATTTTGGATTTTAACATTAAAAAATTTCTGTTTGATATTGGCCCTATATAGTTTTATTTTTTTAGTAAAAGAAGAACGTAGAAAAAGAACCTTCTATATTGTCCATTTTTTATTTTCCATGTTGTTATTTGTTGATGCGATTTATTATAGTAATTTTTTCACCCTTGTTCCTGTATATAGCGTTTACCAGATTGGGCAGATTGGAACAGTTTCAGATAGTGTATGGTATTATTTAAAGCCTAAGTATCTTTTGTTTTTTGTAGATTTTTTTATTTTATTTTTTTATGAACGACATTCCATTGGCGATGAGGAGTTTAAGGTAATAAAAATAACAAAAAAATGGAGAAAAGTAGTGGCTTTATTTTCTCTTACTTTTATTATAGGGATTATGGGGATAAGTCAACGAATTGTTGGTGAATCACAAGGCCTTTATACACCTTATAACTTAGGAGTTCTTAGCTATCATATGTATGATGTGGCAAAATTTGTATCCAAACCAGATGTAAAACCACAAAAGGTAGAAAAAGTCATCGAAGACATAACGCCTACCCAACCTCAATTAAAAGGATTTGGTCTTGGCTTAAATAAAAATGTTATTGTAATTCAGGCTGAATCTTTACAAGGTTTTGTTTTAGACAAAACCATTGAAGAACAAGAAATTACACCTTTTTTAAATCGCTTACTACGGGATGACACCTTATATTTTAGTCGATATTATGAACAAGTAGGCTGGGGAAATACTTCAGATGCAGAATTTATTTCAAATAATGGTTTATACCCATCTTCTGGATTGTATAGTTACAAGGAATATGAAGGGAATACTTTCAAAACCCTTCCACTTCTCTTAAAAGAAAAAGGGTATGAAACCATGGTTTTTCATGGGAATGAACCAGATTTTTGGAATCGAAAAACCATCTATCCCAAACAAGGATTTGATCAGTTTATTAGTTTGAATGAATTAGAAGCAGACGAAATGATGGGGGTAGGGTTAAGTGATAGCTCCTTGTTTCGTCAAGCTATTCCTATTCTAAAGAAACAAAATACTCCTTTTTATAGTTTTTTTGTTACTTTAACTTCTCATCATCCTTTTGTAATGGATAAAAAATACTGTAAGTTAACGTTACCTCAAGAATATGAAGGTACTATTTTAGGGGACTACATCCAAAGTGTTCACTATTTTGATCATGCACTAGAAGGTTTTATAAAGGATTTAAAAGAAAACGGTTTATATGAAGATACGGTGATTATTCTTTATGGAGATCATAAAGCCTTTCGTGTAGAAGATGAAGAACATAAAGAATTACTTTCCCATTTTCTAGGTAAGCCTTATGAAGAAGATGAAATGTATCGTATTCCTTTGTTTGTTCATATGCCAGGTCAATCCATCCAAGAAGAAATTCATTGTGTTGGGGGACAAGTGGATTTTTTACCCACAATTGCTAATTTGTTAGGACTTTCTCTCCCTCCCTATCGATTTTTAGGAAAAGATTTATTAAATGAAGAAAAAGGTTTTGCTGTTTTACAACCTCATACAGGGCGAGGTAGTTTTATTGATGATGAAAAAATCTTTATTTTAGGAAAAGATGGGCGTTTTGAAAATAGTAAAGCATGGAATTTGAAAACAGGAAAACCTGTTCCGCTAGAAGAATGTAGAGAAGGATATGATAGAGCTGTAGCAGAGGTAACCACATCTGAATATATTTTAGAATATGATTTAGTGCCAGCTGTATGGGAAGAAGGATTAAAAGAGATTTTTATGCACCAAAAAATTCATGAAGTCATGGAATAAAAAAGAGGACCCATTTGATGGATTATCATTAATACGATTAGGAAAATTTAATCCATCATAAGCATAAAAGTAATCATAATGCATAATAATAGTAAAGAGTGTACCATGCCTATAATAGGTATTGGAACCTCTTTTTTTGACAAAGCTATGATGAAAGGAAATCGATGTTAATGAGAAGAAAAGAAGGTTTTCAGATTCGGGATGGAAGACCGGAGCTCGGAGCCACTGTGGATCCAGGCGGTACTAATTTTGCTATTTTTTCTCGCCATGCAACACAAGTTATTTTAGAGTTTTATGAAAATTTTTACGACATTGTTCCTATGTTTCAATATCACTTAGATCCCAAATACAATAAAACAGGAGATGTGTGGCATATTTATGTAGAGGGAATCGGACATGGCACTTTTTATGGTTGGCGGGTAGATGGACCTTATGAACCTGAAAATGGACATCGTTTTAATGTTCATAAATTATTGATGGATCCGTATGCAAAGGCTATTTCAGGAACCCATGATTTTTCAAATGAACGAATGTATGGTTATGATAAATTCAATAAAGCAGATAAAGATTTAAGTTTTAGTGTGTTGGATTCTGCCCAAGTTACTTGTAAAAGCATTGTGATCGATACAGAAAAATATGATTGGGAAGGGGATGTAAGACCTAAGATCCCTATGGAGGATACCATTATTTATGAAATGCATGTACGGCTTTTTACTCAGCATTCTAGTTCCAATGTAAAACAAAGGGGAACTTTTCAGGGAATTTTAGAAAAAATCCATCACTTAAAAGAATTAGGAATTACTTCTGTAGAGTTATTGCCTATTTTTGAGTTTAATATGAATTCCATTGAAAATACAAATCCTCAAACAGGGGAAAAGTTAAGGGATATATGGGGCTATAATCCTATTGGCTTTTTTGCTGTGACAGGTAATTATAGTCCTGCTATTCAATTGGGAGAACAAGTCTTTGATTTTAAAGATTTTGTAAAAACCATGCATAAAGAAGGGTTAGAAGTTATTTTAGACGTGGTTTACAACCATTCAGGAGAAGGAAATCATCTAGGTCCTACCATCTCCTTTCGCGGCATTGACAATTCTATTTATTATCTCTTAGAGCCTTATAAACGATATTATGCTAACTATTCTGGTACAGGAAATACCATTAACTCCAATCATCCGGTAGTAAAGCAAATGATTTTAGATAGTTTACGATACTGGGTTACAGAAATGCATGTGGATGGCTTTCGATTTGATTTAGCAGCTATTTTAGGAAGAGATGATAAAGGTCAGTGGATTGGGGATTTGTCTCTTTTAAAAGACATTGCAGAGGATCCTATTTTAGCAGGGACAAAATTAATCGCTGAAGGCTGGGATGCAGCAGGAGGATACTATTTGGGAGAATTTCCTTTCGGCTGGTGTGAATGGAATGGGAAGTACAGAGACACCATACGTCGATTTATTCGAGGAGATTATGGCATGGTTTCTGATTTGGCTACTCGTTTAATCGGTAGTCCTGATCTTTTTGGTAAGAGTGGGCGTAGACCTTATCACAGCATCAATTTTGTTACAGCCCATGATGGGTTTACTTTGTGGGATCTAGTATCTTATAATACAAAACATAATTGGATGAATGGAGAAGGAAATCGAGATGGAACGGATGCTAATTATAGTTACAATCATGGAGTAGAAGGAAATACAGAAAGACAGGATGTATTACATCTTCGAAAGCGTCAAGTAAAAAATATGATGGCTATTTTAATGGTTTCTCAAGGTATTCCAATGATTCTTATGGGAGATGAATTTGGGAGAACTCAACAAGGAAATAACAACGCGTATTGTCACGATAATGAAATTAGTTGGGTGGATTGGACATACAAGGAAAAGCATAAAGATATTTTTACCTTTTGTTGCAAAATGATTGATTTTCGAAAAAAACATTCCTGTTTAAAGAGAGAACATTTCTTTTCAGATGGAAATCCGCAGCAAGCGGATATTACTTGGCATGGTGTTCGTCCTTATAAGCCTGATTGGAATTATTACTCCCAAAGTCTTGCCTTTATGATTCGAGGGCAAGGTCTTTTGGAAGATCCAGAGGATAAGGATTGTGATATTTATGTAATTTTAAATAGTTATATAGAACCCTTAGTATTTGAATTACCTAAGTTAAAAAATAAACGATGGTTTCGGGTAGTTGATA
>FZPS01000035.1_pt337 | contig 10501 bp, 9 predicted proteins | sample 1817821 | NCBI WGS metagenome assembly FZPS01 (sample SAMEA104158645, study PRJEB21678) | metagenome | place: Germany | collected 2015-04-21 | reverse complement strand
GCGAACGAAAATCGTCGAGCACAACGACCAGGCAGGATTGAAGGAGCTGGAGAAGCGTTGTCTGCTGAACAACGCCAAGTTCAAGGATTGGACGTGCACCGAAGAGCTGATGGCCACCACCAAGGACGGCAAGGCGCTCTACATGCACTGTCTGCCCGCCGACATCACCGGCGTCTCCTGCAAGGAAGGGGAAGTCGAAGCATCGGTGTTCGATCGATACATCGTCGACCTCTACAAGGAAGCGAGCTACAAGCCCTACGTCATCGCGGCGATGATCTTCCTCGCCCGCTTCAAAGATCCGGCTGCCAAGCTTGAGCAAATCCTTGAAAAGGGAAAGCAGCGCATTAAATAAGCGTAACGATTCAACGTTATCGACCGACAAGGAGCCGAAAGGCTCCTTGTTCTACGCTATCGATGTCCATGATGTTATGTTCTTTTTCCTATCGTCCGGGCAGCCAGGTACGCGGTGCTACATGCCGCTTGGATGTTAAAGCCGCCGCTTTCTCCGTCATAGTCGAGAACCTCCCCGCAGAAGAAGAGGCCGGGGGTTATCCTCGATTCCATCGTTTTTCTGTTGACCTCGGAAAGCTCGACTCCGCCGGAGGTCGCCATCGCCTGCTTGAACCCTTTGGTGGTGTTCACTTTGTAGGATAATGCACCCGCCGTGCGGCAGAGGAGCTTTCGCTCCTCTTTTCGGAGCGTTCCGGCATTCCGGTCGGGCTCAAGGTGGGATCGCTCGCAGATCTCCCTTGCCAACGATGCGGGTACTCCCAATGTCCTGATGATCGTTGAGACCCGTTTCTGGGGAAAGGACAGGAGGTTCTCTTCAAGGAGAGAGGAATCAAGAACGGCAATTGTCACCGGATCGCCTTTACTCACCGCTCGTGAAAGATTGAGGATGACCGGTCCGCTGAGCCCGTCACGGGTGAAGAGAAGATCGCCGGTTGCAGTGAATTGTCTATGGGTAGTGGAGACGTTGGACAGCGAAATGCCGCTGAGGTGAGCTGTCTGTTCACAGGTGACAATCGGAGTGAGGGCGGGTTTTGGCGGGACGATCGTGTGACCGAGCGCCTTCGCCAAGGCGTATCCGCTGCCATCGCTACCGGTTGCAGGGTAGCTCATTCCTCCGGTGGCCAGGCAAACGGACCGGGTGACAAACGATCCCTCGGATGAGTGGATCGTAAACGATTCTTCTTCGTTGATGATCGCTGCAACCGTGCAAGCGGTGCGAATATCCGCATGGATGTGGGAAAGAAGAGCATTGCGTATCGTTCGGGCATCGAGGGAGGAGGGAAACACATGTCCATCCGCTCTGACTATGAGCCCGACTCCTCGATTCTCGAACCAATTCATCAGATCCGAAGGAGTGAGACTCAGCAGGGAAGGGGCGAGAAAGTTCCGCATCGCTTTCGTCGGAAAGTGGGCAAGCATTTCTTTTGCCGAGAGGTCATTGGTGATGTTGGCCCTCCCTCCTCCGGTGATCAGAAGCTTTTTGCCCACCGATTTGGCATGGTCAAGAATCAGTACCTTTCGATCGGGGAGGTTTGCAGCGAGGAAGAGACCGGCAACGCCCCCTCCAACCACGATCACGTCATACATTTTTAAACGTTGTAATAAGAACGATACCACGCAACGAAGGAAGCAAGTCCCTCTTCGATCGGGGTGTTGATGGTGATGCCGAAATCCCGCTGGAGATCGGAGATGTCGGCATACGTTTGGTAGACATCCCCGTCCTGCATCGGCAGGAAGTTTTTGTTTGCCTTCTTGCCGATAACCTCTTCAAGCGCTTCGATGAAGCGCAAGAGGCGGATCGGGTTGTTGTTTCCGATATTGTAGATGACCGGATCGGTTGGAACACGTGGGATGATATGCTCCAGAGCATTGATCACATCATCGATGTAGGTGAAGTCCCGCCACATGTCACCGTTGTTGTACACATCGATCGTTTCGTTATTCAGAATTTTCTTGGTAAAAGAGTAGTACGCCATATCGGGCCGACCCCAGGGGCCATAGACGGTGAAGAAGCGGACCCCCGTCGTTTTGATCGAATAGAGGTGCTGGTAGGTGTGGGCGAAGAGTTCGTTGGCTTTCTTGGTTGCCGCATACAAGCTCACCGGCTCGTCGGTCCGGTCATGGATCGAGTAGGGGATTTTCGTGTTTTTTCCATATACCGAGGAGGAGGATGCATACACGAGATGTTCGACCGGGTGGGTGCGGATCGCTTCCAGAACGTTCAGAAACCCCTGAATGTTTGAATCGATATAGGCATCGGGATGGTCGATCGAATAGCGCACTCCCGCCTGCGCTGCGAGGTTGACCACGTGGGTGATCGGATGACGTTGAAAGATCGTTTCAAGCTTCTTCTTATCGGTCAGGTCGGCATGATAAAAGGTGAAGCGTTCACAACCGAGCAGCTTCAGCCGCTCGCGCTTGAGCCGGACATCATAATAGGAGTTAAGGTTATCAAGGCCGATGACTTTACAGCCTTGTTTGAGCAGGGATGACGCAAGATGAAAGCCGATAAATCCGGCAACTCCCGTAACGAAATATTCTTTTGTGGAATCAAGCGGTGTCATGGGCTCATTGTAGCCAAGAATACATATTGATGAAAGACGCTAAGAGGTAAAAAAAGGTGGACCGATCGGTCCACCTGAATGTGTTGTTGAGGTGATCAGCTTCCAAGAGCACCAAAGAAGATCTTCGCTACGAAGAGCGCGAAGACGACCCATGTCATTCCGCCGATTTCCTTGCCTTTCTTGGAGAAGAGTTTCAGAAGGACGTAGGAGATGATACCGAACATGATGCCTTCGGCGATCGAGTATGCAACGATCATGAAGAGAAGGGTCAAGAATGCGGGAATCGCTTCCGTCATGTCGTCCCAGTCAATGTTTACAACCGGCGTGATCATGAAGACTCCGACGATGATCAGGGCCGGGGCGGTCGCTACGCTCGGAATCGAGCTGAAGAGCGGTACGAGGAAGAGGGAGAGAAGGAAGAGAATGGCGGTCGTGAGAGCGGTCAATCCGGTTCGTCCTCCTTCGACGACACCCGCCGAAGATTCGACGAACGTCGTGACGGTGGAGGTTCCGAGGATGGCGCCGACGGTGGTTCCGACCGCATCGGCGAACAGCGCTTCCTTGACGTTCGGAATCGAGCCGTCTTTCTGAATCATATCCGCTTTCGTTGCGCATCCGATCAGCGTTCCGACCGTGTCGAACATGTCGACGAAGAGGAAGGTGAACATGACGACGACGAAATCAAGACTGAATATCGCTTTCGAGAACTCGAATTGGAAGAAATACGGCGCCGGAGGAACATACTTGCCGCCGGCATATTGGGTGATGCCGAAGGGGATGCCGATGATGGTTGTGATGATGATACCGATCAAGAGCGCGCCCCTGACCTTGAATGCAAGGAGGACTCCGGTGATTAAAAGGCCGAGCATCGCCAAGCCCGGACCGCCCTTGAACCATCCCGGGTTGAGAGCAACGAGAGTCGCATCGTTGTTGACGATGATTCCGGCGTTCTGCAAGCCGATGAAGGCAATGAAGAGTCCAATACCGACCCCGATCGCTTTTTTCAGGTTTGCGGGAATGCTGTTGACAATCGCCTCCCGGATGTTTACGAAGGTCAGGATGATGAAGATGATACCTTCAACGAAGACCGCCGTGAGGGCGAACTGCCAAGAATACCCCATGCCGAGGACGACGCTGAAGGCAAAGAACGCGTTCAGTCCCATTCCGGGAGCCAAGGCAAAGGGAAGGTTTGCCATCAATGCCATGATCAGCGTGGCGATGGCGGATGAAATTGCCGTCGCTGAAAATACTTTCTCAAACGACATTCCAGTGGCAGACAGAATGCCCGGATTGACCACCAGAATGTAAGCCATGGTGAGGAACGTTGTAATTCCTGCGATGACTTCCGTTTTGACGGTCGATTTTCGTTCTGTAATTTTAAAGAACTTGTCCATCTATTCGCTCCTTGCAGATGTTTTGATACCTCCATTCTACCTCATTAGCGGGAATAAATACAGATAAATCATCAAAATTGTCGTAAATTTCGCATAAATTGGGGAATTCGGAGGTATGTTGACAGAAATTAAGAAATAGTTGATTTTGACACTTCACAACGATTGGTTTGCACAAGGTCAAGTCTCGTAAAACGGTAAAAATCTGCAACAAATATGTTGTATTTGAATACATGAAATAAAAAATACTGCAACAGATACAACAAAAACCGGGCGTTCTCACGTTAAGAAAGATGTGAAAAAACACGGTTTTGCCTTGAAGATGACCGGCGACGTGGTACACTGTAAGGAACCATGAAGGAGGTTCCGATGGATAAAAAGAAGTTGCAAAACCTCATTGCTGCCAGTGCGCGGAGAAAGAGCGCGGACTTGTGCATCACAAACGCACATATTCTCGATGTATTCAATAAAGAATGGTTTGAAGCAGACCTCATAATCAGCGAGGGCCATATCGCCGGCTTCGCACCTCCCGGTAAGGGGAAAGCGAAGAAGATCGTCGATGGGGGAGGCCGCTTTCTCATCCCGGGGCTGATCGACAGCCATGTCCACATCGAATCGAGTCATACCACCCCTGAGGAGTTTTCCAATCTCGTCGTTCCTCACGGAACGACCACGGTGATCGCCGACCCGCATGAAATCTGCAATGTTGCCGGGCTTGACGGATTGCACTATATGCTTGAAGCGAGCAAAGAGAGCGCGTTGCAGATGTTTTTTGTCGTTCCCTCCTGTGTCCCCGCGGTGAGTTTTGAACACGCCGGGGCGGTAATCACCGCTGAAGACATCAGAAGCGTCATGGACCATGAGCGCATTGTCGGACTTGGTGAGATGATGGATTATCCCGGAGTGATCGCAGGAAAAGATCTGGTGATCGACAAAATCATGGTTGCAAAAGAAGCGGAAAAAGTCATCGACGGACACAGTCCGGCGGTCTATGACGCGGATTTGGATGCGTACAGCGCAAGCGGAATCAAAACGGACCATGAATGTGAAACTCCCGCTGAATTGAGAGATCGGGTCCGAAGAGGGATGTACGTGCACCTTCGGGAAGGCTCGGCGTGCAACAACGTCATCGGACTGCTGGGGGGAGTCGATTCGAAGAACAGCCGCCGCTGCTGTTTCTGCACCGATGATCGGCAGCCGGTCAGCATCCTTGAAGAAGGACATATCAACAACAATCTTCGTATCGCCGTCCATGAAGGTCTCGACCCGATCGAAGCGATCTGCATGGCGACGATCAACTCCGGCGAGTGCTACAATCTGACCGATCGCGGGGCGATCGTCCCCGGAAGACGGGCGGACTTCTGCCTTGCTGATGATCTTGTTGAATTCAGGATGCACCAAGTATATGTGGATGGAGTTCTTGTCGCTCAGGAAGGAAAGATGCTCAAGCCATCAAAAGCGAAGAAGGATCAGCGCGTCGCATCGAAGATGAACATCAAAGATTTTTCCGTTGAGCGTCTTGATCTTCGGTTGAAGCACAACCGGGTCCGGGTCATCGACATCGTCCCCGGCGGAGTGGTGACGGAACAGGGTGAGGCGTTCGTCAAGCTGGAGAAAGGTGTGTGGGTCCACGATCCCAACCAGGATGTGGTCAAGCTTGCGGTCATCGAGCGGCACAAGGGACTGGGAACGGTCGGAGTCGGATTAATCCGCGGATTCGGACTGCGCAAAGGAGCGATTGCTTCAACGGTCGGACATGATTCGCATAACCTCATCGTCGCCGGCGACAACGATGCGGATATGGCCAAAGCCGTCGAACACTTGATCGAAACGGGCGGCGGAATGACCGTCATTCAAAACGGAAAGGCGCTTTCCACTCTGGAGATGCCGGTAGCCGGCCTCATCAGCTATGAGAAGGGCGAGGTGGTCGCAGAGAAGCTGCAACACCTCCACGACATGGCGATTGAAAAGCTCTCGGTGAAACCCGGCATCGATGCGTTCACCACGCTGAGCTTCATGGCGCTGCCGGTTATTCCGACGTATAAGCTGACCGACATGGGCCTCTTTGACGTCGGAACGTTCAGCTTCGTCGATTTGGAGCTGGATCAATAGATGATGGTCCGACCGTCGATCTCGGTTACGGTTAGTTGCGTATCGTACAACGTGGTCAGAAGTTCGCTTTTGACCACGTCTTCTTTCTTGCCGTAGCCAAGCAAAGTGCCGCCTTTCAGCAAAGCGATATCGCTTGATAGCTCATACGCAAAGTTTGCGTCATGGGTCGTGAAGATGAGTGTTTTCCCCTCGGAGTGGAGCTGTTTGAGCAGGGTGAGAATCCGTTTCCGATTCGCCGGATCCAGGCTGGAGGTCGGTTCGTCGAGCAGCAGGATCTCCGATTCCTGGGCGATCGCCCGGGCGATGATGAGGAGCTGCTGCTCTCCTCCGGAAAGAGCGGTGATGCTCCGGTTTTCAAAGCCGCCGAGGCCGACTTTCGCCAACGCTTCATAGGCGATCAGGTTATCGCTGCTCGTGGGGATGCCCATCGGGGAAAGGTATGGAGCCCGACCGAAGAGGGTGTAATCGAGGAGGGTGTAGGCAAAAGAGAACTGCTCCTTTTGGGGGACAAGGGCGATGAGCCGACCCAACTCCTTCCGGCCATACGTCGAAAGCGGTTTGCCATAAAGAGAAACCGAAGTGCTCGGTTTGTATCCTAAAAGTATATCGAGCAACGTTGATTTTCCCGCCCCGTTGGATCCGAGGATCGCAACGGAGGAGCCTTTGTCAATTGAAAGCGTAACGGATTGAAGCGCATTGATTCCATTGGGGTATTGATAGGAGAGTTTTTCTATTGACAGGAACGTCATGCCTTGCCCTCCTGGCTTTTGCCGGAAAGGATGAGGACGAAGATCAACGCGCCGAAGAGACTGGTCAATAACCCGATGGGTATTTCCGTCGGAAGAATCGTTCTTCCGAACGAATCACATAAAAGCAGGAAGAAGGCACCCATGACCATCGAGGCGGGAAGGGCGTGGGTCGCTTCGCTGCCGAAGGTCTTTCGGGCGATATGAGGGGTGATCAGCCCGACCCATCCGATGAGGCCGGTCACGCTGATTGTGAACGTTGTTCCCACCGTGGCGACGACGAGCAGGATGACTCGCTGACGTTTTGGATTGAGCCCCAGGGAAAAAGAAGTTTTTTCATTGATTGAAAGAAGATTGAGGGTGAAACGATTCATATGGAGGATCGTCAACGCGATCGCTATTACGACCAAAGTCGGAATGATAGAACCCCAGGAAGCGTTCCAGAGTCCGCCCATCATCCAAAAGGTGATGTCCTGAAGATCCTTCGTCGGTTCGGCTACGAGCTTGATCACCCCCAAGCCGCTGGAGAAGAAGGCCGAGACGGCGATCCCCGCCAAGACGAGGCGCAACAATGGTCCTCCAAAACGAAATCGAGTGGAAAGATAATAGGAAAACACCAATCCCAGGATTCCGAAGATCATCGCTGAAAGCTGGATGGAGAGCGAAGATGCGCCGGCGAAGATGATCATCAGGGCCGCTCCGAACGCTGCTCCCTGGCTTACTCCGAGAAACCCCGGTTCAACCAGCGGGTTGGAGAAGAGCAATTGAAAGGTAAAGCCGCTTGCCCCGAGCATCGCTCCGGAAGCGAGCGCCAAGACGACTCGGGGAAGCCGGATTTTGGTAAGAATCGTCCGGGCGACTGAATCGGTATAAAACAGAACGGGCGAAGTGAACCCCGCTTTCGGGTACCGGCCGAGAAACAGAGAGAGGATGCCGAAGAGCACGCTCAAAGCGAGGAGAACCGTGAGCGTGATCATCTTTTGGCGTTTTTGCTTTTCGTACTCGCTCATCGATTGTTCGCCACCGACTTTTCAAAGCGCGAAACGAATTCGTCGAGCAGCGTCATGTCGGTGATCCCGTAGAAATCCGTGTAGAAGCTGCGGATTTCGGCATCCATGTCCAGATCGGAAAAGAGCTCAGGATGGATCGTCTTTGCCAGCCATTGGGCGCCGAGGATCCACGATGCCACCGGTTGAATGTAGTTCATCAGATCGGAGGGGCTTGCATACACCTTGCCGGTTCGTACCGCGGCGAGCTCCTTCCACACCGGCGAGTCAAGGATCGCATCCTGATAGATGGAAGCGGGGGTGTTGTAGCTGATGGTAACAATGAGATCGGGATCCCATGCTGCAATCTGCTCGAAGGTCACCACCGACCAGCCGCTTGCCGCTTTGTTGGATCCCTTCCAGACCGGGTTTCCTCCGACCAATTCGACGACCCAGGTCTGGAGCCACGAATCGGGAGCGATTTTAAAGGAATAGGCATTGTCGCTCCGAGTTCCTTGGAGAAGAAGGACGTCGGGTTTTTGGTCATCCGACAGGTGGGAGACCCGCTGTTTAAGTGCGGCGATACGTTTTTCATATACGTCGAGGACGTGTCGGGCGCGCTCTTCCGAGCCCAGCAGTTTTCCGAGCTGGATCAGTTCGGCCTGCCACTCATCCCATGTTTCAAGACTCAACGTAAAGTTCTTGACTCCGACCTGGTCGAGCTTTTTGCCCATGCTTTCATAGTGGGTCGCTTTCAACAGGATGAGATCGCTTTGCTTCGTGATCAGTTCCTCGACGCTTGCGTTCTGGTCGAGCCTTCCGCCGGGATTGATGTGCGGCCAGACGAGGGGAAAGAAATCCCCGAGCCCCTGGTCGGTCTTGGAAAGGCTGATCTCCATCTCCTGCGCTTCCGGGAACAAAAAGAGCGCAAGAGCCGGCATGAGCGCGGCTTTGGCGGCGACAAGAACCTTTTCCGGTTTGCCGTCGAGGGTGATGGTTCTCCCGCTTGCATCGGTGGCGCTGTAGGAAAGAGTCTTCGGTGCCGCTTCGCTTGCAGGCAGCGCAATGAGGGCTGCGGCCAGCAACAGGCCGGTTGCGATAAGCATAAGACGTTTCATTGATTCCTCCTTGGTGTGCTGTAAGCGTACCATTATGTATTTAAAAATACAATCGAATTTTTCCATTTTATAATTGACTGTATAATGGCAGGCGATTAGACTTGGGTGTATGACTTTTTCCCTCTTTGATGAACTCGGAACTCACATCGAATCGCTTTCCGCCAGACGAATCGCCGTTACCGGAAGCGGCGGGAAGACAAGCATCATCATCGGTTTGGCGGACCAATTCAAGGAAGAGGGGGTGCTCATCACAACGACGACCCATCTGGCTTCACCGCGCGATATGGAGTACCCGTTCGATGAGATCGCAATCGATCCGAACAATCCGCCGAAGGTGGAGCCCGGTCGTCAGGTGCTCTGGGCGGCACCCGATTCGGACAAGCTCGGGAGCGTGGATCCCGAGCTGCTCCAAGAGGCGAGCAAGCTGGCGGGATACACCCTCATCGAAGCGGACGGGGCGCGGAGAAGACCGTTCAAATTTCACAATGAGGGAGAACCGGTGATTCCTCCGTGGGTCGATTGCGTTGTCGCCGTCGTCGGACTGAGCGGAATCGGGAAGCGGTTGGACGAGGAGACCTTCCATCGCGTGGGGGAATATCGCGCTGCCACAGGCTCGAAGGAAGCGTGGATCACCCTCGATACGCTTGATGTCCTGCTTGACCATCCCGACGGGATTCTGAAAGGAACCTCGGCACATCCGGTCATCCTGGTCTATAATCAAAGCGATGCCGCACGTGACGAGGTCGTCGCCGAAGCCCTTCGTCTGGGTCGAACCAAAAAACGAATTACAGCAGTCCTTGCCGGGACCTGTCGAGGTGAAGTATGAACATATTTGAACAAGCAGCGGATCTGCAGGATCGGAATATCCCGTTCGCCTTCGTGTCGATCACCAAAAGCGTCGGCTCCACACCGCGGAGCAACGCCCACATGATCGTCAAAAAAGATGGGAGTACGATCGGAACCGTCGGCGGGGGGATCGCCGAGTTCACGGTGATCAAGGAAGCGGTCGCAGCGATCGCTGAAGGAAAAAGCACCCATGTGGATGTCTCGCTGGCCGTCACCGACGGTCATGCCTGCGGTGGAACGCTTGAGTTTTTCGTGGATGTGATTGCAAGCAAGCGCCGCCTGCTGTTGTTTGGCGGGGGGCATGTGAATGAACAGATCGCCCGCCTCGGAGCGGGATGCGGGTTCAGGATCGAAGTGATCGAAACCCGGGCGGAGTATGCGACCGGCGAACGCTTTCCCGATGCCGGGGCGTTCCATGTGGGGGAGACGGTCGAGGAGGCGATGAAGAGCCTTGAGATCGATCGGGATTGCGCCATCGTCATAGCGACCCACGGCTTGGATAAATCCGTATTGGAAGCGGTCATTACCAGCGACGCCGCCTACATCGGAATGCTGGGTTCCCGGACCAAAGTGAACACCTATCGAAGAGCCCTGGAGAGTGAGCGAAACATTTCCATCGAACGCTTGGACCATTTCTACAGCCCGGTCGGTCTGGATATCGGATCCGAGACCCCTCATGAGATCGCGATCGCCGTGATGGCCGAAGTGATGATGGTGCTCCATGAC
>FZPS01000045.1_pt105 | contig 10505 bp, 11 predicted proteins | sample 1817821 | NCBI WGS metagenome assembly FZPS01 (sample SAMEA104158645, study PRJEB21678) | metagenome | place: Germany | collected 2015-04-21 | reverse complement strand
CCCCTATACGCCGAGTGCGTATTTCTCACATTAGAAAAACGGATTCCATCGGGGCCGTAAAACCGCCCATTGCCAACTTTCAAATTTCATAATATAATCAGTAATTGAGCGTAAAACAAAAGGAGAACTTAAAATGAGCTATATCAAACTGCAATCAGAGATTGGCAAGCTTAACAGAGTAATGCTCCACAGCCCCGGAATTGAGGTCGAGCAATTGGTTCCCGATTATTTAGAGCATATGCTTTTTGAGGATACACCTTATATTCCCATAGCGCAGCAGGAGCATAAGGCGTTTGCGGATATTCTCACGGGCGTTGGCGCTGAGGTTGTATATCTCAAGGATCTGTTTTTAGAAGCAATAAAAGCTGATAACGCACGCCAAAAGTTTATAGAGGACTATATAAAGGTTGCGAATATAAATTCGTTGAGCTTGCAGGATGTAATACGCGAATACCTTTCCTCAAAAACAGATGAGGAGCTTTTCTATGAGGTCTGCAAGGGCATAAGGAGAAGCGATATAGATGTAAAAAGCTTAAAGAAAAAGCCCCTGTCTGTATTGGTTAAAGATGAGTATCCTTTCTTCACAGACCCGGTGCCTTCATTGTACTTCACGCGTGATATCAGCGTGTGCATAGGCAACGGCATGATAATAAGCTCAATGAGCATGCCCTTCAGAAAACGCGAGCAGCTATTTATGCGATACATACAAAGGTATCACAAGGATTTCAAGGGCTGCCCATTATGGTATGATTATAACTTGGGCTTCAGCGTAGAGGGCGGCGATGTGCTGGTGCTGTCAGACGAAGTATTAGCGATTGGCTACTCTCAGCGCACCAGCTTAGGAGCTATCGAGTATATCGCGAAAAAGCTGCTTTCAAGCGAGGGCGGTTACAAGCACATAATAGTATTCAACCTGCCTAAGTCACGCAAGTATATGCACTTAGACGTATTGTTCACAATGGTTGATTATGATAAATTCTTGGTTGCGCCGCAGGTGCTTAACGAGTTCGATATTTACGACCTTACACTTGATGGACATGGCAACTTGCAGTCTAACAATCAGAAGCAGGCATTAGATGAGATTCTGAAGCAGGCATTGGGAATACCCGCGGTTGACTTCATACAGGTAGGCGGCGGCGATCCTATTCACGCGGCAAGAGAGCATTGGAATATGGGCTCTAATTCGCTTGCGGTAGCTCCCGGTGAAATAATAACATATTCACGAAACGATATTACCAACAATTTGTTAGTAAAGCATGGTATAAAGGTGCATACGATACCCGGCGGAGAGCTTTCACGCGGGCGCGGCGGTCCTCGCTGTATGAGTATGCCTATACATCGCGACAGCTTGAAATAATAGGAGAATAGATGAAAAAGAATATTTGCAGAGTCGGCGGGCAGGCCGTAATGGAAGGCGTAATGATGAAGTCCGAAGCAGGGCTCTCAACAGCAGTCCGCGCGAATGACGGCCGCATAGTAACACATTATCAACCGTTCAAATCAAAGGCGAAAAAGGGCACAATATTGGGCTTCCCCTTTATACGCGGAGTAGTTGCCTTTATAGAATCCCTATCAACAGGTATGCAGACATTAACATTTTCGGCGAAGCTATATGGTGAGGACATAGAGGAGGAGCCGACTAAGTTCGAAAGGTTCTTAGCAGAAAAGCTGGGCAAGTCCGTTGAAAGCGTGGTTATAGGCTTTGCGGTTTTCCTGTCAATAATGCTGTCGCTTGGGCTTTTCTTCGCGCTGCCCCTGCTGATAGGCAGCCTTGTGTTCGGCGCTGAAAAAATGCTCGGCCGCTCCTTGTTTGAAGGCTTCGTGCGCCTACTAATCTTCTTGGGATACATAATAGCAATATCTTTCGTAAAGGATATTAAGCGCGTATTCATGTATCATGGCGCAGAGCATAAAACAATAGCCTGCTATGAAGCGGGCGACGATTTAAACCCCAAGACAGCCATGAAGTACAGCCGCCTGCACCCGCGCTGCGGCACAAACTATCTGTTCTTGGTTATGGCGGTATCAATATTGTTCTTCACAGCCATTGATTTCATATTCCCTATGAATCTTACGGGCGTAGTAGCTTTCTTGGCAAGGTTCGGTACGCGCGTATTGTTCTTGCCCTTGGTTGCGGGAATTTCGTATGAGGTTTTAATGTTAGCTTCAAAGGGCGATTCGATTTTCGCGAAAATTGTACGCGCCCCGGGAATGCTGTTGCAGCTGCTCACCACGAAGGAGCCGGAAGAAAGCATGATTGAGGTCGCGCTCGTGTCATTCAAGCTCGCTATGGAAAGCATAGGAAGCGATGTCGAAATAACAGGGCTTCCCGAGTACTCCGAATATAACGAAGAAACAGAAGATAGAGAAAATAAAGCCGACGAAACAGACGAAAGCGCAGATGGGGCTGTTGACGGCGAATGACGCTTTTTGAGCTGTATACAAGCATAAAACTACGCCTTGAACCTGTTGCGTTAGAAGAAGCAGAGCAGCAGGCAAGGCTAATTATATGCCATGCGCTGAAAATCGATATGACACAGCTATTGTTAAACTATAACAGGCAAATCTCTCAAAGCGAGCAAGCGGAAGTTGAAAGCATTGTAGAAAAGCGGCTTACCGGCTATCCCTTGCAGTACATATTCAAAACTGTGGAGTTTTATGGCTTAGAGTTTTATGTAAACGATTCCGTACTTATACCAAGACAGGATACTGAAACGCTTGTAGAAATCGCCTTGCCAAAAATTCGCGAAATGAACTATAAAACACTGCTTGATATGTGCTGCGGAAGCGGCTGTATCGGCATAACCCTAAGCGTGTTAGGCAATGTTTCCGCAACGCTTGCCGATATTTCAAGCGCGTGCATAGAGCTTAGCCGAAAGAACGCTCAAAATTTAGGCGTACGCAATATAGAACTCATAGTCAGCGACTTGTTTGATAGCATAAGCGGCAAATTTGACATCATAACCGTAAACCCACCGTACTTGACGCAGGCGGAAATGCAAAGCAGGCAGCAGGAAACCGCCTTTGAACCGGAGTTAGCGCTTTTCGGCGGCATAGACGGATTAGATTTTTATAGAAGAATAGCCAGCACATATAAAAACTACCTCAATCCCAACGGTGCTTTAATGCTTGAGATAGGCTGCAATCAGGGCGAAGCGGTAAAGGCGCTATTCGATAACGCCCATATAGTGCAGGATATAAACGGGCTTGACAGGGTTATCATTGTTGAAAGTTAATATTATCAGCCGCGTATATATGTAACAGCAATTCTAATATAGCATATCCGTTTTTTCGAATTTTTTTGCTTGTGAGATAAAAATACCCCCTTTTGCAAGGGGGTGTGAGGGAGGTAATTATCAATACATTCCGCCCATTGAGTCGTTCTGCGCACCGCAGCTGTGTACGGGTTCGGGTATATCGCATACAAGGCTTTCTGTTGTAAGCATCATTGATGCGATAGATGCCGCGTTCTGTAAAGCACTGCGTGAAACCTTGGTCGGGTCAATAATGCCGCGCTCCGCCATATCGCAGAATTCATCGCGTGAAGCGTCGTAGCCCCAGCCGGTTTTCTTTGAGCTCTTGATTGTTTCAGCTATTACCGAGCCCTCCATGCCAGCATTTGTCGCGATTTGGCGTACAGGCTCTTCAAGTGCGCGAGCAACTATTTCAATACCTGTCTTTTCGTCGCCTGTCGCTTTCTTAGCCAATGCGCGTACTCTTGGGATTACATTGATGAAGGATACGCCGCCGCCGGGAACAATACCTTCTTCAACAGCTGCGCGTGTAGCGGAAAGCGCGTCCTCAATGCGCATCTTCTTTTCCTTCATCTCTACTTCGGTTGCAGCGCCTACGGAAATCAACGCTACGCCGCCAGCCAGCTTAGCCATGCGCTCTTGCAGCTTCTCTTTATCATATTCGGAGGTAGCTTCCTCGATTTGCGCTTTAATTGATTCAATACGCGCCTTAATAGCTTCAGAATCGCCGCCGCCTTCAACAATAGTGGTGTTTTCCTTATCAACTGTAACTTGGCGTGCTGTACCTAAATCCTTCAATGTAGCTTCCTTCAGCTCCATTCCAAGCTCGTCGGAAATCACAGTGCCGCCTGTGAGAATAGCGATGTCCTGCAGCATTGCCTTGCGCCTGTCGCCAAAGCCTGGAGCCTTTACAGCAACAGATGTGAATGTGCCGCGCAATTTATTCAATACCAATGTTGTGAGCGCCTCGCCCTCAACATCTTCAGCGATTATGAGCAGCTTTCTGCCTTGCTTTACAACCTGCTCTAATACGGGAAGTATATCTTGGGTTGATGAAATCTTCTTGTCTGTTATAAGAATATAGGGGTCGTCTAATACCGCTTGCATTTTTTCGGTGTCGGTTACCATGTATGCCGAAGCATATCCGCGGTCGAACTGCATACCTTCAACAGTGGTAAGCTCTGTTTGCAGCGTCTTGCCTTCTTCGATAGAAATAACACCGTCATTGCCTACCTTCTCCATAGCGTCTGCTATAAGCTTGCCTATGGATTCGTCAGCCGCCGATATTGAGGCAACCTGCTCGATAGCCTGCTTGTTCTCAATGGGCTTTGAAATCTCCTTTAAGCCTTCAACTGCTGCTTCAACAGCTTTCTCTATGCCGCGCTTGATTCCCATAGGATTTGCGCCTGCCGCAACATTCTTCAAGCCTTCGCGGATAATTGCCTGTGCCAAAAGCGTAGCTGTGGTTGTACCGTCGCCTGCTACATCGTTAGTCTTTGTAGCGACTTCCTTTACCAATTGTGCGCCCATGTTCTCAAAGGGGTCCTCAAGCTCTATTTCCTTTGCTATGGTTACACCGTCATTCGTGATTAGGGGAGCACCGAACTTTTTATCCAATACTACATTTCTTCCCTTTGGTCCTAATGTTATTTTTACTGTGTCAGCCAAGGCGTTCATGCCTTTTTCTAAGGCATGGCGTGCTTCTTCTCCATACTTGATTTGCTTTGCCATAATTATTCCCTCCTAATTATTCTACTACTGCTAAAATGTCGCTTTGACGAACGATAATGTATTCGATGTCATCCATTTTTACATCTGTGCCTGCGTATTTAGAATAGATTACCTTGTCGCCTACCTTTACATGCATGGTGATTTCCTTACCGTCAACATTGCCGCCGGGTCCAACTGCAACTACTTCCGCTACCTGCGGCTTTTCCTTTGCTGATGAAGCCAGTATAATGCCGCTCTCAGTCTGCTCCTTAGCAGCTACGGGCTTCAAAACTACTCTGTCTGCAAGTGGTTTGATGTTCATAGAATTGTCCTCCTATACTATTTTCTTCAATTTATTAGCACTCATAATATGCGAGTGCTAATAACCACTAATAATAATAGTATTATTATGATAAAGGGGCAATATGCGTTAAAGCTAAATAAATCAGAATATAGCTAAATACATCTAAATAACTCTAAATGCCTCTATATTGCTATCGATTTTGCTGTATTTCAATAAACGAACATAGTTTATTGCCAATAACGGCATAGGGTGATAAAATTACACTTGAATTCACTACTTAGGAGAGGTTTATGTTTACAAAATGGGATAAAAGGTTCATAGAGCTTGCAAAAACCATAGCAACATGGTCAAGCTGCTACAACGACAACAGGCAAATAGGCGCAGTAATTGTTAGAAACAAGCGTATTCTAACTACGGGCTACAATGGCGCACCCTCCGGAATACCAAGCTGTGTCGAGCGTAAAAGCTGTATGCGCAGAGAGCTTAATATAGAGTCCGGCACAAGGCATGAGCTTTGCTATGCCATACATGCAGAGCAGAATGCAATTATACAGGCGGCTAAAATAGGAGTGCCCATAGAGGGCGCAACGCTTTACTGCACGCATCAGCCCTGCGTGATATGCGCTAAAATGATTGTGAACGCAGGCATTGCGAAGGTGATTTACGCAGAGGGCTACCCCGACGAGTTCTCCCTCAAAATATTCGATATGGCAGGAGTAAATATAGTACGATACGACGAGTCAATGGTTATAAGCTAAATTTGGTCAATCGTACAACAGCGGCGTTTGCGCGTTGGTTGCTTGATTATTGCTATTACTCAACAATACTCATTGGCGGCGTGTGCCGCCTTTTTGCTTATAGGTGTATATTTTTCATAATCTATGGCAATAATTCAATTCAAGCTCATAGAGAGGAGAAAGCAAAAATGAATAATACATTCTATAAACCTGTTGTGATGTTCAAGTCAATAATTGCGCTATTAGTGCTTGCGTGCTTTGTAATGCCCATAGGCATAGTAAGGGCACAGAATGAGAGCAGGCACAATAATATTTTTAGGCTTCACATATTAGCAAACAGCAACAGCATTAAGGACCAAGCAATTAAGATGAAGGTTCGCGACGCAGTGCTGGCGGTAGAGGCAGAGCTGTTCGAAAATGCCGAGGTGAAGGATTCAGAAGCCGCAAAGCAGCTTATTATGGACAACGCCAAAACTCTGCTTGAAGCGATTGAAAGCACATTAAGAGCAAATGGCGTAGAGTATGGCGCTCAAATGATTGTGGGTGATTTCGAGTTTCCGGACAGAATGTATAGCGGCACATTGTATGAAGCCGGCGAGTATGAAGCGCTCCGAATAGTATTAGGTGCCGGGAATGGTGAAAACTGGTGGTGCGTTATGTATCCTCCGCTGTGCATAAAAGAGCCATACTCAGCACAAAATGGGACTGAGGAAAAGTGCGAGCCCAAAAGCCTAATAGTTGAACTGTATGTAAAGCTGTCAAGCTGGTTCAGCGGCATATTCAATTAAGGCAGGCATTTTCCTACTATTCATAACAAGGGGAGTGCTATGGAAGGAAAAACCGTTCACAAGCGTTGGTTAAAATATTTCGTATTTGTACTGGCTATAGTGTTTTTGCTGTTCAATGTGATGGATATTTCGGTTCAGGCGGCTTCGCTTAAGCGCGGCTCAACCGGAAAGGCAGTCAGAGAGGCGCAGTCAAGGCTGAGGCGCTGGGGCTATTACAATTATGCGGTTGATGGCATATTCGGTTCACGAACCGAAGCCGCGGTGCGTCGTTTTCAGCGCACAAATGGGCTGACTGTTGACGGCATAATAGGCAAGCAAACAGCCAATGCCTTAGGCATAAGCCTGCCTGCAAGCGGTGGCGGCGGTTCGAGCGCTACTACAAGCAGCGAGGTAAATCTTTTGGCGAGAGTGGTGTATGGTGAAGCGCGCGGCGAGCCTTACAAGGGAATGGTTGCAGTCGCGGCGGTAGTTCTGAATCGCTTAAGGAGCCCCAAGTTCCCTAACACAATGGCGGGAGTCGTATATCAGCCGGGAGCCTTTTCAATAGTGGCAGACGGGCAAATCAACTTAGCTCCCGATGAAACCGCAATCAAAGCCGCAAAGGACGCGCTCAATGGCTGGGACCCCACAAATGGCTGCTTATTTTACTATAACCCCGCAAAAACAACAAATAAATGGATGCTTTCGCAGCCCGTTGTGCTGCGAATAGGCAAACACGCATTTTTCAGGTGACAGTATGGCAAAGACAATGGATAAAAGACAGCGTCTTATAAATATTCTGATCCCTTCATTGCTTGTATTAGCGCTGATAGGCGTAGCGCTATGGGGAAACACGCAAAGAGCGCGTGCGGACAAGTACCAGCTTGCCACAGAAGCGCAATACAGGAGGGCATATGCCGAGCTGTTAGACGAAATAGGCGAGTTAGACGCGGTATTATCGAAAATTCAGGTAGCAGGCACGCGCGCACAATTCATGCTTTTACTTAGCAATGCGTGGAACATAAGCGGCAAGTGCGTAGGTCTTTTGGCGCAGATTCCCGCTTCGCACCTTGAAAGCACAGATGTTAATGTATTCTTGGTGCGTGTAAGCGACTATGCGAATACGCTGTCTAACAAGATAGCGCGCGGCAGTACGCTTAGCTCCGATGAGATTAAGCAGATAGGCGACCTGAGAAAAGCGTGCAGTCAAGTCGCGCAGGACTTATCCGAGAGATATTTTTCGAATAAGCTGTCAGTTGAATTGTTAGATAGCAATGGTTATTTCACAACCGCAAAAGAGGTTCAGGAAAACGAAGCCGCAAAAATAGATTTTCCGACTATTATTTATGACGGTCCGTTCTCCGAAAGCGTAGAAAAAGCCAAAGCCAAGGGCTTGCGCGGCGAAATGCTGAAAGAGCAGAAGGCATTGGAAAAAGCGCTTGACTATGCGCCCGAGGGCACTAATCTTTCGCTTGTAACAACCACTGTTGGCAAGATTTCTACATTCGATTTTGCGGGCAGGACTAAGGACGGCAGGGAAATTGACATTTCAGTCAGCCAAAAAGGCGGAGATATAGTATGGATGATGGCTTCGGCAACTACCGATATGAACGATAAGCCTTCAGATGATGAAATAAAAGAGTGCAAAAAAGCAGGCGAAAAGTATCTCAAAGATAAGGGCTATGAATCCATGCGTGCAACCTATGTGCAGTATTACAGCGGCGCAGTGATAATAAACTTCGCGGCGACTCAGGATGATGTAATACTTTACAATGACCTGATAAAGCTGTGGATAGACAGAGAAACCAAGGAGATTTTCGGTGTTGACGCGCGCAACTATCTTTTCAGCCACAGAACACGCGACCTGCCCAAGAGAGAGCTTACAATGGCAGACGCTGAAACCTATATTTCCGAGAATCTCAAGGTTATTAAGCGTGCGCTTGCGCTGATTCCTCTAACTCCGCAAACAGAGGTGCTGTGCTATGAGTTTACAGGCGAGTATGGCGACGAAACATTCATAGTATATATTAACGCAGAAACAGGCTATGAGGAAAAGATATTCAAGATAATAAATGATGATGACGGTACGAGCGTGATTTAGCAAAGGGATTGCAGGAAAGGTCAGCACATCATTTTTCCAGCAGCAAAAAGGGGCATATAGCCCCTTAATTTCTTTTAGTTATTATTTATTTGAATAGTCAATAAGCTTGCAGACAGCGACAACGCGTGTTTTTGACATTCCAAGCGTAGAGCTCCAATCGCCCTTGCAGGTAATAAGAGTCAATACAGGCTCTGAAACTTCGGTTGACATGGGTGTTAAGTCGTCATATGAGCATTCGTAAATCTTTACGACCTCAAAGTAGCGCGCCTGCCCGTTATCGAATGTTATGGCTATAGTGTCGCCTATGCTCAGCTTTTTGAGCAGCGAGAAAACGCCGGCTTCGCCACGCCACAGGTTATGCCCCGCTATTACTGCATTGCCCGCATCGCCGGGAGCCACATAAGGCCTTACTGACAGCCATGACAATATGCTTGCAGACTCTACCGACTCCATAACATTGTTTTCATCAATGCCGACGGGCATTATGTTTGTTGAAACCTCTTGCTTTATGAAGTGGAACTTAACGGGAATCATATCGTATGCTTCCGGGTCCACAGGCGTACCTAACGGGTCTATGGGCTCTAATGTATGCAGCGCGTTTGGCGGCGGCGGAGTCGTATAAGGCTCTGGCGGAATAAATATGAATTCGCGCACCAACAGTACGACAGCAAACAGTATAAGCAATGACGCAACTGTGTATATAACAATGTTTACCGCTTTATTTTTATTCTTCTTAGTTCTTTTTTTAGTTTCTTTTTTCATAGGCAAAATTATATCATGTAAGATTATGTGTAGCAAGAGCAAAACTATTAGTGCTTAAAGCAATTACTGGAATCACTTCTTAACAAAAATGAGTATGTGCTCGGCTAAGCCGTTCAGCTCGTATTTTTCAAAATGCACCGTTTCGCCGTCAACCTCTCTGCTTAAATCGTCGGTATTAGGCTCGCTTTCATAGGTGTTTGTAAGCGTAAGCGCACCGTCATTGCAGGTGAATTCGTAGTAGCGCCCTTTTTGAACTATAATGAGCGTGCCGTTCTCAACCGATTCGCCATTCGAAATCAGCTCGGTTGAAAGCATATTGTAGGCGGATTGCGCGTCTGTCTTTGCCGCACTTTCGTTTGAACCGAACATTCCGCCGCTTGAGGGGTCTAATGTAGAAAACCCTATACTCGACGACGGTGATTCAGCCTGCATAGAAGTCGGAGCAGGGGTTATAGTAGCTTCCGGCGTTACGCCTTCACTGCATGCGGAAAGCAGAAATAGCATTACAGCAATTATGATAGCAATTCTAAGCCGCATAAGCCCTCCGTTATGTGTTTTCATACTATTTTACGGCAATCTGCCGCAATGTCAAATGAATTGATTTTGCACCCCCAACCCGCTATAATAGAACCACTACACAACTCGGAGGAAAAATGGATTTATCGTCCTTAAACGAAAAGCAAAGGTTAGCGGTTGAAACCACAGAAGGTCCGGTATTAGTATTAGCAGGCGCAGGAAGCGGCAAGACGCGTGTACTAACATATCGCATAGCTCACCTAATAAGAGATTTAGGCGTACACCCGTATTCAGTGCTTGCGCTGACATTTACTAACAAAGCAGCCAGAGAAATGCGTGAGCGCACATCAGCCC
>FZPS01000185.1_pt75 | contig 10508 bp, 7 predicted proteins | sample 1817821 | NCBI WGS metagenome assembly FZPS01 (sample SAMEA104158645, study PRJEB21678) | metagenome | place: Germany | collected 2015-04-21 | reverse complement strand
TCTAAAAGAAGATACACGATATTTATTCTGAAATTTTTCCATCTTTTAATCATTTATTTTAGGAAACAAACCCTGCATCAATCCCTTTTTATGCTGCTGCAATTGCTCAATTTTCTCCTGCTGGGCGATGATGAGTTCATCTACAGCCGAAAGACAGGAGGCGATTTTTTGTTGTTCAGGTTTGTTTTTGGGAAATAAAATTTGAACACATGAAATTCTTGTCGCAGAAATACTAAAAACTTTTGTCCCCTGTGCTTCTCTTTGTATTTGCTTTCTAATCCAATCAGATTTAAATAAATATCCACCAAACCCAATTGCCATTTTCTCTTCCTTTTGTCTTGCTAATAATGTATGTAAGCCGGAAACCAATTTTTCATTATTTAAACTTACAATTTCAATACTCTTACCTACATCATTCATATCTTCAGAGGCATCTGCAAAAATTATATCTCCGACTTTGCAATAGCTTTCTCTTTTAATTTTTTCAACAGGCACATCTGGACTTATAAAAGGGACATCTTCTTTTGTAATATCGAATAAGGTGTTGAATTTGGTGTGTATATCCCCATAGTGTATATTCTTCACAAAACCATATTCATAGTTCAAATATGCTCGAGCAAATGAATTTGTAACTTTAAAATCATAAATATTTCCAACGGTTTCCTCCTCCCACTCCCCACTATTTTCAAACTCCTTAAACCTTAACTTAGGCACTTTTTCGCCCTCTTGCGGAAAAAGGTTTTGCATCAAACCTTTTTTGTGGTCTTTGAGTAATTCCAATTTTTTGCTGTGGGCTTCAATTACTTCGTCTAAAGAGGATAGGCAAGAGGCGATACGTTGTTGTTCTCCACTATTAATGTTCGGAAAGACAATAACTTTATCTTTCAGTATAGAATAATGCCTTTTATAATCTTCCATTACAACTTCATTATGGCATAAATAATGAAAAAGATACTCAGGAAAGATTTTATCTTTAGTTTTTAATATTTTTATTCCATCTGCACCTTGTGCAAATGGTTTTTTAGCAATCTTTATTACACAAGTATGGTCGCCAAAAATAATTAAAGGCAAATCTTCTGTAATAACAGCTTCATTATCATTTGTCCAACCACAATAATAATTTTTAGATTGGTCTATAATAGGAAATTTGCCATACTTTTGGTAATTAGAAGAAGTAATCTTTTTGGGTGGTGTAATCGTAAAAACAAGATTATAAACCATATCTTCCTCCCATTCTCCCTCATTTTTAAACTCAGGAAACCTTAACTCCGGTATTAATTTCTCTTTACTCATATGCAGCTAATCCAGATATTTCACGCCCTTGGGCAAGTTTTTTTAATAGAGGGATTAAATCTACCATTAAAGCTAATTCTTTCTCTTTACGTTCTCTCCAGCCAAGTTCTAATGGTTCAAACAAATCTGTAAGTTTTTCGCCGTCAAAAATCATACGGCTTATAATTTGTTCTACAAAAACTTTTAAATCTTTAGTTTCTAATCCGTTTTTATTTGCAATTTCAGCCAGTTCTTTATTGTATTTATCATCTTTAAATTTGTCGTAACCCTTTCGCAAATTATCTACATCTTGTCCGCTGTTCCAATCCAAACTATTGATGTACTCGGTTAAATCTTCTTCCTCATCCATTAAATTGGAATTTGATTTCAACAAGCTAATTACTTGTGATTTGGTCATTTTTTGCTTGGCAGGTTTATTCTGTGTGCTGTCCGCAATCAGATTCATTATATAGTCATAATCAATCACGGCAGAAGCAAACAAAACAAATTCAAAATCCAATTCTTGTATTTCAGGCGGAGCTTGATCTCCCTCTTTTTCCTGTATTGTTCTTAACTGCTTAGCCGTTTCTATATATGAACTGCGAAATTCCAGTAATTTTTCTTCCGGCAAAATTGCCTCAATTTTAGCTTTTTGCACTTCATCTATATCGGTATATTGGTCTAATTGAGTTTTTAATCTTTGTACTTCTTTAAAGTTTCTCACAAACGCAATTCTAGCAGCATCACCTTTTAAATTATAAACTTCTTGCGGTTCGTTTAATAAATTATTCTCCTGCATAAAGAAGCCTAATTTTTCAACGGCAGTTTTATACTTATCAATCACAACCGGTGCAGGTTCAACTAACCAAATCTTTCTTGCTTTTTCGCTCTCTTCGCCTGAAAACAAAGCAATAGCTTGATTTACGGCTTCCTGCTGAGAACGGAAATCTAAAATATTTCCGTAAGGTTTAGTGTCGTTTAATATTCTATTAGTGCGAGAGAATGCCTGAATCAATCCATGATATTTTAAATTTTTATCAACATACAAAGTGTTCAAATATTTTGAATCGAAACCTGTTAGCAACATATCCACCACTATGGTAATATCTATTTTATTTTCACGAGGATAATCTTTGTTGCTGTATTTGTGGTCTTTTATTCGCTTTTGAATATCCTGATAATATAAATCAAAATCGTTTATATTGTGATTTGTACCAAATTGTACATTATAATCCTCAATAATAGTTTTTAGTGCAGCTTTTTTTGCTTCGGGTTCATGTTTATTATCCTCCTTCTCTTGTGCTAAATCTTCTTGTATTTGCTGTATGTCTTTATTTCCTTCTGCCGGAGGAGAAAACACACAAGCAATATTCAAAGGAGTATAGTCAGGATTTTCGTTTTGCTTTTTTTTCTGAACTTCTTTGAATAGCTGATAAAACTCAATAGCATTATTAATCGATGCTGTTGCCATTAAAGCATTGAATCGTCTTGAATTTGTTGCTGCATCGTGTTTTTCTACAATAGCTTCAACAATCGCTTGTTGAGCAATGGGTTCTCCCGGCTTGGGATTATCATTGCCTTTGCCCTTAAAATAATCAATATGAAAACGCAATACATTTTTATCATCTATAGCATGTGTTATTGTATAGGCGTGTAATTGTTTTTCAAAAATATCTTGTGTGGTTTTGTATGAGGCATATTCTCCTTCTCTGATGCTATAAGTAGCGTTTTCATCAAAAATAGGTGTACCAGTAAAACCAAACAATTGAGCGTTTGGGAAGAATTCTCTTATTGCTTTGTGATTTTCTCCAAATTGTGAACGATGGCACTCATCAAATATGAATACAATACGTTTATTGCGAAGTGGCTCTAAACGTTCTTTGTAATTCCTTTTGTATGTGTCGTCTAAAGCTAATCCTAATTTTTGTATGGTAGTAACAATTACTTTATCAGCATAATCGGCGGAAAGCAATCGTCTAACTAATGTTTCGGTATTGGTATTTTCTTCTACACTTCCTTCTTGAAATTTATTAAATTCTTCTCGTGTTTGTCGGTCAAGGTCTTTACGGTCAACTACAAACAAACACTTTTCAATATCATTATTACTTTTCAACAAAGTTGATGCTTTAAAAGAAGTTAAAGTTTTGCCACTTCCTGTGGTGTGCCATATATAGCCGTTTCCTCTATTTTGCTTAACGCATTCATCAATTGCTTTTACTGCATAAATTTGATATGGTCTCATTATAAGCAATTTTTGTTCGCTTTCGACCAAAATCATATATTTACTAATCATTTCGCCAAGTGTGCATTTCTTGAGAAATTTTTCGGCAAAATCTTCTAAACGATTAATTTTCTTATTATTTACATCTGCTAATTCATAAACCGGAAGAAATTGCTCATCTGCATTAAAAGCAAAGTGATTTTTGTTGTTGTTTGCGAAATAATATGTTTTTGTACTGTTACTTACAATAAACAATTGCATAAAACACATTAAAGAGTTAGTATATCCGTTTCCTGCATCACTTTTATAATCCACAATTTGTTGCATTGCTTTTCGTGGCGAAACATCATATTTTTTTAATTCAATTTGCACTAAAGGCAAGCCATTAACCAACAATATAACATCATAACGATGATGACTATTTTCTGTGTTTATACGTAATTGATTAACAACCTCATAGTCATTTTTACACCAATCATTAATATTTACCAAAGTATAATGTAAAGGCGTTCCATCTTCACGTTGAAAATATTGTTTTTCGCGTAAGAGTTTTGAAGCAAGAAAAACATCAGGAGTAATAATTTCATCTCGCAAGCGTAAAAATTCATTATCGGAAAGATTTACACGATTAAGTGCTTCAAACTTCTTTTTAAAATTTTGCTCAAGAGTTTTACGGTCAACTATATCAGGGTTATAGCTATATTTTAACTCTCTAAGTTGATGAATTAACTTTTCTTCTATTTGATATTCCGTAGTCATTAATCTTTTTTTAATTTGATTTATTTCTATCAAATTATTTTTGGCAAAAAACAATTTATCTCGCAAATATATAACATTTTGTTATTTTTTAAAACATCTTTATGTTTTTCCCCCTCATCACCCCAATCCCCCCGCTAACCAGCCTGTAGAAAATGCTATTTGTAAATTATAGCCTCCAGTATTTGCATCTAAATTTAAAACTTCGCCAGCAAAATATAAACCCTGTACTAATTTTGATTCCATAGTTTTTGGATTAACTTCGTCTGTACAAACGCCACCAGCTGTTACAACTGCTTCGTTATAGCCTCTGTGTGCTTTTACAGTAAATTCTAAGTTTTTAAGCAATGAAACTATTTTTTTACGTTCTGCTCCCGAAATTTTACTGGCTTGTTTTTCTATGTCAATATTCGATAATTTTTGAAAAACAGAAATTGCCTTTTGCGGTAACCACAATTTGAATAAATTAGCAAATTTCATTTTTCCATGTTCATTCAAATCGCGTAAAATTCTGGCATCTAATTTTTCAAAATCCAAAGCAGGCTTAAAATCTATAGAAATTTTTACTTCTTTTTTTTCTTCCAATGCAACAACAATTTTACGACTCAAAGTAAGAATTACTGGTCCCGACAAACCATAATGTGTAAACAAAAGTTCGCCAAATTCAGAATCTTCCTCAATACCGTCAATAATTAAACTTGCATTTATGTTTTTCAAACTCAAGCCCTGCATTTCACTTGCAGTATCTTCAAATGTTTCGACAGGAACCAAAGTAGGCAATAATTTTTCAATTTTATGTCCTAATTTTTTAGCAAACACATAACCATCTCCTGTAGAGCCAGTTCCAGGATAAGACTTTCCACCAGTACAAACAATTACATTTTGCACAGGAATTTTAATTTCTTCTAAATTATTATTCAAATAAGTTACAGAATTAATTTTCCCTTCTAATTGCTCAATAGAAAGAACTTTAGCATTAAAAATAAATTCAACACCCAAGTCTTTTGCTCTTTTGTATAATGCCTCAACAACATCAGAAGCTTTTTCAGATTTTGGAAAATAACGTCCACCTCTTTCCAACATAGTTTCAACGCCACAATCTTCTAACAAAGCTAAAATATCAAAATTGAAAAATTGATTAAATGCTGAATATAAAAAACGTCCATCAGGAAAAACTTGAGTTATAAAATCTTTTATAGAATCGGAATTAGTAATATTGCAACGACCTTTTCCTGTAAGTAGCATTTTTTTTCCTGCCGTTTGCATTTTTTCTAAAACCAAAACTTTATGTCCGTCCATTGCAGCACGAATAGAAGCCAACAAGCCTGCAGCTCCGCCACCAACAACTATTACATCAGGGTTTTTCATGTCAAATTTTTTGTAAAGATATGAATTTTAAAAAATTTAATTTCAGAAATATTTTAATAACATAAAAAAAGAAAAATATAATTTATATTTTTGGAAAAATTTTATAAAATGAAAGCACTAGTAAAAGCAAAACCTGAAAGAGGCTTGTGGATGCAAGACATGCCTATTCCAAGTATAGGACCAGACGATGTTTTAATAAAAATTAGAAAAACCGCAATTTGCGGAACCGACCTTCATATTTATAGATGGGATGAGTGGTCGCAAAAGACAATAAAAACACCTATGATTATTGGACACGAATATGTTGGCGAAATTGCAGACGCTGGAGCAAATGTAAAACATAAATTTACTATAGGCGAAAGAGTTACTGGCGAAGGACATATTGCTTGTGGAGAATGTAGAAATTGTCATAGAGGCTGGGATCATATTTGTGCAAATAATTATGGTGTAGGCGTTCATCGTGACGGTTGCTTTGCAGAATATTTATCAATTCCTGCAACTAATGTTGTTAGAATTAGCGAAAAAATCGAAGACGACCTTTGCTCTATTATGGATCCATTTGGAAATGCAACTCACACCGCATTGTCGTTTAATCTTCTTGGCGAAGATGTAATTATCACAGGTGCTGGCGGACCAATTGGAGCAATGTGTGTTGCTATTGCTAAATTTGCTGGAGCAAAAAGTGTATTTGCTGTTGAGCCTAACGATTATCGCAGAGAATTAGCAAAGAAAATGGGTGCCGATGTTTGCGTAAATCCACTAAAAGAAGATTTACAAGAAGTTCTTAAAAAACATAATTTAATAGGATTTGATATTGGTTTAGAATGCTCTGGAAATGGTGGTGCTTTTAACCAAATGGTTACTGCTATGTATAATGGAGGCTCTATTGCTTTGTTGGGAATTTTGCCTTCAACTTCACCAGTTAATTGGAACGAAATAATTTTTAAAGGACTAAAACTAAAAGGTATTTACGGCAGAGAAATGTTTGAAACTTGGTACAAAATGGAAGCAATGCTTTTGGCAGGATTAGATATAAAACCAGTTATCACACATAAATTTAATGTTGACGACTATTTAAAAGGCTTTGAAGTAATGGACAGCGGAAATTGCGGAAAAGTTATTTTAGAATGGTAAAATTATTAATTCAATCTGCTTTTCGCTAATTCTACATAAGCTTTCATTACTTCATTATTAGGATCCAAAGCAAGAGCTTTTTCAAAATAAGAAAGTGCGGTTTTATCATCACCTTCCATTCCATAACTAATACCTAAATAGCGGTATGCTTCAATATTTGGAGAAATTTCAACTGCTAATAAAAGATTTTCGCGAGCTTTTTGAAAATCATTGATATTACCATAAGAAACACCCAAGTAAAATAAATTTTCAAAATGATTTGGATGTAAAGTTTTAGATTTTTCTAACCAATATATTGCAGAATCGGCTTGATTATCTCCTCCAAAATAATATAATGAGCCAAGTTGAAAATATGATTCATAATAATCTGGAGCTAATTCTGAAAATCTTTTCCAAATATATTTTTCATATTCAGGTTCATCAACATTAAAATTTAAAACTCCCTTTGTATTTGCCCACACATCAGCTTCTAAAGGTTGGGTTTCGAGTGTTTTAAGATAATATTCCAACATTTTTTTATAATCACCATCTAATTTATAGTATATATTTCCAAGTCTAACCAAAGCTTCTGAATAATCAGGATAAATTTCTAACGCCTTTTCAAAATATGGAATAGCTTCTCGCAAATATTTGTCTCGCAACAAAGTATCTTGTGCTTGCTCTGCATCTTCTGCTAATTTATACAATTCACTAGCATAAGTGCTATTGCCTTTTGCAGAATTTACACTTACATGCACATCGTGTCCAAATAAAGTTAAATTATCTTTCCACACAAAATTTCGAGAATATGTTTTTATGGAAAATGCAAGCAAAACTACACAAACAATTCCAATAGATAAATTTTTATATTTTTTAATATGAGTAATTTTTTGAGCTAATTTTTCAGAAATTAAATATGCGAAAATTATGCAAAAACCTAATAATGAAACATATACAAAACGCTCACTCATAAATGCTCCTATATTAAAAAACAAGTTAGAAGTTATTGAAAGTGTGGCTAAATAAATTAAAATTCCATAAGAGTAAATGGTTTTTTTCTTTAATCCGTAAATTGCAATTACAAACAAAGCTAAATATAAAATTAGTGACAAAATTGCTCTCCAATCTGTCCAACCAACAATTGGAATATGATATGGATAGTAATCCCATGTTAAAGGATGTGGAAAAACCAATAGTTTTAAATACAACAATAAAGTTAAAAATACTGTTGCGTATCTTTCGGCAAACGTAGTTCCCAAAAATGGATTGTTCATTAACATTGAAGCCTCAATAGCTGTTTGGTCTCCAATAGCAAGAGAACGCAAAATCATATATAAACCTGCTCCTGCAATTAAAGGAATGGTTAAAACAACGAGTTTTGAAAATTTTTCTTCTCTAAAGAAATAAATACTTAGAGGAATTACTGCTAAAAAAGTAATGCTTATTTCTTTTGACATTGAGCCAAGAAAAATATAAATAAAAGCAGAAATTAATCCTGTAAACTTCTTATTATCAACATAATTCAAAGTTGAATTTAAAGCTGCTATTGAAAATAAAAAAGCTAAAATTTCGTCTCTTCCTTTAATATTTGCAACTATTTCGGTATGCAGAGGATGAGCAGCAAAAAGCATTGTTGCTAAAAAAGGAATACTCAAAAACTCATATTTGGGTTTATAATCTCTAAACAAGCGATTTAGCACTTTGTAAAGTATTAATAAAGAAATAATGTAAAGTAAAATATTTAAAAAATGGCTAATTCCAGGATTGCCCAAAAATGGTTGTTTTGCTGCAACATCAGTAGTTTCACGTCCAAAAAATTCAACTTCCAAAGCAAAAGTAATTAATGATAAAGGACGATAACGACCACCTTCTAATTCTTTAGAATCTTTACCAAACATTCCTGCCATAGAATCGTAAGCCAAAATATCTTTTATGCCAGAAATTCCTTTTTGTACAAATTCATTTTTCCAATATACTGCTTTATCGTCTAATGCATATTTATGTCCCAAGGTATTTGAGTAAAGCAAAAATGCAAAAACAGCAATAACAATAGGCTGAATAAATTTTCTAATTTTCATTCAAAAAATTTTATCAATTAATTTAACTTTTTGCAATAATAGTTTCTAAGCAAAGCTATAAAAATTTCTAATAATTACAGTAATAATATTTATTTTATTTCGTTTAAGTCGTAGTAACAATTCAAATCTCATAAAAACAATGAAAACAATATTTGTAAAAACGCATTTTTTAATTTTAACAGTGGTTTTTTTATTTATTAAAATTGGGAACACTTACTCACAAAGCGACTATATTGATGATTATCAAAGGTTTACAATATCTGCTAATTTTGCTGTTCAGCTTGCAGAATATGGTGAATTAAACAACAAACTTGCTGAAAAAGGATTTTCAAAATTTAATCAAATAAATTTTTTAACAAGTGGTGATTTTTGCATATACTATCCAAAGCCAAAATTATCAGTACATGCAAATGTTTCTGGTTACAGTCAAGTAATAAATCAGCAGAACAATATTAACACAAGTTTAAAAAACACAGGAATAGGAGTTTTGTTAGGCTATACATTTTTTAGTGATAAAAAAATACAGTTAGTTCCACAGATAGGGACACAATTTTCGTGGTTAAATCTTGATATCACAAGTGATATTGCAGATAATTCGACATTTACTAACTATTTCTCTGGAGATGCTAATCAATATGGCATGACTGCTTCAAATTTATTGGCTAATGTTGGAATACTTGCAAAAACTTCTTTCCTCATCAACGAAAATTTTTCTAATAAACTTGTTGTTGGAATAAAAACAGGATATTCTATGCCTGTTCTCAAAACAATTTGGACAGTTAATGAGAAAACCTTAAATGATGGTCCTACTATAAATCCTGGTGGTTTTTATGCAGGCGTTGTTGTTGGAGTTGAGTTTTAGGGAGTTTGAGAAAATATGTTCTAATATTATTCTTGTCCACACTATTTAATTGCCTGCACGCTCAAGAATTAGGGATTAAACTTGGAAGTAGTTTTATTAAAAACAATTCTACAATAAACAAACCTGCTAATATTGGCATTTATTATAACGAAAAAATATCTGACAAAATAAATATTTCTACAACTTACTTGCATTCAATAAAAAAACAAGAAAATGCAGAAATAGATTTTCAAACAAATTTTAAAGGACATAATATCTTTATAGATTTTTTATATGACGTAAATATTAAAAATAACTTTTATATAAAATTTGGTTTAGGTTCAGGATATTCAGCATATAATATTACAAATCAGGGCATTATTTCAAATTGGATTAATTTTATAGAATACCATTACATTCCTGCAAGACTGATTTTAGGTTTTGAATATAAAAACATTTTAGATTCTCCAATTAGTTGTGAAATTTTGGCAACTCCGTCATATATGTTCAATATTTATCAAAAAACAGATGCTATAATGTTGTCAAACAATACTAACGACCTGAAAATATTAAATTTAATTTTGGGAATAAAATATACTTTTAAACAAATTTAAACTACTTATTAATGAAGAACGCCCCTCAAGTATGCTGCCAAAGACGCGCCTGAGAGGCTTATTTATTTTAGTAATACACTTAAAATAGCGAAAGTTGTGTTGCATCTTCTTTTAAAGGGTAAAATACGCCGACAATAATGTTTTTACAGAAATAAGAATGCGAGTAAGAGCCATATATTTACAAGTTTTTAAATTTGTAATCTGTTTCGGGTAATTGCATTAGTGCATTTGCTACACAAGTTCGG
>FZPS01000009.1_pt140 | contig 10510 bp, 8 predicted proteins | sample 1817821 | NCBI WGS metagenome assembly FZPS01 (sample SAMEA104158645, study PRJEB21678) | metagenome | place: Germany | collected 2015-04-21 | reverse complement strand
GGGAGATAAATTTTACATCAGCCAGTACTATCTTTCCCGCATGTTTAAAGAAGTAACCGGATTAACCCTAATCGAATACCTAAACACAGTCCGGGTTCAGGAAGCCCAGAAGCTGCTCACCAGCTCTGACCTATCCATTACCGAGATTTCTGGTCTGGTAGGCTATGAGAACCAAACTTATTTTGGACGCATCTTTAAGCGGATCACCGGACTAACTCCGAGTGAATACCGCCGTCAGAGCTCAGCAGGATAAGCTTGCACACCTTACTTTAGATCGAGGGTGTGGTAGATTTTAGGCAGGTCAAACACCGTAATAATCCCCATCAGCCTGCCCTTCTCGGTACCATCGTCGCTGATCAGCACCGCCTGCAGTCTCTTGCCGCGGTGGCTGTAATCTTCAAAGTAGCGGAGCACATCAAAGAGCGGGCAGTCAGGAGTCACGAACTGGTAGTTATCCGGATTTTGCAGATACTTAAGGACTGACTGCACAGGTTCTTGACCTAAATCAAGGCAGTTGTCGATATGATCAGCCAGCCAGTAAGTAACCGCTTCGGCGGTTAAAATCCCCACAAAGCGGTCTCCCTGATAAACCGGCAGTTTGGAAAAAGCATGGGTATGCATCCGGGTAACCGCTTCTCTAAAAGTATCATCAAGATTGCAGGTGACCACCCTGCCCAAAAACAGCTCGCCTACTGTGGGGGGCGTGCGGAGCAGATCGCGGATCGCCTCCAATCGCCGCACCACTTCCTCATGGGGCTCGGCAATGGGCTGATCATCGATTCGTTCATGGACAATGGCATTGCGAAGATCACCATATTCTTTCAGCTCAATCGCAATATCCCGCACAAAGGGATCCAGCAGCGCCGCTTTATCCACCAGCTGGTAAAAAGGTATATGGCGTTTCGTCTGAGCGATTTTCTCCAACTCGTGCTCAATATCAATAAAGGCATTGAGATAGCGCCTGGAGTTTTCATAATCAGTCATAATCTAATCCCCTACAATCGCAGTTTTTTCTAATCAATTCAATTCCAGACTAAATTATTCCTGCGTAAGATGGAGCAGGCAGTCCTGCAGCGGACTGCCTGTGTTTATTTATTCAGTTTAACCACAACCGGTCCAAGCAAGCCTGACTTGATCTTCGCTTCCGTAAACTTGTTGGCCAGAGTGTTAGTAATCTTAACCCGCAGCTGATTAACCCCAGCCTGCGCATACTCTGTTAGATCATACTGATACGGCGGCAGCATTCTCACACCTGCATCGCGGCCGTTTATCTCCAGGGTGACCAGCTCACAGACTTCTCCTAAATCAAGGACAACTTGCTTGGCTTGATCCAGCTGACTCTGCTCTAAGCTGAACTCATGGATATAGGTAAGTGTGCCGGAAAAACGCTCCATACCGGCAAACTCTGTCCAGGAGCGGAGGCTGTCTGCTACCCCCATCTCGACGGGAGGATTCTCAATCTCCCAGCCGCGGCTGAGATCGATCACGGCAGTAGTTTCAAAAACTGAAGCTGTTGGTCCCTCAACCGGTTTTCCATTAGGGTCGACAGCAATGATGGTACTGCCTCTTCCTGGTAAGCTCAGCTCAAACGCGATAGTTTTGGCATCCTCATCAGCACTAACCGCAAGCGGCACTGCTGTGCCATTCCAGGCATCCCACTGCTCAGCACAGCCATATGTGCCAAGGGTAACCTTACCGGCCAGCGCCTGATCACCTTCATTGACCAGCAGATAGAAATGAATTCCATTTTTAACCACATGGGTAAAGCGGAGATCTTTTGCCCCAGGTTCAACAGCAAGATCGCGGCAGATTGATTTTTCAACCGCATCTACCACCTGACTGAAATCATTAAGTTCTACCGCACCTGCAATGGGAAGCGTCTCTTGATCTGGGTTGTACACAATTAAGATACCACCCTGCTTGATAAATTCCGGAAGCAGATTTTGGACTTCGGGAGTGATGTGAATGCTGTCCTCCACCAGCAGAACCGGATAACTCTGAGCTGTAATCTTCAGCCTGCCGTTTTCAACTGCAACGCGGTCAGCAAACAGAGTGTTTTCCAGATAGTTAAACTCAATCTGCTGCTCATATAATGGGCGGACAATCTCCCAAGGCAGATGATCGTGCTCACAGAGTACCGCTACCTGAGCTTGGTTGACAGAATCCGTATTTAACCACGAGTTCCGCTTCATATAGTCGGAAATCGTCCGGTAGTGGGGCCACCAAATGTTGTTCGGGCCCACATCCGGTGGACGCTCGTTGTAGCGTCCTTCGCCCTCAATCGAGTAGAAGAACGCGTGGGGATATAACAGATTTACACCCCGGACAAACAACCAGTCCATGTACCATTTCATATCCCAAACGCTGAACGCCCAGTCGATCTTATTCGGGCCGCAGCAGGCAAAACACTCGTTAGAATTGCGGCGCAGTCCCGCGTGGCGGGCAGCGTCAGATGAGCATTTGCCCTGGGTGCTGTGCTCGCCGGAAAGAGCCAGATCATTTTCCGGCGCTACCCAGCGCCACACCACGTCCTGGCCGGGAATATGGAAATACTTCAAAAGCCCAATATCCGCGCTCCGCTCCGGATGCCCGGTCAGAGCAATCCCGTGCTCGGCGCACCAGTCGGAAATCTGCTTGTAATAGGTCTCTTCCATCAGCTTATTGATCGCCTGCTTATACAGCCGGCGCGTATCGGCAGCTGCGCTGCCTGTATCGAACCATAGTGCCGGCAGATCGAGCTCACTGCCTCCACATTTTTCATACCAAGCTAAAAATCCTCTCGTCCAGGGGCGCAGCCCTCTTTTGCCTCGCCGCCCAAGGATTGCCGGTTCATCGGTAAACATGCCGATGATGGTTGTGCCGAAGTGCTCGGAAAGAACTTCGTAATAGCGCTCGTGGGTGAAGTTAATAAATGCTCTTACTGCTTCAGGGTTAAGCAGATCCGCAGCCGCAGGCGCTCCGGGCTGGCCATCATCCTCACCGAAGTGAATCCCCCGGATGGTACCGCGGGAGTACGTTTCGACAAACACCAGCACTGCCCACTCATCTTGATCGGGTGCGGCAAAAACGACTTTATCATCAGTCAATTCCAGCCTGCGGATGCTCTTTGCATCAACCGCTTTCTCATCAAGCTTTTTGACAGCTAGGATTGAAACCAGCTGCTCATCTTCCTCCAGCTCTGGGGTCAGCTCAAGCTGGCCTGATACCGGATACTCCCGCATCTGCAGTCCAATACTGGCAAATTGAGGATTAGATGCTACCACCTTGCCGTGGGCTGATCCGGATGGATACATTGCTTCATCGTATAAAATAACTTTCATGCCAAGCTCTGCTGCTGTCTCCACAGCGCAGCGCACTAATTCCATAAAGCGATCCGATAAGTATTCAATTTCATGTGGTATCCCAATTCGGGGATGAATAATAAAGCCCATGACCCCTTTATCTTTAAAATCATGAATCTGCCTGGTTATTTCTGACTCGGTTAGATGATCGTTCCAAAACCAAAACGGTAGTGGACTGAATTCATCAGCTGGTTCGTAAAACTGCGTCCGCAGCTGGTCCAAAGTCAACCCTATCACCTCCATATAATGCTAAAGATCCGAACATCTCTACTATACCACAAAGAAAAACCTGCTGCCACTAAAGATACAGCAGGCTAAGATCTTATCAGCGCTTTATCGGCTATATCCCGCCGGTAATGCATTCCCTCAAATCTGATTTCAGAAACACCTTCATAAGCCCGTTTTTTGGCAAGTTCCAATGTATCTCCCTGGCCAACCACGGCAACAACTCGTCCTCCCGCGGTCACCAGCCCGTCTTGACCGCGGCTTGTTCCCGCGTGAAACACCGCGGTGTGCTGGCGGGCTTCCACCCTATCGATTCCGCTAATCAGCTTACCCTTCTCATAAACACCTGGGTAGCCCCTGCTTGCCATTACTACAGCAACTGCTGCTTCATTACTCCAGGAAATCGCATCAATCCCATCCAAACGGTGCTCAGCGCAGGCCAGGATTATCTCCAGAAGATCTGCCTCTAGCCTGGGGAGAACCACCTGGGTTTCCGGATCGCCAAAGCGGGCATTAAACTCAATTACCTTCAAACCCTGCTCCGTCAGCATCAGCCCCGCATATAAAACACCTGTAAAACTTCGCCCTTCCTTAACCAGCGCTTCCGCAGCGGGAATTAAGACGCGCTCCACCGCTTCGGCAGTTACTTTTTCACCGAGATGGGGTACCGGCGAATAGGCTCCCATCCCTCCGGTATTTGGTCCCTGATCACCTTCAAACACCTGCTTATGGTCCTGGGCAGCTGCCATGGGCAGAACGGTAGTGCCATCAACAAATGCCATCAGCGACAGCTCTTCGCCAATCAAAAACTCTTCAATAACAACCCGGGGATGGGTTTTAAAGCTTTCCCGCACTGCCGCTTTAGCTTGGTCCTTGTCGGCGCAGATGACCACTCCTTTGCCGGCAGCCAGCCCATCCGCTTTCACTACCAAGGGCAGAGCTTGGGTTTCGATATATTCAAGAGCGGCTGCTTCACTGCTGAACGCTTGGTAAGCTGCAGTGGGAATCCCGTACCGCTCCATCAAATCCTTAGCAAAAGCTTTGCTCGCTTCAATCTCGGCGGCAGCTCGTGTCGGTCCAAAGATTTTCAGCCCCGCAGCTTGAAACCTATCCACAATACCTAAACTTAAAGGCAGTTCCGGACCAACAATCGTCACATCAATCTTCCTGCTGATGGCAAAATCCAGCAGTTGCTCAATCTCGGCAACCTCAATCGGCATCAACTCCGCCAGCTCAGCAATGCCGCCGTTACCGGGAGCGCAGTACAGCTTTAAATCAGGGCGATCCTGTTTTAGCTTCCAGCAGATGGCATGCTCTCTGCCGCCGCTCCCCACTACAAGTACTTGCATCCACATCACTCCTTAAACCCTTCCTCAGCCTTCCAGCACACCCGCCTGCCATCTAAATAGATCTTGCCCACAGCGCAGGCATGCACAATTTGCGGATAAAGCCGATGTTCAACCTCATGAATCCTCGCCGATAAGCTGGCATGGGTATCACCAAGGGCAACCTTTACTGCTTCCTGGGCAATAATTGGTCCGGTATCCATGCCGCGATCCACAAAGTGCACTGTTACACCGGTAACCCGCACACCCGCCTGCAGCGCCTGTCCCACCGCATCAATTCCGGGAAAGGACGGCAGCAGCGATGGATGAAGATTAATAATCCTGCCCGGATACTGATCCAAAAGCGTAGGCCCTAACAGACGCATATAGCCGGCAAGAGCAATAAAATCAATCCGATGCTCTTGCAGCTGAGCTAGTATGTATTCTTCAAACTGCCTTTTGCCTGCAAATTTTCTCCGCTCAACAATCACAATCGGCGTTCCCCAGCTCTGCGCCCGCTGGATCACGCCTGCTCCCGGCTGGTCGCATACCACCAAGGCCACTTCCACCCTAGTATCAGGGTTTTCTGCAAAGAACCGCATAATCGCCTCATAGTTCGAACCGGAACCGGAAGCAAAGACGGCGATCTTAACCACTAGACTCCCTCCCTAAACACCACCTGACCATCACCGGCAGTTACTCTGCCGATCCGGTAGGCCTGCTCTCCCTCACTGTGGAGAGAATCAATGACTCGCTCTGCATCCTCAGGGTCAACAGCGATCACCATGCCGATCCCCATGTTAAAGACATTGAACATCTCGGTATCAGGTATCTGAGCATAGCTCTGGAACTCGGTAAAGATGGGCAGGATCGGCCAGCTGCCAAGCTCTACTTCGGCGCTGCATCCTTCAGGCAGAATCCTGGGGATATTCTCGATAAATCCGCCGCCGGTGATGTGGGCGATCCCCTTAAGCTCAAACTGTTGCAGCAAATTAAGAATTGGTTTCACATAAATGCGGGTAGGCTTAAGCAGACGCGGACCGATTTCGGTTACATCCAGCCCATGTTCAGCCAGGATTTTCCGCACTAACGAAAAGCCGTTGCTGTGGACACCGCTTGATGGCAAACCAATCAAAACATCTCCCGGAGTGATTTTCTCTCCAGTAATGATCTGGTTCCGATCCACAATTCCCACGCAGAAACCAGCTAGATCATACTCCCCCTCCGGGTAAAAACCGGGCATTTCCGCTGTCTCCCCTCCGATGAGGGAGCATCCCGCGTCCTCGCAGCCATCGGCAATGCCTTTGACCACTGCTTCTACCTGCTGGGGATCTACCCTGCCACAAGCGAAGTAATCCAGGAAAAACAGGGGTTCTGCACCCAAAGCCACCACATCGTTAACGCACATCGCTACTAAATCGATGCCCACCGTATCATGCTTGTTGAGGGCAAAGGCCAGCTTCAGCTTCGTACCGACACCATCCGTTCCTGAGACCAGCACCGGATCCTTGTATTTATCCAGGGGCAGGGCGAACAAGCCGCCAAAACCGCCCACAGTGCTTAACACCTCGGGTCGAAAAGTGCGGGCAGCGTGCTTTTTAATGCCCTTTACAGCTGCATAACCTGCAGACAGATCCACTCCTGCCTGCTTATAAGCCTCACTCATGCCGCTCCTCCTCACTGTGAAAATAAACCTGAGTGGGATAATTCCCATTAAAACACGCCAGACATAATCCATGGCTTTCGGCGCTCCCGCTGATAGCGCGAGTTAAACCCTCGATGCTGAGAAACTCAAGGGAGTCCGCTCCGATATGGCTGCAGATTTCTTCCACACTTTTATGGGTTATGATCAGCTCATCATGGGTGGAAATATCAATCCCGTAAAAGCAGGGGTGAGCTACAGGCGGTGAGCTGATCCGCACATGCACCTCTTTTGCTCCCGCATCCCGCAAAAGTCTCACAATCCGGCGGCTGGTTGTTCCGCGTATGAGGGAATCGTCCACCATGATCACAGATTTGCCTTCCACCACTTTCCGCACCACACTTAACTTCAGTTTCACATCCCTGGTGCGCGACTCCTGCCTGCCCTTAATGAATGTCCGTCCCACATAGCGGTTCTTGACCAAACCCATCTCAAACGGAAGCTGCAGAGTATCGGCATAGCCGATGGCTGCAGAAAAACTGGAATCTGGAACTGCTACAACCAGATCCGCATCAACCGGACTCTCTTTCGCCAGCTCTCTGCCGAGTTTGGTACGCACCTGGTGCACACTGATCCCGCTGGTAAGATTGGAATCAGGTCTAGCAAAATAGATATACTCAAAGGCGCAGAACGATGGCTGCGGCTCCGCAATTCTTATTGACTGCACTCCATTTCGATCCACCACCACCATCTCGCCCGGCTCCACATGGCGGATATACTCCGCTTCCACCAGATCGAAAGCGCAGGTTTCCGAGGCAAAGCAGATGCTTTCGCCCACTTTACCCATGGCCATTGGCCTCAGTCCATGGGGATCGAGGCAGGCTATCAGCTGATCCTCAGATACCACCAAGAGCGCGTAGGCGCCCTGCACTACATTCAGCGCTTCTCTCAGCGCAGAGACTAAATCATTGTGCAGCGAACGGGCAATTAGGTGGGCAATTACTTCCACGTCGCTGTTTGTTTGGAAGATTGAACCCTGGTCTTCTAAAGAAGCGCGGACCTGGCCGGCGTTAACCAGCATGCCGTTATGGGCAAGCGCAATCGTGCCGGCACGGTACTTAAAAACCAAGGGCTGGGCTTCGGTGATCGTTGGATTGCCGAAGCCGTACATCACGTGACCTGCCGCCACCTCACCGGTTAGATCAAACTCTTCACCGTTTTCGAACACATGGGTAACCAAGCCCATGCCTTTGTGGACGTTAAATTTCCCCCGATCCACCGCCACAATGCCGGCGCTCTCCTGGCCGCGGTGTTGGAGGGCATGCAGTCCGTAATATACTAATTCACAGGCATTGGGGTGCCCGTAGATTCCGAACACCCCACAGGCTTCATGCAGACCTCCTGTCAGTCGGTCATTAAGCATGCAATCCCATCCTTCCATACTGCTTCGAGTTCCTTCAGCGAGCAGTTGACGAGCTCAGCTTGGTTATAGACGATCCGCGCTTGATTCTGTCCAGTAACTTTCCCAAGCACCGTATAGTCAAGCTTAAACTCAGAAACTAAAGCAGCGAGCTCGCTGAGCTTTTCTGGATCAACGCTGACCACAATCCGGGACTGGGATTCACCAAACAGCGCAGCGCTTACCGACAGCTCCTGGGTGAAGTCCAGATCAATGCCCAAGCCTGTCCCAAAGGCAGACTCTAATACCGCTACCGCTAAGCCGCCGTCAGAGACATCATGGGCAGAGCTGAGCAGTTTTTTCTGATTAGCCATAAGCACAGCCTGCTGCAGCCGCTTCTCATAGTCCAGATCCAGCGCAGGAGGCCGGCCGGCCAAAGTACCCTCCACGAGTTTTTGGAGCTGGCTGCCGCCAAGCTCTGCCTGGGAACGGCCCAAGAGTACAATCACATCATCAGCTTTTTGAAATTTATTTGCCAAAATCTGTTCAATATCTTCAAGCAATCCAACCATACCGATAACCGGCGTCGGATAGATCGGTCTGCCGTTAGTTTCGTTGTACAAGCTCACATTGCCGGAGACAACTGGGGTGTTCAGCTCCCGGCAGGCCGCGCTGATCCCTTCCACAGCCTGCTCTAACTGCCAGAACACCTCCGGGTTTTCCGGTGAGCCAAAGTTGAGATTATCGGTTACTGCTAAAGGTTTAGCCCCAACACAGACCAGGTTGCGGGCAGCTTCCGCAACAGCAATAGCGCCGCCCACCTGCGGATCCAGCTCAACATAGCGGGCGTTACAGTCGCAGGCTGCCGCAACAGCTTTGCTCGTCCCCGGGATCCCTACCACAGCCGCGTCGGAACCCGGCGCTGCTACAGCAGTGCCGCCTGCATTGTAATCAAACTGGGAATAGATCCACTCTTTGCTGGCAATCGATGGAGAAGCCAACAACCGTTTGAGGGTGTCTGTGACATCGGTAACTGGGATATCTTTAACTTCCACAGTCTGGTTGGCGCGGTAAGTTTCCGGTTCTCTGCCTTTCCGCTGGTAAACCGGAGCTTTCCCAGTCAGCGCGGCAACCGGCACCTCGGCTGCTGTTTCGCCATTAAACAGGAGGCGAAGCATATGATCATCTGTTACTCGGCCGATCACAGCGCACTTTAAGCCGTACTTCTCACAGATCGCCGCAAACTGATCTTCCTGTTCCTTTTCCACCACCAAAAGCATCCGCTCCTGGGACTCAGACAGCATCATTTCAAAAGGAGTCATACCCGCTTCCCGCTGGGGAACAAGATCTAAGTTCAGTTCAATCCCACTGCCGCCCTTTTCCGCCATCTCAGCGCTCGAAGATGTTAAGCCAGCGGCCCCCATATCCTGGATCCCGATTAGACCCGGAAGTTCGATCATTTCTAAGCAGGCTTCCATCAGCGCTTTACCGGCCGCAGCATCACCGATAGCTACAGCGTGTTCCGGAGTTTCATCTTCCCTTAACTCTGCGGAGGAAAATGTTGCTCCGGCAATTCCATCCCGGCCCGTGTCCGCGCCAACATAAAGCACCGGATTGCCTGCCCCTTTAGCTGTACCCCGGCAGACTCGATCATGAGCCACCAGCCCAATGCACATGGCGTTGACCAGCGGATTGGTCCGATAGCGCTCATCGAAATATACTTCACCGCCTACACCGGGAACTCCGGTTTCGTTGCCATACCAGGCCATGCCCCTGACAGCCTCTTTAAACAGGTGCCTGACTCTGGGATCAGCAAGCTCCCCAAATCTTAAGGAGTTTAGGATCGCAATCGGCCGGGCTCCCATGGAATATACATCGCGGAGGATGCCGCCAACACCGGTTGCCGCTCCCATAAACGGTTCTACAGCGGACGGGCTGTTGTGGGATTCCATTTTAAAGGCTATCCCTAAACCACCGCCGATATCAACAACACCTGCCCCCTCACCTGGTCCCATCAGCACCTGCTCCCCGGTTGTGGGGAAGCGCTTCAGCACCTGCTTCGAGTTCTTGTAGCTGCAGTGCTCGGACCACAGGGCACCAAACATCCCTGTTTCAGTATAGTTGGGCAGCCTTCCCAACAGCTCTACTGCTCGCTCATATTCCGATTCCGTTAAACCAAGTTCTAGATAAAGCCTTTGTTCTTTAATCTCAACCGGTGTTGGTTCACGATACCGCTCCACTGGTGATAACCTCCTCAATTAAGTCCTTCAAGATCCGCTGCTTCCAGCACTTTCGTTCTCACATCCAATCGGCGGACAGCCAACTTTTGACGGAACTCCGGATACTTCAAACCCAGTATCTGGGCTGCCAGGATGGCTGCGTTGACAGCCCCTGCTTTACCTACAGCCACAGTCGCAACCGGAACTTCCCGCGGCATCTGCACAATTGACAAGAGCGAATCTAAGCCGCCGAAAGCTGCAGTCTGCATCGGCACTCCAATTACTGGGACCAGCGTGTGGGCAGCGATCACTCCTGGCAGATGAGCCGCGCCGCCTGCTGCCGCAATAATAACCTCCAC
>FZPS01000216.1_pt210 | contig 10513 bp, 9 predicted proteins | sample 1817821 | NCBI WGS metagenome assembly FZPS01 (sample SAMEA104158645, study PRJEB21678) | metagenome | place: Germany | collected 2015-04-21 | reverse complement strand
CCATAATTCCCTGCTGCTATCTGTTTGGCTAGCTCTTGGCTAAGCCTATCCGACATCATATCAGCATTAAACACTCCACTCTCCATAGAAAGTGCTGAGAGACTGTCCTTGATTAGCTTGATATCATCTATCATCCTATCCCTCGAAACTGTTAGGCTGGCTACTAGCGAATCCATCTTGGCTCTCTTCATATCGTTTCTTATGGTATGAAGCTCATTTGCCATAAAGTTGGCAATATCGGCAGCATATTGTGGGTCTTGGTCCCATATAGTTATTTTTACTCCAAGGTTTTCGGTTCTCTTAAACTTGATATTTGAGACTATCCTTCTGTTTAGCTTATCACTCTTTGCCTGACCTTCGTCTTTGATGCCGTAGTGTTCGGCTAGATTAAACTTTTCTGCCACCTTCCATATCATTGTGCTTGAGCCTAGGATTTCTAAAACATATTCTGCATCCTTTTCCTTACCGTAGGCTAGTGCGTCAAAATTGTCCATCTGAGACAGAACCGCCTTCGAAATGGCGTTGGAGTCTGCGGGCATTACGGCTACCTGAGCCTTGAAATAGTTTGGAAGCAATAGGGAAATAAGGCCAATGATAAAGGCTGAAACAAAGAATGTAATCAATAGTATCAGCTTGTGTTTTAGAATAAAACTTATGGTTCCTCGTAGATTAAATCCATCACTTGAGTCAATACGATTCATATTCGGTTATTGGTTATATTCTTAATTCAAAATTTGTACCTCCGGCGGGAATCGAACCCACATCTAAAGTTTAGGAAACTTTTGTTCTATCCGTTGAACTACGGAGGCAGAGCGATTTATTTTAATTTTCTTTTTATTTCTATTTCTTCGTAACCCTCTATTATATCTCCTACCTTAATATCATTAAAGTTTTCGATATTCAATCCACAATCCTGACCTGCTACCACCTCTCTAACCTCGTCCTTGAATCTCTTTAATGACTCGAGCTTTCCGGTGTATACTACTATACCATCCCTAATCACTCTTACATTGGTATTTCTATTTATCTTACCGTCCAAACACATACAACCAGCAATGGTTCCTACCTTGGATATCTTAAATATCTCTCTAATCTCTAGATTACAGACAATCTTTTCTTGAATCTCTGGTGAAAGCATTCCTTCAATAGCGTCTTTAAGTTCGTTAATAGCGCTATAGATAATGGAGTAGAGACGGATATCAATCTGTTCTGCATCGGCTAAGCGACGTGCGTTAACTGAAGGCCTTACTTGGAATCCGATAATGATGGCGTCTGATGCTGTTGCTAGAAGTACATCACTCTCTGTAATTTGACCTACAGATTTGTGGATTACATTAACCTGTACCTCTGGGGTAGAAAGCTTGAGTAAGGAGTCGGATAGGGCTTCTACTGTACCGTCTACGTCTCCCTTTACAATTAGGTTGAGCTGCTGGAAGTCGCCTATGGCTATTCTTCTACCAATCTCGTCTAACGTAATATGCTTTTGGGTTCTAAGGTCTTGCTCTCTCTGAAGTTGGGTTCTTCTGGTTGCAATATCCTTGGCTTCCTTCTCATTTACTACCACATTGAATAGGTCTCCTGCCTGAGGCGCTCCATTTAGGCCTAGCAGCAATAGTGGACTAGATGGTCCTACCTCTTCTACTACCTTGTTCCTTTCGTTATACATTGCCCTAACCCTTCCGTAGGTCGTACCAGCTAGGACTACATCTCCCTGCCTTACTGTTCCGTCCTGAACAAGAATCTTAGCAACATATCCTCTTCCTCTATCTAAGGAGGATTCAATAATGGTTCCTTTACCTCTCTTATTTGGATTACCTTTGAGCTCTAACATCTCAGACTCAAGCAATACCTTTTCTAGAAGTTGGTCAATATTTGTACCGTGTTTTGCAGATATTTCTTGAGATTGGTACTTGCCTCCCCAGTCTTCAACTAGGATATTCATATTGGCAAGCTCAGACTTAATTCTTTCTGGGTCTGCTCCTGGTCTATCTATCTTGTTGAGTGCAAAAACTATTGGAACACCTGCTGCCTGTGCGTGATTAATGGCCTCTACTGTTTGAGGCATAACCTTATCGTCGCAAGCAATAACTATAATGGAAACGTCTGTTATCTTGGCTCCCCTAGCCCTCATCGCCGTAAAGGCTTCGTGACCTGGTGTATCTAAGAATGTTATCTTACCTCTTTCAGTCTTTACTTCGTAGGCTCCAATATGTTGGGTAATTCCTCCTGCTTCACCCTCTGTTACGTTGGCGTTTCGGATATAGTCCAAAAGCGAGGTCTTACCATGGTCGACGTGACCCATTACTGTAACAATTGGTGCACGAGGCTCTAAATCTTCTATATTGTCCTCTTCCTCAAACTCTTCTAATGCTTCAACCACATCGGCTGATACAAACTCTGTATTAAAGCCAAACTCTTCTGTAATTAATTGTATGGCCTCTGCATCCAGCCTTTGGTTGATGGAAACAAACATACCAAGGGTCATACAAGATGCAATAATCTTATTGACCGGCACATCCATCATCGTGGCTAGCTCGTTGGCGGTAACAAACTCCGTTACCTTTAGTATTCTTTGCTCTTCTGCTGTTTGTTCTTGCTCTATCTGAGCCTGCTGGTGAATATTTTGTCTTTTCTCTCTTCTATATCTAGACGAACGTGACCTTCCAGTGGAAGATAGTCTTGCAAGGGTTTCCTTGATTTGCTTTTCTATTTCCTCACTAGTAATCTCCTTCTTGACTGGATCTCTACGACGTGATGGGGTATGTTTTCTATCTGGCCTCCTTGTTTGACCACTTCTAGTGGTTTGGCCTTCTTTGGTTGTTTTAGTTTTGTCGCTCTGTGCAGCAGATGGCCTAATCCTTCTCCTTCTTCTCTTATCTCTCGACTTAGCTCCTTCAGGCTTGCTCCCCGATGAGGCTACTGGCGACCTCTTAGGTCTTTCGAATTGAGTAAGGTCAATAACCTCTCCAGTCTTGGTTGGACCAGTAAGGGTTACGTATTCTGTTTTAATGAAATTATCCTTCTTCTCTACTGGTTTCTTAGCCTTGGTGTCTTGTGCTTTAGTATCCTTAGGCTCAGCCTTTTTGACTTTTGGCTTTTGGTCTTTAGCCTTTGTTTCTTTTGGCTTTTGGCTTTTGGCTTTTGTTTCTTTGGCTGGTGCCTTTTTCTCTGGTTTTGAAGCCTTCTTCTTCTCCTTTTCAGCCTTAGACTTTCTGGATGGCCTGGTTTCGGTTAGGCTTTCGAGGTCTACCATTCCTACTACTTTTAGTCCCGGCACCTCTGTCTTTTCGGCTACCGTCTTCTTATCTTGTTTTTCGGTAGGCTTGGCTTCTGCCTCTTGCTTAGGCTCTTCTTTAGGCTTTGCCTTAGGCTCTGGCTTAGGCTCTGCCTTTTCTGCCTTTTCTGCCTTTGGCTTTTCTTGTTTTGGCTCTGGCTTAGGTTCCTCTGGCTTAGGTTCCTGTTTAGGCTCTTCTTTCTTTTCTATTTCCTTAGGTTTTTCTTCCTTTTCAGGTGTTGGTTTTTTCTCTTCCTTCTTTGGAGACTTCTTCTTAACTGGCTTGGCTGGCGGCTCAATGGTTGTGCTAAGTATTCTTATCTCCTCATCCTCAACATGGTCTAGCTCATCACTATCCCTTGCTGGCTTGTCTAAAGGCTTATTGTCGGATATTGTATCTTCTACTTTTACTACCTTATTGGCATTCTTACCTATTGATATAGTAACCTTGCTCGCATCCTCTTTTACCTTTCTTTCTGATTGGAAGGCGGTTGCAAGCATATCATATAGTTTATCATCAATCTTGGCATTAGGGTTATTCTCCACGTTCTCGCCTTTCTTATTCAGAAACTCTACCAACGTAGCTACTCCTACATTTAACTCTTTTGCTACCTTATTTAATCTAATAGTCTTTTTCTTTTCCGACATTCTTTATTTCTTTACTTATATAGTACTAACCTTTATAGCCTTTCTTAGAAGATATCTTAAAGATTACTCTTCTTCCTCTTCGCTTATTTCATCATCTAGTTTCTCATCTAGTTCTTCATCTTTAATCTCTTCTACTAACTCTTCTAGCTCTTTATTTTCTGGTTCTTCCTTGGCTATCTCAGCTGTCTCCCCATGTTTATCTTCTTCAAACTCTTTTTCGAAGACGCTTATAACAAAACGAATTGTTTCATCCTCTAGGTCAGTTCTTTGAACTAATTCATCGAATGATAGGGCAAGAACATTCTTGGCTGTATCAAAACCTTTTTCTTTTAATACATCAATTACCCACTCATCAATCTCATCAATAAACTCTTCTAGTCTTACGTCGTCGTAATCCTTATCCGAGTCTCTAAATATATCAATTAGGTAGCCGGTCAAACGTCCTGCCAGCTTGATATTATGACCACCTCTACCTATAGCCAAAGACACCTCTTCGGCTGCCATATAAACCTCTGCTCTTCTGTTTTCTGCATCTAGTCCTATGGATGTAACCTTTGCAGGGCTTAATGAACGTGTTATATATAATTCTGGATTCGTTGTATAGTTGATTATATCGATGTTCTCGTTTCTTAGCTCTCGAACTATACCATGAATTCTACTTCCTCTCATTCCTACACAGGCCCCTACTGGGTCAATCCTGTCGTCGTAGCTCTCAACAGCCACCTTGGCTCTCTCACCTGGCTGACGTACAATTTCCTTTACTGTAATCAAACCATCGTATATCTCTGGAACCTCCTGCTCTAATAGTCTTTCTAAGAATATTGGCGCTACCCTCGAAAGCGTAATCTGAGGCACACCGTTAATCATCTCTACCTTTAGAACAACTGCCTTAATGGTATCGCCTTTGCGATAAGAATCGGCAGGGATTTGTTCGGTACGTGGAAGAACTAGCTCAATGCCATCTTCGTCAATTACTAGCACCCCTCTTCGCCATGATTGATAAACCTCACCAACTATTATCTCACCTACCTTATCCTTGTACTTGGCGTATACATTTGCTCTCTCATAGTCTTGAATCTTGGCCTTTAGGCTCTGCTCTATAACTAGAATATCGCGCCTACCAAAGTCTTCTAGCCTAATCTCCTCACTCAATTCTTCACCTATCTCAAAATCTGGCTCTACCTTTATTGCTTCCGAATAAGCTATCTCCATATTCTCATCCTCAACGCTGCCGTCCTCAACAATCTCTCTATTTCTCCAAATCTCCAAATCTCCCTTATCGATATTTACAATAATATCGACATTCTCATCAGAACCATATTTCTTTACTATCAAACTTCTAAACACATCCTCCAATATACGCATAAGAGTCTCTCTTTCTATACTCTTATACTCTTTAAATTCCGAAAATGTGTCTATTAAATTCAAGTTCTCCATAAAACATCTTTATTTAAATGAAGCAATAATCTTTGCCTCCTCTATGTTTTTTATTTCTATTTCAATTTCTTCTTCTTTCGCCTTTTTAGATTTTGGTTTTGCCAACACAACCACACTATCCTCACTCACTCCCTTCAACCTGCCTTTAATATATTCTTCCTCACTGGTTCTGATTGAAATCATCCTGCCTATATTCTTATTATATTGACGCTTTAGGACCAAAGGCTCACCAACCCCAAAGCTCATAACGCTTAGCGCAAAATCCTCTTCTTCTCGGTCTAGGTTGCTTTCTATTGCCCTAGAGATATTGATACAGTCCTGAACCTTAACCCCAGTGTCGGAGTCTATAATTACATTAATCCTATTATCTCTAGAAATCTTGATGTCGACAACGAACATATCCGTATCGACAATGAAATCTTCCACCAGCTTCAAAACAGTATTTTTCTCTATCATTTTAAAATAATATACTAAAAAAGGGACTTCATAATGTCCCCATTCCTACCTAAACCTTTTGCAAAATTACAAAGATTCGCTGGATTAACCAAATAAATTTATTTTAAAGGGTTTTATTTATTACTCCCAGTCATAATCTAAGTCCTTGTTTTTCTCCTCAAACTCTCTAATTAGGTCAAACTCGTCGGCCATATTATAAATTTCCAAAATCACCCTAGCATCTATAGAAAGCTTGGAATTAGGAAAATTATCTATAAACAATTCATATTGTCTTTTAGCCTTATCCTTATTTAAGCAAACATCGTCGTAGACCTGTGCAAGCTTAAAATAAGCCAGCTCATAAGTATAGAAGTCTGGAAAATCACCCATAAGCCTTTCTAGGTATAACACCGCCTTATCGCATTCGCCAATATTGGCTGCCACATCGGAGGCCTTATAGAGCATAATAGCAGAATTGGTATCCTGTGGGAACTCCCTAATAAAGCCATCGTACATAGCGAGCAGGGTGTCTGCCTTGGTATCGGTTATGGCTACTGCCTCCTTAAGCAAGGCAATCTCAAAATTGTTTATCTCCTCAAGCCTCTTTTCCTTACTAGGCTGACAAGAGAAAAGCAGGGCCGTAGCGGCTAGCAGTATTAATAGATTATTTATTCTTCTCATGATTTATATTTTAAGCTTTTCTTCTTCTATTGATTTTCATCCTATACTTTGTCTCAACATTGCCAGATGAGATATTATTAAGTTGTTTCTTAAGAAAGGTCTTACGAATGGTTGAAAGCCTATCAGTAAAGACCTTACCCTGCAAGTGATCGAACTCATGCTGGAAGACCCTAGCCGTAATCCCATCCAAGTCTTCTATAATCTCATTAAAGTCTTGGTCAAAATACCTTACCTTAATGGCGGATGGTCTTATAACCACCTCATTGATGCCCGGTAGAGACAGGCAACCCTCATCGAACTCCCATTCCTCCTCGCTCTCTTCCAATATCTCAGGATTGATAACCACTCTCTTAAACCCTTCCGCCTCTGGATAGTCTTCCTTAAGCACGTCAGCATCAATCACAAACAGCTGCAAGGACTGATCAATCTGAGGTGCAGCAAGGCCCAAGCCGTTGGAATGGTACATTGTTTCGAACATGTCCTCCACCAATTCCTTTATATCGGGATGATCTGGTTCAATCTTCTTGGCAATCATCCTAAGAATAGGATTGCCATAGGCTACAATTGGCAATATCATATATATCAATTACTATTTAAAAAGTCTTGTAAAATTATTGTGGCACTTACCATATCCACAAGCGCCTTGTCCTGACGTTTCTTCTTTTTTGCTCCCGCCATCCTAATGGATTCAGTTGCAATCTTGGATGTAAACCTTTCGTCCACCCTATTTACCTTCTTATCAGGATAGAGTTGAGAAAGAGTATTAACAAAAGGCTCAATAAAAACAGAACTCTCAGACATTGTATTATTCATCTGCTTTGCAAGACCCACGACAAACTCATCCACCTCCTCTTCCTTAAGATAGTCTGCAATAAAGTCCAAAAGCTCACTGGTTGATACCGTCTTCAAAGGACTAGCAATAATCCTATCCACATCGCTAACAGCAAGCCCCGTTCTTTTTTCACCGTAGTCAATTGCTAATACTCTTCCCATATATTATTTCATATTATAGTAGTGGAAATGAGGACCGAATCTTTCAAACGCAGCCCTATCAAGCTCCTCTCTATGGTCTGGATGAGCGACAGAAATCAATAGCTTTGCTCTTTCCTGAAGACTCTTTCCATAGAGATTAACCGCACCATACTCTGTTACAAACCAATGAATATGGAACTTAGTAGTTACTACCCCAGCACCTAGGTTAAGGGTTGGAGCAATCTTCGAAACACCCTTACGAGTTGTAGAAGGCATAGCTATAATTGATTTTCCACCCTTGGAACGAGACGAACCATAGACGAAATCAATCTGACCACCAGCTCCCGAATAGAACTTAGTACCAATACTATCAGCACAAACCTGACCCGTAAGGTCAATCTGTATGGCAGAGTTGATAGAAGTCATCTTAGGCTGCTGAGCAATAATGAATGGGTCATTGGTATAGCCCACATCCATCATCAATACCTGAGGATTATTGTCAATAAAGTCATAAACCTTTTGAGAACCCATCAAGAAGGTAGACACAATCTTGCCTTGGTCTAACTTCTTATTGCTTCCATTAATTACACCCGACTCAACTAGTGGCAGAACACCATCTGCAAACATTTCAGTATGAATACCTAGATTCTTATGGTTGGTAAGCTGAGAAAGAACAGCATTTGGGATTGCACCAATACCCATCTGCAAACATGCACCGTCTTCGATTAGCTCAGCACAATGCTTTCCAATCATCACCTCCTCTGCAGTTGGCTCAGCAAAAGGAGCAGGTATAAGAGGAGTATCATCCTCTACAAATATATCAATCATTGAGATTGGGATAAGAGCATCACCTAGCGACCTTGGAACCTTAGGGTTAACTACAGCAATAACTGTTTTGCCCATCTCCACCGCTGCCAAGGTGGCGTCCACCGACGTTCCCATCGACACATAACCATGCTCATCCACAGGCGACACCTGCATTAGAACAACATCACAAGGAAGGTATTTCTCCCTATAAAGTTTCTGGGTTTCTGAAAGCATAATTGGAATATAATCCGCATAGCCTTCCTGTACTCCTTTTCTTGTATTAGCGCCTACAAAAAAAGCATCGTGTTGGAACACTCCCTCAAACTCCTTATCCGAATAAGGAGCAGGCCCTTCAGTGTGAAGGTGGTGGATACGTACGTCCGAAAACTCTTTTCTTCTACCTCTTTCCATCATTGCATCCAAAAGACATTTTGGAACAGATGCTACAGAACTTAGATGCACATGATCCCCACTCTTGATGACCTTTACTGCTTCTTCTGGTGTACACGCTTTATATTTTGCCATAATTCTATTTTTGTTATTTATATGTGTTAGTTCATCTTTATTCAGCCTGCAAAGATAATAAATTTGAATGAATTAGAAAACTTAGAAAATCTATAAGCCTATATAATAGAGCAGAAAAGACTAATAATCAATGCAATAACAGCAAGGCTAAGATAATTTAAATTATTGGTTTGAAAATTTGATTATCTTTGCATTATTATAAACAAAAATAGGAATAAATATGAAGAGAACATTATTAGCGCTATTTATAGCATTACCACTGGTTTTCAGTAGCTGTGGTGCATTAGACAGCTTCAAAAGCAAGTATACAGGAAACATGCACCTTATAACAGGAGGCTCAGATTTCAAACTATTTGCCTCTAATTACTACGTCAAAGACGGGGTTACTTATATTGCAGCCTCAGACGGAGAAAGAACAATAACCATAAAGTTTAAAGGAACCACTCCCGGTACCTATCCCCTAGGCGTAGCCACCACCCTAGAAAACGTTGCCTCCATCGCATCCTCAGGGCTCAACTCCATACTCAATGCGGAGAATATCCTAATGCATATCCCAACCAATGAGTACATGAGTTCTTATATGTCATTAACAGGCAAAGTTGTTATTACAGAGTATTCAGACAAGAGAATAGTAGGTACATTCCATGGAATAGGAATAAACAAAGACCAACTAAGCGTTCAAGGCATACTCAATATACTAATAGATAACAGCATGGACTTCTCTGGAGGCTTCACCTCTGTAAAGCTATAAGAGAACCTTTATCACTACACTTAAAAGAAACAAGATACCGCTTGAAAGCCTTTGATAAAGCAATACAAGCGGTATTTTTAATGATACGTCAGCTAGTCCTGAAGGGACGACATTATGGTATTGTATACTCTTTCTTTTGAACTATGATTATTATGACTTGAAATGATTATAATGATGCTGACGCAAACAATTCCTAACTCCTAATTCCTAACTCCTAATTCGAATAAAGGGACGGCATATTGGTATTGTATACTCTTTCTTTTGAACTATGATTATTATGACTTGAAATGATTATTATGATGCTAACGCAAACAATTCCTAACTCCTAATTCCTAACTCCTAATTCGAATAAAGGGACGGCACCAAATACCATAACTAAAATCCCCTTTTTACCGAGGAATAATTAATTATCTTCCGATAAGAGTGGAAATGGTCAAATTCCTATCAGATATTCTTTTGTAAGCACTTGGTTATTAAGATTATTCTTTGTATATTTGCATATTAATTGGTGGGAATAAACCTGCCTTATATCAAATCAAAGAATGATGATTGAGATAAATATAATTTACGGACTAATCCTTGCGGCCATGACGCTTGTTCTTGGCGGAGGCGTGGTATGTCCTCAAAGCTCAATCAACATTTCTAGAAACATATCTCTAATATCAGAGAATGTAAGCTCGACTTCAGAGAGATTATCAAGATTTAAATTAACAATTAAGCGGAGGCATTTCTTAAAAGCCTTATTTCCTCTCTTCTGCCCTTGCCATAAATAGGCACACCCTGTAATCAAAATTTCAATTTTCTTATAAACGTCAATATCATCGAGAGATAAGGGTATTATCATCGGATGTTTTTGAAATGAATTGGGAAGTTAGAAAACCGTCGTAAAAGGACATTTTACTGACTTCGGAGGTCAGTCGACCGACCTGCGCATTCATTTTACACCTGTTGTAATCCTTAATTTTTATTTGATAATTGCGATA
>FZPS01000060.1_pt524 | contig 10514 bp, 7 predicted proteins | sample 1817821 | NCBI WGS metagenome assembly FZPS01 (sample SAMEA104158645, study PRJEB21678) | metagenome | place: Germany | collected 2015-04-21 | reverse complement strand
AGCCATACCAGTATGCAACTCCGGGAAGCCCCATTAAGAGCCAGCCGCTCATATCAGATGCTTCGGCACTCATGGCTGTAACCAATGGACCCAGTGTTCTACCTCCTAAAAAATAATTTTCACTGCTCTCATTGGCACGCTTAGCAAAGTATAATCCGATGCCTATAACAACAGCCATGTAAATAATCATTGAAACAAAAATTTGTAATGTGTCCCCACTCATAATGAACCTCCTTCTTTATTATTTATTTTATAAATGGTTTCTTTCTCCCCATAGTCAAAGGTTAGGCTTTCGCACTCAGAAAAACGGGGTTAGGTCATACAAAAAATCCGCCTCTAAAAGAGGCGGATGTCCGCGGTACCACTCTAACTGCATTATATGCAGCATCTCATTTATAATAAGGGGTGTGCCCTTCGGGTTGTTACTCCCAAACGCTCCGAGGCGGGTTCAATCAACATTGGGACAAAGGTATTTCACCGTGCAACCTTCTCTCTAAGTCCATGTTTCATTACTATTCCTCTTCACAGCAAATATTTATATTAAGTGACATAATATATCAAGCCAAATATTTTGTCAAGATATTTTTTTAATTAATTCTCTTTATTTTTTGAAATAACTTTTGTAGATTCTCTAATAAAAATGGTATAGGGTATTAGCAATTTTTTACCCATAGTTCCTTCTTCTATAGCTTCTACCAACAGATTCATAGCTTTCTTGCCCAGCTCATTAGCATTTATGTCTACAGATGTCAGTGGTATATTGGAATGCTTGGCAAGTACACTATTATTAAAACTGGCAATGGCTATATCTTCAGGAATTTTAATATTTAATTTTTCAAAAGCTTTTACCGCACCAAAAGCTACTAAGTCGTCCGCTACTATTAATCCATCCGGCAAAGGCTTTATCCTTGAAATTTCCATTCCATAATCATATCCGGTCTTTTCATCAAAACTTCCACTAAACAATAGTCCTTCGTCCATCATAATATTGAATTCTCTCAAAGCTTTTTTATAGCCTTCAATTCTCTTCTTACTGACTATAAGTTTTCTATCTCCTACTATCATAGCAATTTTCTTTCTTCCAATATCTATAATATGCTTTGTCAATTCATAAGTTGCAAGCATATTATCATTGTCTACTAGGTTTATTTCTTCATCTCTTTCACTGGTAGAACCTATTAATGAAAATGGAAAGTCAATACTTTTTAGATACTCTATACATTCATCATCAACCTTGCTGGTCATGAGTATTACTCCATCTACTCTAGAGCCTTTTATTAATTTCTTGATTATCTTAAGCTCTTCATCCTTTTCAGTATTTGTAGAAAGCAAAAGATTATAGCCAGATTCAGATGCTGCCTTAATAATTCCCCTTAAAGCTTCTGAGAAAAAAGGATTGGAAAAATAATCATCTGATGTTGTAGGTATTATTATTCCTACGGTTTCTGTCTTTTTTATAGCTAAGGATCTGGCATTGGCATTGGGATAGTACCCAAGCTGTTCCATACATTTTTCTACCTTCATTTTTGTAGCCTTGCTTATTCTTGGATTGTTTGATACTACCCTGGATACTGTAGAAGGAGATACTCCGGCAAGTTTAGCTACATCATTAACCGTAACCTGTTTTTTATCTTTCATTTATTATCTGCTCCTTTTATGTACTATTCTTACATAAGGGCCTTCACTAAGCAGTTGCTACCTCCGATAGATAGTTGTTATATCGGCTAACCTCTCTCTAATTTCGACTGTTAAATCCATTTTCTCCATCCTCCAAGTCCAGTTTCCACCTACAGTTGATGGTATATTCATTCTAGCTTCATCACCTAATCCAAGAACATCTTGCATTGAAGTTATAGCTAAGTAAGCAGTTGAACTCCATGCACCTCTAATAAATCCCCAGGTTAATCCCTCTTTTGAGTCTATTTTTAAATATTTCTTTGCATAATCCACATCTTCAACTTTAGCATTTGAAAACCATCCTACAATAGTTGAGTTGTCATGGGTTCCTGTGTAAACTACGCAGTTCTTATCATAATTATGGGGCAAATAATCACTTTCCTCTCTTGAGTCAAAAGCAAACTGCAATACCTTCATTCCCGAAAATCCGGTGCACTTAAGAAGTTTCTTTACATCCTCTGTCAAAAAACCTAAATCCTCAGCGATTATATTTAACTCTCCTAATTCTGCTTTAATACTGTTAAAAAAGTTTATTCCGGGTCCTTTTACCCATTGACCAAGTTTAGCATCTTCAGAGCCATATTTGACTTCCCAGTAAGATTCGAATCCTCTGAAATGGTCAATTCTTAATACATCAAACATCTTAAAACTATGTTTTATTCTGTTTTTCCACCATCTATAGTCTTCCTTTTCCATTGCAGACCAATTATAAATGGGATTACCCCAAAGTTGTCCTTTCTCAGAAAAGGCATCCGGAGGACAGCCTGATACTGTTATTGGCAAAAGATTTTCATCTAAATTAAACAGTTGGGGATTGCTCCATATATCTTGGCTGTCTTCTGCAACATATATGGGCAAATCACCTATTATTTTGATACCATTTTTATTGGCATACCCTTTTAGTCTATACCACTGTTTATAGAAGAAATATTGGGTAAATATCCAAAAATATATCTTATCCTTATTGTCCTCTTCAAATTTCTTTACAGTTTCTGAGTCCTTCTTCCTATACTCCCCCTGCCATCTTAGCCAGGAACCATTTCCATGATGTTCCTTGATAGACATAAACAATGCAAATTCTCTTAGCCATTCTTTATTATCTATATAAAAGTTATTTAGATTCGCTCTTAAGTTTCCCTTTGCTTTTTCATAGACCCTTTCCAAAAGATTAAATTTGTTTTTATAAAGCAATCCATAATCAACCTTTGACGAATCACAACCTAAATCAAAGTTTTTAATTTCATCTTTAGTTAAATATCCTATTTCAATGAATTCATCTAAATCAATAAAATATGGGTTGCCGGCATATGAGGAAAAGGACTGATAAGGAGAATCTCCATATCCTGTTATTCCCAAAGGTAATACTTGCCAGTATTTTTGTTTTGCATTAACTAAAAAATCTACAAAGGAATATGCCTCCTTTCCAAAGTCTCCAATTCCATAATCTCCGGGCAACGAGGATATATGCATCAATATGCCACTGGATCTTTTCCTTTCCATACTTTGCTCCTTATTAATCAGTGATGTAATCGTTATTGTTCATGAAGTCCCACAGCTTAAGCTTAGGATGATAATCCCGGGCATCAAATTATTGCATTTTCTGTATCAGGGTCAAAAAGATGAATTTTATCAGGATCTGGGATTACCCTGATTATATCACCGGCTTTAATATGGACAGATGCATCTGTTTTCACTGTGTGAATTTCACCTTGAACATGGAGGTGTATGTGAACTTCGCTGCCCAATAATTCTGTTACCAAAACTTGTGCCTTTAATCCATCTTCCTCAGTGAATTTGATGTGCTCCGGTCGAACACCGAATATTATATTCTTCCCTAAATATGGTTTTGCATTTTCCTTATCTGCAACTTTAAGAGGAAATTTGAAATCCCCATACTCATCATTATTTCCCAACAAGAAATATTCTTCCATTTCCTTTAGCAAGGTCCCCTTATAGAAATTCATTTGAGGTGACCCTATAAACCCTGCTACAAAAAGATTATCCGGTTTATTGTAAATATCTTCAGGAGTTGCTACCTGTTTGATTATTCCATCTTTCATAACGCATATTCTGCTTCCCATGGTCATTGCTTCAGTTTGGTCATGAGTTACATAAACGAAAGTGGTCTTCAAATCTTTATGTAACCTTATTAATTCTGCCCTCATCTGCACTCTCAACTTTGCATCAAGATTGGATAAGGGTTCATCCATCAGAAACACCCTTGGATGTCTAACTATGGCTCTACCTAAAGCAACCCTCTGTCTTTGTCCCCCTGATAAAGCTTTTGGTCTTTTGTCTAATTGAGATTCAATATGCAATGTTTCAGCTACTTCTTTTATTCTTTTATCAATTTCCTTCTTATCTAATTTTTGCAGTTTAAGTCCAAATGCCATATTTTCATATACAGTCATATGAGGATAGAGGGCATAATTTTGAAAAACCATGGCTATATTTCTATCCTGAGGGTCTACCTTATTCATCAATTCCTCACCTATATACAGGTGGCCTGAAGAGATTTCTTCCAGTCCTGCAATCATTCTGAGGGTAGTTGATTTTCCGCATCCTGAAGGCCCTACCAATACCATAAATTCTCCGTCCACTATATCTAAATTTATGAATTTTACTGCTTCAAAACCATTGTCATATACTTTGCTTACGTTTTTTAATGTGATTCCTGCCATTTATGCTCCCTCCAACCATTTTAGTATATATTCAGAAGCATCTTGAATTGTATCGAATACAGCAACTGCTTCCCTTAAGTCATCATTTCCTATGCCGACTGATTTCATGCCGGCGCTTTTTATACTTTCAATTCCTGCTTTAGCATCTTCTATTCCCAAACATTCTTCAGGATCAACTGAAAGCATTTCTGCTGCCTCCAGAAAAGGATCAGGATATGGCTTTCCACGGGAAAGCTTTGAAGTATCTACTATAGCATCAAAATATTTTTCAATATCCATGCTCCTTAACAAGAGAGGTGCATTCTTGCTGACTGATACCAGACCTATTTTGCCTCCTGATTTCTTTATACCTTCCAAAAGTTCTATAACACCGGGATAGAGATTGTCACTTGTAAAAGATGCTATGGATTCCCTATAGTAGTTATTTTTTTTATCCATTAATACTAACTTTTCTTCATCCGAATACTTCAAATTAAAATGTTTCAAAATCATATCTAGGGCATCCTTTCGTGAAATACCCCGAACCCTATCACGAAATTCTTCCGGTAAATCCAGCCCTATATCTGCGCACATCCTTTTCCAACCATAAAAGTGATTGTCAGAAGTGCCGGTCAAAACTCCGTCCAAATCAAAGAGAACTGCCTTCTTCCCAATAGTGATCCTTTTACCTTTTAATATAACTTCTGTAGCCGGTCCGGATACTTTCTTAATATCCACCTTTTCTCCATCTATGAAAACTTCAAGAACTGTCTTCCTCCATGAGAATTTAAACCTTATTCTGCCTAATTGTTTTGGAACATATGGATTGATATGAAGATCCTCTTCTTTAATTCTGACACCCCCAAAGCCGCTTAATACTGATATGAGCGTTCCTCCCATATTTGCCATATGAAGTCCGTCCGATGTATTATGACTAAGGTCTTTTATATCCATATATACTGAATCCATAAAATGTTTATAGGCTAACTGGCTGTCCTTAAACCTGCATGCCATAAGCACACTGATACATGGTGATAAGGATGAGTCATGACTGTTTATATTTTCATAATAATAAAAGGTGCGTTTCATAAGCTCTTCATCTTCATCTGACAGCAAATACAATGCAAGCGCTGTATCTGCCTGTTTTAATATCTGATGTCTGTAAATTGTCAAAGGGTGATAATGCAGCAGCAAGGGTCTTAAGTTGTTTTCCTCAGGCCATGCAGGTTTAGTTAAAAATGTTGAATCCTGGCCTATTATATCCCTTTCCTCATCATATACAAAAAACATTTGGTCAGCTGCTTTCTCCATATTGTCTATTTCATAATCATCAATATTAAGATTTTTCTTAAGTTTTACCCAACTATTAGGTCGTTTTGTTTTAAGAATTCTCCAAAGCTTTACAGCCCACCTTAAATTATATTGAGCCATTTTGTTGGTGTAATAGTTGTCAGACACCATTGCTGTATATTCGTCAGGTCCTGTTACACAGTGAATGTGAAACCCATCACTTTGAAAGGAACCTATTTCCAATGCAGTTCTGGCTGTTTCCAATAATAATTCCATGGAATAGTCGGCTAAAAAGTCAATATCCTTATTCACAAGCCACCATTGAATAAAGGTATAAGCTATGTCAAAATTAATATGGTATTGAGCTGAGCCGGCAGGAAAATAACCTGAAGATTCAATTCCTGATATAGTCCTCCAAGGAAAACAAGCACCCTTTCCATGTCCCATTTCCAAAGCACGGCTTCTTGCAGCATTTAACTGATTAAATCTGTAGAGCAGAAAATTCCGCGCCCTTTTGTCATCCCAAAGTAACCATACAGGGAAAAGAAATATCTCTGTATCCCAAAAATAATGACCTTCATAGCCTTCTCCTGACAAACCCTTGGCAGCAATATTTCCATAAATATCTTGACTAGTTGATTGGAGCAAATGAAATTTCATGAAGTTAATTGCATTGTCCAATTCCTTATTGTCCAACATATCAATAGAACATCTTCTATTGAAATCTTCCAAGTACTTCCTTTGATTTATATATAATTCTTTCTTTGAAACATATTCACTGTTTACATTCCTAAGACTGTCCCAATACTTAATAAGCCTGTTTAATTTTAGCTGTCCCTTAGAAATGAATGTAATATTCAGTCCCTCATCACCTTTGGAGTCAAATGAATCAAATACTCCCGAATCTTGAAAATCTATGACTACTTTCAAGCCTGACCTTATGGTATTAAGCCTAATTTGACCCTCATTATCTTCATACTTTGCCCTTTCTATTTGTATTAGCGGTATTTTTGTAGGGGCAATTCGAGGATCGCCTTTACTTGAAATATTAGATATTTTAAAATTAATGTAATTTTTGACTTGTATTTCCCCATCATATTCAATATTTAATGTCCATGACCTCAACTCTTTATGAGTGAAAGAAATTAGCTGTTCAAAATGAATTTTTGCATACTTGCCACTTTTTGTTATGTATTTATAACTGCGGCAGGATAAGCCCTTTTCAAAATTCAGCTCCCTTTTAAAATCCTTAATCTTGCCATCAATAATAACTTCTTCTCCGTCTAAAACAATTAAAACCTTAGTAAGATCTATCAAGTTAGGCATCCTGTCGGATTCTAAAGGAAAACCCCATGCCCATTCGGCATGAACCATGGAAACACGCTCATATATTCCGTTTATGTAGTTTCCCCTCACAGAACCGGGGTACTCAAACTCTTCAAGATATCCTCTAACTCCCACATATCCATTCCCAAGTGACATGAGGGTTTCCAAAAGCGGCAACCTTTCAATGTTTAAACCTTCCTCCCTAAATGTCTTCATACTATCACTCCTTTAATGCGCCGGAAGTGATTCCGGATACAATTTGTTTTTGGAACAGAATTACAATTATCAGGGTAGGTATGGTAACCACTACTGTTGCTGCAGTTACCTGTCCCCAGAATATTTCAAACTGTCCCCTCAGAAATGATATGTTTACGGTTGCTGTTCTCCATGCCTCATTTGTATTCAAGGTTAAGGATAAGAGAAATTCATTCCATGCACCTATGAATATTATAATTGCAGCTGTAAATATTCCCGGAGCAGCTAATGGTAATATAATTTTAAAAAATGTATTTATCTTTGATGAGCCGTCCATTGTAGCGGACTCTTCCATTTCTTTAGGAATTTGAGAAAAGTGAGTTATCAATATAAATATGGCTACCGGCAGCGTTATGTTTGAATATGGCAGAGATATATAGTAGCTGTTTGTCCAACCTAATTGCACAAATACCCTGTATATAGGACCTATTACAATCATTTGCGGAAACATTGATGTAGCTAATACAATGACAGTAAGAAGTTTTTTAAATTTAAAGTCAAGCCTGGCAATAGCATAAGCACATAAAGATGCAATAAATGTTACATATACCGTTGTTATAGTTGAAATTATCAATGAGTTTTTTAAAGAGTTCAGTATTGGTGTCTTAAACAGCAGTTTATAATTTTCTGTTGTAAAAGTTGCTCCTTTTAACTTGAGTGCAGCACTGCCCCAAATTTCTGATTCCGGTCTGAAAGATGTCACTGTCACCCAAAAGAAAGGAAATATTATTATAAACAAATATAAGATAATTGCTACTTTAAATAATGTTGATGTTTTCAATCTCTTCATATCCTCACCTACCTCTTCTCGCCCAACAAATTCACATTAAGAGCTTTAATGTAGATAAATGTAATAATACCTACTACCATGGCCATTATTAAGACTATGGCAGATCCGTAGCCAAATCTGGTTTGTGAAAACATCACCTTGTAAGCATAGAGAGAAATGGATTCTGTTGAACCGCCGGGGCCTCCTCCCGTAAGTACATAAATTAAATCAAGTATCCTAAAAGCATCCAAGGTTCTGAAAAGGAGTGCTACAAATATTGACGGCTTTAAAAGAGGTAATGTAATATATCTGAATTGCTGCCACTTTCTAGCTCCATCAAGAGCTGATGATTCATACAAAGAGTTAGGAATTACCTGTAATCCTCCTAAAAGCAGCAATGCCATATAAGGTGTTGTCTTCCATACATCTGCTATGATAATACCCCCAAGGGCATTTCGGGTTGAATTGAGCATGGAAGCCGGGGAATTGATAAGACCTATTGTAGTAAATATATGTGATACAATACCACTTGAACCATTATAGAGATAACTCCATATCAAAGCTGCTACAGAAGTAGGAATTGCCCAAGGTATGAGAGAGAAAGTTCTTAATAGTGATCTTCCCTTAAAGGGCTTATTCATAATAAGAGCCAAGGCTAAGCCAAAAATCAGTTCTGCAAATACAGAGATTACAGTAAAAATCAATGTAAATTTTAGTGTTGAATGGACTCTTTCATCCTTTAAAACCTTAGTAAAGTTGTCTCCTCCAGCAAAATTTGATTTTATGATTGATGTCTCAAATTCTGATGCTACTGCCATAGTATCCTCAGGAGAATAAAACTCATCATCCATTGCATATAGTTCTTTTAGTTTATTTACTATAGACTCTTGCCTTTCTACTAAAGCACTTTGTTCTTCTTGCCCCACCTGTACCACAGCCCTTAAATCACTTGTGGCAATTTCCTTAGAAATAAATAAATCAAGGGCTGATATGTCTTTTTTTATTTGGTCAATTTTTGCTATAGTATCTTGATTTTGAACAGTATCCATATCTATACTCAGGTAATAATTCAAATAATTAATAGTCTCTTGATTTAGTACAACATTAATATTGGATTTAGTATACATATCATTTTTAGACTGGTCGTTCAGCTGCATATCAAAAAAAGCATAGCGAAGGGTACCAATAATAGGTGCTATTGAAAATAATACTATGATTATTACAGCCGGTAAAATAAATATATATCCGGCATTGTTATCCGCCCACTTTGACATAAGACCTCCCATTAAAATGTTAGCTTTGAACCAAGTCAAAGCTAACATTTATTAGTTTTTATTATTCTGCAAGGGCTTCTTTAATTCCTGCAACCGCATCTTCTAAAGTACTGTTTCCTGAAAGATACTGATGAGCATTAATTTGTATTTGGTCACTGACCTCTGAGTAATTTGGAACTACCGGTCTTGAAGTCGTATTTGCCAGTGCATTCTGGAATCCTTCATCAGTTAACAGTTGGTTAGATGCTAAAACTTCATTATCTTCCAATAAGGCATTAAGTCCCGGAAGATAGCTTCCTTCGATTGCATTAATCTTTTGTCCTTCAGGTCCCGCTATAAATGTCAGGAATTCTTTAGCTCCATCCGGGTTTTGAGAGTTGACATTAATACCAAGAATCCATCCGCCTACAGTGCCCCCCTTAGGCATAGGTGCATATCCCACTTGGTCAACCTTCACATTATACTCACCTGATTGAAGCATACCATTTACATATGGCCAGTTCCTTGCAAAAACAGCTTCACCGTTCAGAAGAGCATTGTGTGTTTCTCCTTCTGTATAATTTAAGATATCCTCAGGAGTCAAGCCCTTATCCATCATTTGTTTCATGTAATTCAGGCCGCCTTCGATATCTGACCAGTTTCCTGTAAATTCATTGAGATTACAGGTTAAACCTTCATATTGTTTAGCTTGAAATACAAATGCATATTTTGTTTCTTTCTGGCCCTGATATTTTTCACCTAAGGCAATCAAGTCATCAAAGGTATATTGACCTGATTGAAGTATGGCTGCATCTTCAGCAGAAACAATATCTGATCTGAAATAAAGGAACCCCAAATCAGGGAAATATGGTAGAACGTAGTTCTTACCTTTGTATTTTCCTGAATCCATAGATCCTGCATTAAAATCTGTTGGTTTCCATCCCTTATCCATCAACAATTGGTCAATAGGTTCTAAGTATCCTGCTGCTGCAAATTCTCCTGCCCAAATTACATCCATTGAAATAACATCATATTCACCGCTTTTAGATGATAGTGAGTTTAACAGTTGGTCGTGCATTTGTCCTGAATCATTAGTCATAATTGTTGCTTTGACCTCATACTTTTCACTCTGTGCATTGAAAGCTTCAACAATTTTGTCTAATGCAGGTGTTGAGTCTGCTTGAACTGCAAAGTTGATTACAGTTTTTTCTGCAGGCCCAGGCTCTGGTTCCTCCGGAGGGGTTTCATCGGCAACCACCGGCCCTTCCGGTGCTTTCGGTTCTT